>Ga0180432_10007284_pt1 | contig 14097 bp, 12 predicted proteins | sample SS_ome_10_FD_132414 | JGI IMG/M metagenome (GOLD analysis project Ga0180432, IMG submission 132414) | Hypersaline lake sediment archaeal communities from the Salton Sea, California, USA - SS_1_MS_2 metaG | ecosystem: Environmental > Aquatic > Non-marine Saline and Alkaline > Hypersaline >...
TCGGTCTTGCCGCCATCAATGGCGAGTTTGAAGGGCACGCTGATCGTCGCTGAGAGATCCTCGCCCGGCATCGCGGCAGCCCGGCGGCCGCGGCCGGTCCGGCGGCTCCGACCGCCACCGCCGCCGCCGAAGAGATCGGCGAAGCCGCCGCCGAAAAGACTCTCAAGGTCGATCTCGGCCCCGCCTTGCCCGCTGCCGGGAAACGGTCCTGCCTGACCCTGGGGGCTCCAGCCGCCGCCGCCGCCGACACCCTCGAACGAACTACCGTAGCGGTCATACATCTCCCGCTTGCTCGGGTCGTTGAGCACGTCGAAGGCGGTCTGAACCTTCTTGAACTGCTCTTTGGCCGCAGCGTCGTCGGGATGAAGATCTGGATGGTATTTCCGGGCGAGGTCGCGATACGCCTTGCGAATATCCTCCGCTGTCGCCGTCCGCGACACCCCCAGCACCTGATAATGATCGTCGGCCATAGAGTCTGTTCACGCCCGTCCCGGCAGCAGGACCGCCCGCCACCGCAGTGGTGGCGAAGCCGGCGGCCGGAATCCCGAAGTTTACGAGCGTGCCTTCCGCCCCTTCAAGCCGCCCTCCCGCTGCCGCGAGCCGGCGGCCCGGGTGGCCCGGGGCTTGCCGCTGGCGGCAGGCCGGCCGGGGGTCGGCTCGCCGTCAAGGCTCGGCAGTTTGGTCGCCGTTGCCGCGGGATTCGCCGACGCCTGCATGAACCGCACCTGACAGCGAACCGGCTCCTCGCCCGGGCCGGGCTGCACCAGTTCAAAACTGCCGTCAGGCTGCATGATCCGGGTGCGGGTATTGTCGGCGAGGTAGGTTGGAATGATCGAGTCGAGCATCCGCCGACGGAGCGGTTCAGCGAGCACCGGGAACATCACTTCGACCCTGCGGAAGAAGTTCCGCGGCATCCAGTCCGCACTGGCGAGATAGATCTCGCTGTCGTCCCCCTCCCCAAAGATGTAGATCCGGCTGTGCTCGAGAAACCGGTCGACGATGCTGCGAACCCGGATGTTCTCACTGAGTCCCGGCACGCCCGGACGCAGCGAGCAGATGCCCCGCGAGAGAATCTCGATCGGCACCCCGGCCTCGCTGGCCCGGTAGAGGGCCTCGACGACCTGGTGATCGACGAGCGAGTTGACCTTGGCGAAGATTCGGGATGGCCGGCCGGCCTTGGCCCGGGCGGTCTGACCGTCGATCAGCTCGAGCGTCCGGCGATGCAGGTCGTTCGGGGCGACGATCAGTTTTTTCCAGGCGTGCCCCTGCGAGTAGCCGGTCAGCAGGTTGAACAGGGCCGTGGCATCCTCGCCGATCGCCTCGTCGGCGGTGAACAGCCCGATGTCGGTGTAGATCGTCGCCGTGGCAGGGTTGTAGTTGCCCGTCCCGAGATGGACGTACCGCTTCAGCCCCTCGCGTTCGTTCCGCACCACGAGCGAGACCTTGCAGTGGGTCTTGAGGTCGAGGAAGCCGAAGACGACATGGACGCCCGCCCGCTCCAGTTGGCGGGCCCAGCTGACGTTGTTCGCCTCGTCGAACCGGGCCTTCAGTTCGACCAACGCCGTGACATGCTTGCCCGCCTCTGCCGCCTCCATCAGGGCCCGGGTGATCGGGGAATCGCCACTGGTGCGATAGAGCGTCTGCTTGATTGCCAACACCCGGGGATCCTTGGCGGCCGAGGTGACGAATTCGACGACCGGGTCGAACGACTCGTAAGGGTGGTGCACGAGGATGTCCTCGCGGGCGATCGCAGCGAAAATGTCCCGCCGCCCCCGAAAGGCGGGCGGCATCCGGGGGGTAAACGGCTTGTCATGCAGCTTCTCGAATCCCGGCAGCTTGTAGAGTTCCCAGAGGCCGGTCAGATCGAGCGGACCGTCGATCCGGTAGACCTCGTCGTAGCCGGAATCGCCGGGCCCCTCGCCGCCGCTGTGCAGATCCTCGTCGTCGATGATCCGCCGGGCGATCGTCTCGTCGGCGCGAGCGGCAATCTCGATCCGCACCGCCTGGCCCCGCTGCCGGGCCTTGAGCCGCTCCTCGATCAGCCGCAGCATGTCGTCCGACTCCTGCTCAAGCAGTTCCAGGTCGCAGTCGCGGGTGATGCGGAAGGTGGTCCACGACTTTACCGAGAAGCCGCCGAAGAGTTCCGGCAGCCGGGCGGCGACCAGCTCTTCAAGCAGCACGAACGAAACCTTGCCGCCGCCACTTCCGGGCAGCACGACGATCCGCGGCAGCACCTGGGGAACCTGCACGACGGCGAAGAGCTGCTTGGGACCGAGTCCCGCCTCATGTTCGAGCATCGCTCCGAGGTAGAGCCCGCGGTTGTGGTAGCGGGGCGACGGGTGTGCCGGGTCACAGGCCATCGGCGTGAGAATCGGCAGGGCCCGGTCGCGGAAGAAGGCGTCGACATACTCCCGCTGGTCGGCGTCGAGCTCCGAGTAGCGCACCAGCGTGAACCCGGCGGCGGTCATCGCCGGGCCGATGCTCTCCCGCAGACAGCGATACTGCCGGGCGACCAGATCCTGCGTCCTGGCGGCGATCGCCCGCAGCTGCTCAATCGCCGTGAGGCCGTCGGCGGCGAAATCCTGCGGCGCTCCATCGCCAAAGGCCTGCTCGCGTACCCCGGCGACCCGCACCATGAAGAACTCATCGAGATTCGAACTGAAGATCGCCAGAAACTTCATCCGCTCAAGCAGCGGATTTTCTGGATTCTCCGCCTCTTCGAGCACGCGAAGATTGAACTCCAGCCAGCTCAGCTCACGGTTGATGAAGGCTTCCGGTCCGACGGCGGGGCTGGTCGTTGGGGGCACAAGAACGCTCCTTGCGAATGGCGCTGGGTTCAGACTGCGGATGGCCGCCGGGGCTGTCGCCACCGTTTGGGCGGCCCGCGGCAACCGCCCGGCCAGACGGCCGGGTAAGTCCGCTGGATCAATCCAGTTGTAGTGTTTCATATCATGCCGAGGCGTGTGATGCCCGACATCGAGAACTCACAATTCCCGGCGAGTGACCTCCCGCTCGCAGCGGCGGCGGCAACGCTCGGCCGGAGGCTGCCGCCGGGCCCGTCCCGCCGCGGCCCCGGCAGCCTTGCCGCGGTGGCCGGTCTGCTCGAGGCGACGGCCCGCAAGCCGGGCAACGTCCATCCCGGGGCCAGCTTCAGCGACCTTAACTACGCCGACTTGTCGTCCGCCGCTGTGGCGATCGCCGAGCCACTGACCCACGCCGGAGAACAGCCGCTCGGCGAGACGATTGAGGCGGCGGTCACCGCCGCCCGGGCGGCGAGCCGTTCCAATGCCAACCTCGGAATTGTGCTGGCAATCGCGCCGCTGGCGGCTGCCGACGGCAGCGGGCACCGGCCAACCCCGGAGGCGGTCCGCTCGGTGCTCAGCCGCTGCACGGCAGCCGATGCGGCGGCGATTTACCGGGCCATCCGTGCCGCCGGCGCCGGCGGCCTCGGCCGCCGACAGCGGCACGACATCAACGGCCCTCCCCCGGCGTCGATTCTCACGGCAATGCGGGAAGCAGCCGAGGCGGAACCCCGCGACAGCATCGCGGCGCTCTGGGCCGACGGGTATGAGCCGCTCTGGGCAGGCCCGGTTGCCGACCTCGTCCGGCTCGACGCGGCGGGCTGCGGTTGGGAAGAGACGATCGTCAGGGCTGCGGTCTGCCAGCTGGCCCGGCAGCCCGATTCCCTGATCGCCCGCCGCCGCGGATCGGCAGCGGCCGCCGCCGTCTCCCGGCAGGCGGCCCGTCTCGTGCCGCTTTCGGGTCCGGCCTGGGCCGACGGCGTCGCCGCCTTCGATCGAAGTCTGCGGCAGCCGCCTCGGCGGAATCCCGGCACCACCGCCGACCTGATCGCGGCGGCCATTTATGTTCTGCTGCGAAATCAGTCGGGAGAGAAACGCCCACCCAACTGAGTCCCGCGCGGAGACCCAACGAATGCCAGAGCGGTTCAACGTCACCATGCGGAAGGCCGTACACGTCTTCTCAGCCGGTCATTTCATCACCCTCACCGACGAAGTCTGCGAGCCGATCCACGGCCACAACTGGACGGTCTCGTGCGAGGTTCCCGGCCAGCCCGATCGCCACGGGATGGTGGTCGACTTCATCTGGCTGCGGGACGCCCTGGCGACGATTCTGGCCGGGCTCGACCATGCGATGCTGCTGCCGACCAAAAACCCACTGCTGGCTGTGAGCCAACAACTGGTCGAGGGGCGGAACGAAATCGAGGTTCGCTTCAGCGGCCGCCGCTGGGTCTTCCCGGCGGAGGAATGCCGCCTGCTGCCGGTGGCCAACACCACGGCGGAGTGGCTCGGCCAGTGGATCGGCCGGGAACTGCTGGCTGCCTTCGCCCGATCGGGCCGGCCGCTCACGGCCGGGCTCCGGATCGCGGTCGACGAGTGCCTCGGTCAGGAGGCGGTCTGGGAACAGCTTCCCGGTGAGGATCCGGCAGCGGAGTGACAATCAGGCTGGCGGCCGCCTCGCGCGGCAAGGCGACGCTGCCCCCGGAGATTCGCACCCGCACGACACCAGCATCGTCGCTGGCCTGTTCGACTCTGCCAACGGCGTCGAGCACCAGGCCACTCTCGGCGAGATAGCGGAGAAACGGCGGTGACTGGTCGAGCACGCGGGCAACCCGAAACTGCCCGCCGGTCGCTGTCGCCGACAGCGGCCTGCCGGAATCGACGACCTCGGCCAGGCCCTCGGAGTCGCCGCGGGGAATCGGATCACCGTGCGGATCGACTTCGGGCCGGCCAAGAAACGCGTCGATGCGATCGACGAGCAGATCGCTGACGGCATGCTCCATGTGCTCGGCCTCGTCGTGGACCTCGTCCCAGGTCATGTCGAGGGTCTCGACGAGGAACTGCTCGATCAGGCGATGGCGACGGATCACCCGCAGGGCGAGGGCCCGGCCGGTCTCTGACAACGCGACACCCTCGTAGGGACGGTGGGCAGCAAGCCGCGCTGCGTCGAGGGTCTTGAGCATGCTCGTCACTGTGCCCGGAGCGACGCCGAGGGCCGTGGCGAGTTGCCCGGTACTGACCGCCCGGCCGTCCTGAGTCGCCGAGATCTGGTAGATCGCCTTGAGATAGTTCTCGACCGTCAAGCTGGGCATGCCTTGGCCTCGCAATCGCAGGGCGGCTTCGATTCGGACTGGCGGCCGGCCGCTGCAATCCCCGCACCGGCGGATCGTGACGGGCAGTGGTTGCGAAATGGCCCCGGGCTGGCAAAGATACCGCTTCCGGCCTTCTCCGGCGGCAAATCTGCCCGCAGCGAGCGCCGCCGCCGCCGGTGGCGGCCGCTGGAAGCAAGACCGGAAACTCCGCTCGCAAGCCAGTTTTCACCGGGCTTCACCCGCGCCGAAAGGTCCGCGATTCCTTCGGGAGCAGGCCTGCTCGATTGCCGGTGGAGCCGGGCCGGACAACCGCCGTGACGAGTCCGGCGGCTGGTCTCCCAGCGGACTCAGGAGAAATCACGATCCGTTGACAGTTCCCATCGACCCCGGGTTGGCGGCCCGCCGATCACTCAATGCCGGTGGGTTGGCACTGCTCGCCAGCCTCCTTGAAACCCCGGCCGACCATGCCGCCGCGGTCCGCCAGATCGGCGGCTGCCGGGTCGTCGACTGCGGCGTCGCCGCGAGCGGGAGCGATGCCCTCGGACTGCTCCTTGCCCGCGTCGCGATGGGGGGCTTGGGCGAAGTCTGGCTTCGGAAGACCGCGGCTGACACGCCGCTGGCCGCCTGCTGGCCAGACTGCCCCTGGCCGATCGTCGAAGTCAGCTCGGAAGAACCGGTCGCCGCCTGCCTCGCCGCCCAGTACGCCGGCTGGAAGATTGCCGAAGCGGGCTACTTCGCCATGGCGAGCGGTCCGCTACGGGCGGCGATCGCCGGCGAGGACCTTTTTGACACCATCGGCTTGCGGGAGCAGCCTGCGGTGGCCGTCGGGCTCCTCGAGGCCGACGGGCTGCCACCGGAGGCAATCTGCCGCAGCCTCGCCGAACGGGCGGGGGTGTCGCCGGAGTCGCTGGTCCTGTTGGTGGCCGCCACCGCCAGTCCGGCCGGGACGCTCCAAGTGGTCGCCCGGTCGCTGGAGACAGCGCTGCATCAACTTCACGAGCGGCGGTTCGATCTCGGGCGGATCATTCGGGGACGGGCCGCTGCCCCGCTGCCCCCGGTGGCCGCCGATAGTCTGGCGGCAATCGGTCGCACCAACGACGCGATCCTCTACGGGGCTTCGGTGCGGCTCGAGGTCGACGGCGACGACGCCAGTATCGACGAGATCGGGCCGCTGGTCGTCAGTGGAAGCTCCCCCGACCACGGCAGGCCCTTCGCTGAATTGTTCGCAGCCGCCGGCGGCGATTTCTACGCCCTCGACCCCGCCCTCTTCGCCCCGGCCGTTGTCGAGTTTTTCAACCGGGAGACCGGCCGTCTGAGCCGCTTTGGTCGGATCGAGCCCGCGGTGGTCGAACGGTCTTTCACGGTGTCGAACTGACCGCTGATGGCAGCCCGGCAACGGATCGCCCTGATCGGAAACGCCGCGAGTTGGCACGCGAGAGAATTGCTGCAGCGGTGCCGCGGCCGCAGTATCGGCAGCCTGGTGACCTGGCCGGAACTGGCGGGCTTCGTCGACGGGAGCGGCGAGCGGTTCCGCCCCGCCGCCGTCGCCGCCGCCGACACGCTGCTCGTCCGCGGGATGCCAGCAGGGTCGCTGGAGCAGGTGATCGGCCGGATGGACATGCTCGGCCGGCTCGCGGCCTGCGGCCGGCGGGTGATCAATCCGCCGGCGGCTCTCGAGGTGGCGATCGACAAGTATCTCGCGACCGCCCGGCTTGCTGCCGCGGGGCTCCCGGTGGTCCCATCAGCGCTGGTGCAGAGCCCCGGGCAGCTCGAGCAAGCCCGCGAAGCACTCGGCAGCCGGCTCATCGGCAAGCCGCTGTTCGGCGGCAACGGCCGCGGCATCTGCCGAATCGACCCCGGCGGCGGGCTTCCGGAGTTCCTCGGCAGCCAGGGCGCGGTGCTCGTGCAGCGGGAGGTCCCGCATGCCGGCTGGGACGTCCGCGTCCTGATCGTCGGCGAACGGGCCTTTTCGATGAGGAGGATCGCCCCCGCCGGCGAGTGGATCACAAACATCAGCCTCGGCGGGACGGCGGCGAGCTTTACCCCCCCATCGGACTGGATCGATATCGCCCGGCGGGCCGCCGGGACACTGGCGACGGAAATCGCCGGCGTCGACCTGCTTCCGGGGCTCGACGGGTCGCTGCAGATTCTCGAAGTGAATGCGGTGCCCGGCTGGCGGGCCCTGCAGACCGTCGTGGCGGAGGACATCGCCACCGCCGTGCTCGAACAGGCGATCGGCCGAAAAGAGCCGCGACCGAGCCTCGCACCCGAACCGAGCCCCGCCCCGGAAAAGCAGGACAGTTGGTAAATGCGACAAACGCCGACTGCCCAGACATTGGGCAGCCCCCCAGCTGCCCGCTCGGAGCGCAGGGCTGCACAGTTTCTCGACAGCGGCAGCGACAAGATACTAAGTCGTTGCTATCAAACGACTTGCATTGACAGCTTGACTGCGGCCGCAGAGTAATTGCGTTCGGCGACCGAGACCGCCGGCGATCAGAAGACCGCGGCGAGACGCCGCGGCTGAACCCTGCATGAGAGCACGGCCATGTCAACACGAACCGATGACTCGGCGCCAGCCTTCACCCCCCGTCGGGACCATGGTCCCCAGGCAGTCCTCGAGGTCGCCGAGCAGCTGTACGAAACCGGCCCCGAATGGCTGGTCTTTTTTCGGGAAATCATGGGGCTCGACGGCATCGTCCGGCGAACGTTCCAGACGCCCGAGTCGTTGATCAAATTTGAGTGTTCGCCGGAGTATGCCCGAATTCGCGAGATGCTCGACGATCTCCGTCAGCGGCAGCAGGAGCGGCCGGCCATCCGCGAGAGCCAGCGGGTCATCACCGTCCGCATGCCCCGGTCGCTGCACGAAACCCTCAAGGCAGAGGCCCAGCAGCTGCAGGTCAGCATCAACACTCTGTGCATTTCGAAACTGCTGAAACTGATCGACGACGAGAGCCACCGCGAGATGGCCGCCGACTGAAGAAGAACGCTTGCTTGAGGGGGTGTATCAGGAATCTGAGCGGGCCTGTAAGCCGGGTTCTGTCCGCCGCGACTGCGGCGGGGCGATCATTTCTCTTGGGCGACGGTTACCCGCCGCCTCCAGCGGCCCACCCGGGGAGAAGCCGGAGCGGGTCGCCCCGGGCCGCCGTCACCGGCGAACTCCCCCCTGTTCGGCCTTGCTCCCGATGGGGTTTACCGAGCCAGACCGGTCACCCGGCCTGCTGGTGAGCTCTTACCTCACCGTTTCACCCTTACCGCCGGCCGAAGCCGGCGGCGGTCTCTTCTCTGTGGCACTTTCCCTGACCTTTCGGCCGGTGGGCGTTACCCACCATCGCACCCTGCGGAGCCCGGACTTTCCTCCCGCGTCCCCGCAACCGCCCCGGAATGCGGGGCAAACCGCGACGATACGAGGACTGCGAGCGACCGCCCGGCCCGCTCAGATTCTGCAACCAGAACTGTCGCACCCGAACCGATCGCGGGCAAGCAGGCTGCCCCGCACCGCGAAAAACCCCGGGTGGGCTGCCGCCGCCGGCGGATCCGACAGCCGTTTTCCCCTCGCGGCAACCCCGCCACGACCGCGGACCGCCGCCGCCACGAACGCCGAAGTGCGGGCGTGCCCCCGGCGGGCGACTTTGCGAACGCGACAGTCTGGGGCATCGTATAGTTGAGGGGTTCGCAGGCTGCGGCGGCACCTGTCTGCCTGCCCCCGGCCCGCTGAGGAGTGCGTGTGAGATGTATGGAGAACTGCAGCCGCTCGGCGGTGGCGACCCGATTCCCCTGCTGAAAAAAAGCCTTGTCGTCGGCCGGCGGGAGTCGTCCGACATCGTCTTGCGGTTCCCGACCGTCTCCGGGGCTCATTGCGAACTCACGGTCGAGGAGGGGATTTGGATGGTCAAGGACCTGGGCAGCAGCAACGGCACCAAGGTCAACGGCGTGCGGATCAGTGAGCAGCACGTCAAACCGGGCGACACCCTGGCCGTCGCCAAGCATGAGTTTGAGTTTCATTACGACCCCAACGATCTCGGGGCATCGGAAGAGGCCCGGAACCGGCTCGTCGAACCCGACGTCTTCAGCCGCAGCCTGCTGCAGGCGTCGGGGCTGGAAGGGAAAAAACAGCGCAGGAACCCGCGGCGACCGCCGCGCTGAGCAGGTGAGGAAATCTCCGCGGTCGCCGCGGCCCGAGTCTCGCGGATATCATGAAGTCATGCCGCAACCGCGTACGTCCCGGGTCAACTTCCGTAAAAACCGCCACGCAAAGCGGCGGCGGACCGACGTGACCCGAGAGTTGGCCAACGACGAGGCCACCGACCTCCTCGCCCGCAGTGAACGGCTCTCAGGCAAGGGCGAAATCACCCGCAAGCGGACCGTGCGGTTGGCCGACGAGATGCCGGCCGCGGCGGCCGCCGATCCGGCGACCTGCTGGCGGGGGCAGGTGCTCCATGCCCACGGACTTGAGAGTTTCGTTCGCGATGCCGCCGGCCGGGTCGAGCGGTGCACGATCCGGCAGGTCCTCTGCGATCTGGCCAGCGATCAACGGCACCCCGTGCTCGCCGGTGACTGGGTCCGGGTGCAGGGCCGGGGCGAGGAAGCCACGATCGCCTTTGTCGAGCCCCGGCGATCCGCCCTGTGCCGAACCAGCCGCGGCCGCCGCCACACGATCGTCGCCAACGTCGACCAGGCTTTCATCGTCGGCAGCGCGGCCGAACCCGACCTCAAGCCGGGGCTGATCGACCGGCTCATCGTCGCGGCCGAGGCGGCTGGCATCCGGCCAGTCATCTGCATCAACAAGGTCGACCTCGTCGACCCGGCCGGCCTCGTGCCCCTCGCCGGCGTCTACGCGAGAATGGGCTACCCGGTCGTGCTCTGTTCAACCGCCTCGGGCCTCGGCATTCCGCGACTGCGGGTGGAACTCGACGGCCGGGTCACCGCCGTGATCGGCCAGAGCGGCGTCGGAAAGTCTTCGCTTCTCAACCGACTCGAGCCGGCCCTGGCCCTCCCGGTTGGCGATGTCAGCCGAGACAACGACAAGGGGCGGCACACGACAACCGTCGCCCGCCTGCTGCCTCATTCATGTGGCGGCAGCTTCGTCGACACTCCGGGGGTACGGCAGTTTCAGCTCTGGGAGACGGTGCCCGCCGAGGTGCCGGCCGCCTTTCGCGACCTGCGACCGCTGGCCAACCACTGCCGGTTCCCCGACTGCACGCACTCCCACGAAGCGGACTGTGCCGTCAAAGATGCGGTCGCCGACGGTCTGCTCGACACCCGTCGCTGGGAGAGCTGCTGCCATCTCACAGCCGGGGCGGGAGAGGCCAACTCATGAGCCTGCCGGAACGGACCACCGGTGTCGAGGCGGAGCCGACGGTGCTTGTCGGCGTCTATCTCAGCCCCCCGGCCGACCCCAGCGACCCGCTGTCCGAACTTGCCGGACTGGCCACCACCGCCGGCGCGAACATCGTCGGCGAGCTGATTCAGCGGCGGCCCGAGCCCGATCAGCGAACATACCTCGGCCGCGGCAAGCTGGCTGAACTGGCGGCACTCGTCGAGCACCACGACGCCGACGTTGTGATGTTCGACAACGATCTCTCGCCGGCTCAGACCCGCAACCTCGAGCGGGAACTTGGCTGCAAGGTGCTCGATCGTTCGGAGGTGATCCTCGACATCTTTGCCGCCCGGGCCCGGACCCACGAGGCCCGGCTGGCCGTGGAACTGGCCCAACTTGAATACTCGCTCCCGCGGCTCAAACGGATGTGGACCCACCTGTCGCGACTGAAGATGGGGATCGGCATGCGGGGGCCGGGCGAAAAACAGCTGGAGGTCGATCGACGGCTGGTTGAAAAGCGAATCCACGATCTCCGCCAGGAACTGCTGACGATCCACCGTCGCCGTGAGCGGCAGGTCGCCGCCCGGCACGAACAGATGACCGTTTCCCTCGTCGGCTATACCAATGCCGGCAAGAGCACGCTGCTCAACGCGCTGACCGATGCCGCCGTGCTGGCCGAGGACAAACTCTTCGCCACACTCGACACCCGCACCCGTCGCTGGAAATTGCCCAGTTGGGGACCGGTGCTGCTCAGCGACACCGTCGGCTTCATCCGGGACCTTCCTCACCGGCTGATCGCCAGCTTCAAAGCGACGCTCGAAGAAACCCGGCAGGCCGATCTGCTGCTGCATGTGGCCGACGCCTCCAGCCCGCTGGTCGAGCAGCAGATCACGGCCGTCAACAGCGTTCTGGAGGAACTCGGCGTCGAGATGAAGGACACCATCCTTGTTCTCAACAAGATCGACGCCGTGGCCGACCGGGTCAGCCGCGAACGGCTGCTGGCCCGTCATCCTCACGCCGTCTGCATTTCGGCCCGGACCGGGACAGGGCTCGACGAACTCGCCCAGGCTGCCAGCGATGCGCTCGGCCGCAGTTTTCGCGACGTCGACATCGAAACTGACGCCGGCAACGGACGATTACTCGCCTGGCTGGCTGCCCACGGTGAGATCCGCTCGCGGCGGTTCGGGGATGAGCGGATGACCATCCACTGCCGGGTGCCGGCGGCGGTTCTGGGGCGGATCGATCCTGCTGAGGCGACGGTTTGCGACCGCGCGGCAGACCTGTTTTCCAGACCGTCGGCGACCGACCGGTCCGTTCCGCCGGCTGCGGAACGCCCCGGGCCATCACCGCTGACGGAAGCCTCGTGAGATGGTCGGCCGCCGCCAACTTGCCGGGCTTCGGGGCCTGTTGACGGGAGGGTCCTCGGGGGTCGGCCGAGCCCTCGCCATCGCTTTGGCGGCCGAGGGTGTCGACCTCGTGATCACCGGTCGCCGTCATCAGCGGCTCCTCGAGACCGCGGCCGCGGCGAGTGAGTTCGCCGGTCGGTTGGTGCCGCTGGCGGGTGACCTGACCGACGACGACTTTCGTCGGCAGGTTGTCGGCGACACCTGCCGGGAACTCGGTGGCCTTGATCTGATGATCGCCGCCGCCGGCGCCGGGGCGATCGGCCCGTTCGCCGAGTCGTCCCCCGAGGTGCTCCGGCAGATTTTCGAGATCAACTTTTTCGCCCCGGCCGAACTGCTGCGGCTGTGCCTGCCGGAATTGTCCCGGGGCCGGATGCCGGCAGCCGTGATCGTCGGGTCGATCCTCGGGCTGCACCCGCTCCCGCTGCATGCCGAGTACTCGGCGGCCAAGGCGGCGGTGCACAGCTTTGCCGCTGCGGTCCGGCCCGAACTCACCGACCGCGGCGTCGACCTGCTGCTGGCGGTCCTCGGCCCGACCGAGTCGGAGTTCTGGGACCATTTGCTCAGCGGCAACCGGCCGAACTGGTCAGCGGGCAGGCCACTCTCCGCGACGGTCACGGCGGCGGCGATTGTGCGGGCTCTGGCGACGGGCCGAGCGAGCATCCGACCCGGCTGGCGGGCCAAGGCATTTGCCAGCCTCGCCCGGCTCTGTCCGGCCGCAATCGACTGGGCGGTCAGGCGGAAGCGTCGAGTTGCTCCCCGATCGTAAGCAGTTCCTCCGCGTCGAGCCACTGGTCGTTGGCGGTAAACAGCCGGGCGATGGCGGCCCGGTGAATCTTCATCTTTGTGCCGCCCACGCCGAGCGGCCCATAAACCGTCAGGCCATCGACGTCGCGGGCCTTGTCGGTTGCCGCTATGCCGGCGATCCCGGCGGGAGGCACGGCATTGAGGTCGATACAAACCCGGCAGCCGCCGGCCCAGCCAAGCTGTTCAGCGGAGAGCAGTTCAACGCCGGCAGCCCCGGCGGCCACGATGAGATCAGCCGCGGGCAACAGCTGCTCAAGCTCAGCCGTCGCTGCCGGGGTGAGCGAGGCGTCGGCCTGGTTTTCCCGGACGATCTCACAGCAGGCCGCAGCCCGGTCCCGCGACCGAGAAACGAGCGTCACCTGCACCCCCTTGCCGGCAAGCAGCCGGCCGACCCGCTGGCCAACTGGCCCCGTGCCCCCGAGGACAACGGCCCGCAGCGAGGCAGCCGCCTGCCGGTCGCCCAACGGCAGATGTCGGGCGGCAGCCACGATGGCGGCGGCAGCGGTGGTATTGGCTCCGGCCGGGTCGACCAGCACGCTGACGCGGACCGGCCCGAAGAAGGTTTTTTGCACCTTTGCGGCCACCGCTTCGACGGCGGAAACGTTCGACCCGCCGAGAAAGATTGCGGTGGCGGCAAGGTCGGCCCCGCCCCGGGTGAACATGGCGCCGTGGACCAACGGTGCGACCGTCTCCGGTGTGACGCCGGCCTGCCGCAGCAGCACATCCGCTCCGGCATCGACCGCGACGATGGCGTCGAACGGGCAGGGCTGGGTATCGACATCGAACTGCAGGAGAATTTTTTTCATCGCCATGATTCTGCGTTGCGGCCGTCGCTGGGGTTCCGACGCGGTGCCGGGCAGCTGCCATATCTTCGGGCCACCAAGGTCATTTTGCGAGCCCACGACACCGAGCACGACGCGAGGACCACCAGGTCGGGGAATTCTCGCCGTCGACCGCAGCCGGCGGGCCGACGGGGGCTCGGGGTGGCAATGGGGTTCGCCACGGATTCTGTCTCGTTTTTTTAGGGACGGAAGAGCCGTGAAACCCCCGCCGCCATCTCGGGGATAGCATCACGTGGACCCCGGCGTGCGGGTTCTGCTGACGCGCTGAGCGGAACGGAACTCCGGAAAGCCCGAGCCGCGAGCCCAAGGGGGAATGCGGGTCTGGGTTTGAAAAACGCGGTTTCCCTCAGCTTGCGCTTCGGGCTTCAAAGCATGGGCTTGTTCTCACTGGTACGGGTGAAGCCGCGGCGGCAAAACGCGCGGCAAAGCAGAGAGTCGTCTCGGCCTCATTCGATTGCTCAGCAGTTTGCCAGGCCGAATAAGCTTGCCATGCATGGGCCCGATCCCACAAATCGCCACACCGAGCAGGATGCGAGGATCGCCGGCTCGGTGAAACCTTGGCTTTCACCGCAGCCGGCCAAAGGTGGCGGGGGCCAGGGATAGCCCCAGCACCACCAA
>Ga0180432_10007285_pt1 | contig 14097 bp, 10 predicted proteins | sample SS_ome_10_FD_132414 | JGI IMG/M metagenome (GOLD analysis project Ga0180432, IMG submission 132414) | Hypersaline lake sediment archaeal communities from the Salton Sea, California, USA - SS_1_MS_2 metaG | ecosystem: Environmental > Aquatic > Non-marine Saline and Alkaline > Hypersaline >...
GATCTGCACACGCCAACCCTGATCGTCCGTAAGATGCAGGTGCAGACTGTTCATCTTCTGCAACGCCAGCAGGTCGATGTACTTAAGGATAAATTCCTTCGGCATGAAGTGCCGCGCCGTGTCCAGCATTGCCCCACGCCAGGCGAAGCGAGGCTTGTCTTCGATACGCAGACAAGGCACCGTCCAGGCCACCCCTTCCACCGGGGCTGCACGGCAAATACTCGGCGGCAGCAGTTGACGCAAACTCTGGATGCCGTAGAAGATGCCCGCTGACCCCGCCGCACGGATGATCACCTCCTTCGGTGTGACCTCTAATTGATAGCCTTGCTGACCCAATTCCTTGAGTTCTGAGTAATGCTGGAGCCGGATAACGCTGACGCTACGGCGGTGTCCGGGCGAGCGTATCGGCATCCTGTAGCCCGTGGCCGGTCGCAGGTACTCACGTAGTTGAGCCGCCTGCGCGTAGCAGTCGCTATTGGTCACAATCACAGTTCGCTCATTCAGGGTAAAGAAACCCTCGCCCATCAAGATCGACTGTGGCATGGGAACGATTGCCGGCGACACCGCTTGAGCTGTCACCGCCGAAGGGCTCAACGCAAAGACCAAAAGAGACGCCGAAAGACACGCGACGATGTGGGTGGTGGACATGTTTTTCTCTCCGTATGCCAAACCTGATAGGTCAATCCCTATACTATAACCCGTTTCGCCGCGGTTTCAACAACCCAGTCTCAATCCCGGCTGCGCTGCCAGGGCCGGCTGATTTGCCCCGCGCTGACAGGTGATAACCCAAGCCCCCTATCGCGTCTGACCCTACGTTGCCGGGCGCCATTTTCGGGCAAAGGCCTCGGTCAATTCCGCCAGACACTGCGCTTCCGGCGATGCAAACGGGCGGAATTTTTCCAGCTGACCGCTCTCTTCGCTGTAGAAAAGGGCCCGATGAAAGCCCAGCCGATTGGCGATGGGCGAGTCCGTCAGTTGGCTCGAATCGGCCGAACTCATCTGGAAGAGCACCCGGTTGTCAAATTCCCGCAACGTCTGCCGGTCCAGCGTCCGTTGTGCTGTGGCTAGGGTATCCGCCCAAACCAGACTGTGCAGCCCCAGCAAGGGTCCCTCGCGAACAATATCGGCAAACTGACGATCCGCACTGGCCGGACCCTCCGACGAGCCAAAACTAAAGTCGTCTTCATTACGCCGCAGAATACGGTAACGCCCCAGCCCATAAACGAACAGGTATAGCGGCCGCATATCGCTACGCTCGTGGTCGCGACGATGCTCAACATCCTGTGCCAGTTCCGCCACCACATCGGCCACCTCACGCCAGCCCACACTGCGACAATCCAGCCCGAACGTGTTGGCCAGACGCTCAAGAACCCCCTCGGTAGCTGAATCAGGCGCACTGCCATCCAGAACCACGTACTGGGCGCCCTCCGGCCCGTGATGAGCTGCCAGACTCAATAACGCCGCACTGAAGAGCCCCAATGCCGCCTCGTCGCGTTGACCCACGATGAGAAGATTGGCCCCGCTGAGCCGAGCAAACGCCACGGCCGTGGGATCCTTAATTGCTACCGGCTGGCCCAGCCACGCGCGTGCCGGTGACGCCGTCTTGGCCGCGCCCTCAACACGCAGACATCGGTCAATAATCCCGCTGTCGCAGATATCCGCCGGCACATTGCCCTCGAAAACAATCTGACGGCCCATGTCAACACGATGCTCCTGCGACAGGCGGGCCACTTGCTCAAGACACTCATCACGCTTGCTGTCCGCCAACCAGGAGATCTGAAAGGGACTGTTGCCCACAATCTGACCGCCCGAATCATTGTAGAGCGCCTCGCCCGGCCGGGTCAGCATGCGTGCCGCCACGTTGTCGTCGTCCATGATCAGCTGAGCGTCCGCCTCCGAACACTGCAGGGCAATACGGATCGTCATTTGCCCGATCGTGCTACGCGCCAAGCCTGACGTGCCCCCCAGCGTTTGCGAGCCCAGAATCACGTGGACACCAAAGGCACGACCCTGCCGTACCAATTGCTCCAGCGCCAACGCCGCGTCTTGCGAGAGCTTGTCATCTTCCGAGAAAAACACCTGAAACTCGTCGACAATCAGTACCACCCGAGGCAGTGGCTTGCCCGTTACCTCGCGGTATTGCGCCACGTCCTGAACGCCCACCTCCCGAAACAGCACGCCTCGCCGCGCCATTTCCGCGTCCAACCGCTGCAATACGCTCAGGCCGAACTCCCGGTCGCTCTCGATCGCCACGACCCGCGCGTGGGCCAACTCATGCGTCACGTACGTCTTGAACTCCACGCCTCGCTTGAAGTCGATCAGGTACACCTCCACCTCCTCCGGAGCGTACCACATCGCCAGGTTGGTCACAATTACATGAAGCAGAGTAGACTTGCCCGAGCCCGTCTTACCCGCAATCAGAGCATGTTGGGCAACTCCCCGGCCCAGTTTCAGGTACTGCAGACGCGTCGCTCCCGTTCGCCCCAGAGCAATGTTGATTTCACGGTCGCTCTTTTTCGTCCAGAGCCTGCCCGACGACGGCGCAATGGCCTCGAAGGGCACCTCCACCCGCGTCGCATTCCGCGCCGCCTGGCCTACCGTGTGAACGATCTGGCTGAGCCGCTCCTCCGTCGGGGGCGCCCCCAGCGTCACGGGAAACTCCTTGAGCACCTTATCCTGCCACACGAAGTGCCCCGCCTCGTACTTCAGGTGAATACTATTGGCAGCCAGATCCGCCACATCCAACCCGTCCGGCAGGCTCTGCCTCGCGTCATACGCAATGAGCGTGTAGACCCCGCACCGTTTGCCGCTGTTGACAATGCTGCTCAAACGCCGCGCCGCTTCTTCCGTGAAGTTCGACGGAAAATCCGCCAGAACCAGAAAACGGTAAGGCTCCGCCAACTCCCCCGCCTGACGGTTGTACTGCTCGATCGTTTCGAAGTCATTACGCAAATGCTTCTGGATGATCGTCTCCATATGGTCCGTCAGGTCGGCAAGCTGCTGCTGAATATGGGCCGCCTCGGTCCAGATACGACGACCCACCAGCGCCTCTTGATAATCAGCGGCGTGCATGAAGCCCGCAAAGTTCTCACCAAGCCCCACAGGGTCCACAATGGTAAAACGCACACGCCCCGGCGGCAGCGCCGTCAACAGACGCAACATGACGCTACGCAGGCACCCAATGGCTTCGTCGTGACCATCACGCTCGCTCTGTAGCAGCAGTGAGCAACGCTCCGGTATCGCCAGAACCGTAGGAAACGTGGCCACGCCCCCTGGTTCCCGACCGAAACACGGCCGGCCCCGCACCGCTTCCGCCAGCTCGCCCGCCCCTATTTGAAACTCGCCAAAGCCCACGATACGGCTGAAGTTCCCTGAAGGCTGCCACGTATCCCAGAGAGGATCGCTCCAGTCGGCCAGCAACGCACCGTCAAAATGACGCGTCTCCTCCAGCAGCTTTTCCACATGACCCACCGCCTGATCCCATCGCTGTTCCAGCTGTCGCCGCGATGCCTCGTAAAGCTCCTTATACCGTCTCTGCCTGCGAGCATACCGATCCTGCAGCCCACTCAACTGCTCCTGACGCTCCTGGTGCACCTGCTTGTCCGTCCGTGCGTGCTCTTCTTGGGCTTGCGACAGAGTGTGCGTGCGATTCTGGGTGAGGGCATCACGTTGTTCCGCATAACTGTTCTGAAGCGACTCCAGCGACTCTTGCCGAAGCTGCTGCGACATGGCCTTGCGGTTCTGAAATTGCTCCCGTGCCTGACGCAATTCGGCTTCGCGTGTCTCCACCGCCTCTTGGGCTCGACGCTCCAAATCGGCCAGCCCCAGCGTCTTGTGTCGCTCAAGAATCGCCTTGCCACGCAAAAGCTGCTGCTGGATGCCGCGGTACTGCCCATGGACCTGTTGGCGGGCCTTACGCCAGAACACCCGTCCCGCCAGAAGCACCCCCGCCAGACTCACTCCGCCAACGACTATCGCCAGCACATACCACTTCTCGACCTCCCACTTGGCGACATACTGAACCGCCAACGCCAGACTGGTTAACGTAGCACTAATCAGACCGGCTAGTACATAGGGCGTAATCCCCACAAAGAAACGAGGCGCACTGAGCTGGCCCAGCCTCTCGACTGCCGCCTCCACCGCCTCTTTCTCGGCCTCATACTCGCGACGCAGCTCATCGAGACCCAGTTCGCCCACGTCCTCCTTCGGCAAGCCTGCCACACTGGGCACCTTCTGCCGATACCACTGCACTGTCGCATCGGCCTGCTCAGCCAATTCTCCCAACTCACGATGGCTCGTCACAAGCAATCCCTCCAGCTTGCGACGATCCGACTGGCACGTGCTTACTGTTCCTTCAGCGATGTTCTCCGCCGTCAGAATATCGTATTCACACTCATGTCGCGCCTCACGGTCACGGGCCTCCGCATCGCCGACAATCCGGTCGCGTTCAAGACGCGTCTTTGCCTCCAAAGACTGCATGGCCTGCTTGTAATGGCCCTCAATGCTCTGCAACTTGCCCTGCGATGCCTCATCCTGCACCTGCCCCCGCGCGTCATAATGCCCCTCAATCTCCTTCGTACGCTCGCCAAAGCGAGCCTTGGCCGCCTCCAGCGAGTCCTGATACTGCTGCTCTATTTCTTCTTCGACGGGACGCACCGTCTCCGCCCGCAGCGTAAGAATCTCATGCAGAGCACTACGCTGCAATTCCAGATAGTCGCCATCTTGCCAGTTGGGCTTGTTGCGCAGATACCGTTCCAGATGACCTGACATCAGGCGACCTCCCTTGCGTAACCACTCTCTCTCATCGGTGTCTCCCGATGCCCAATCCGCATCCTCTTAAAACGCGGACCATTCATCTTCTATTGCCTCACTCGCGCCCTCGGCAACTGCCTGTCACTTGCAGTCACGCCGCACTTGCCCCAGAATCGTGTCCATACGCTGCAAGGCCTGCTCGCACGTGTTCAGCCCCGCGTGCAGTCGATCAAGGTACTTCTTCTCGAACTGCCGCGCGTTCTCGTCTCGCCAGTACTCCCTGGTCCGACTCCACCGCAACGCCAGATCCTTGGACGCCTGTTTGAGCTTTGCTTGGCTGGCATAAACGCCCATCCGTGCTCACGCCTCCACTTTCCGCTGCCACAATGTCTTTCCCGCAGGATTCACAATGGCCTCCAATCCCTTACTGTCCAGCACGACGAGAAAACCCGCCGGCAATCGCAACAGCTCGGCAAAGTCCGGCCGACGCTGCAGCAACTGACCCACCGAAATGGCTTCACATGCCGCCGGCTCTTGCCCGCCGTCTGCCTCCCACGCCAGCGCCGACCCGACAAACCAACCGCTATCGTCCGGCCCTGTCGAGATCACACGCTCGATATAAACCCGCGACTGCCGCCCAACACCTCGCGCCACGACCACACGCTGGCCATTCTCGGGCGATCCCGCCACGATGGCCACGCTTGACACACGCCGCCGCTGCTGCTCATCCAACGCCCCAATACCCGCCCAGTCGCTGGCTACGTCGCTCTGGCCCGCGCCCCTGCGCTCCGCCGCACCCGGCGTGCGTTGACGCAGTGACTGGTAATCTAGCACCGCTTCAGCCGCCCCCCCCGAATCAGCCTGCCGCGACCCCGCCTCCTCCGTGACCGTGGTCATACTGGCCACCCCCGGCTCGCCTGGAAACGCCGATTCAGCCGGAGGCGCCACGCTCAGATACTTCTCCAGAGCGATCACCATGGCGTCGATGTCCGACAGGGCTGTGGGCAGGTCCAACTCCACCGTATCGAGCAGACCACGCAAAACCGTCTTGAACGTAAAGGCCTCATCCTCCAGCTTCATCGCCCAACGCTGCACGTTGCGATACCTTGTCTCTGCCTCCGCCACTCGCCGCTCCGCCAACGCCACCGCCTTGCGTTCGTCCACATAGCTGTAATGCCCACCCAAAGGCGACGTCTCCAGGTCACGCTTACGCTTCAATGCCAGCTTGGCCTGAGCATAGGCCTCGTTGCGACGCCGAAGCTCCCCCTGCCAGTAGGGCCGCTGCTCCAGCTTCAGCCACATCAGCACCCGCTGCACCTCAGACACCGCTTCTTCCAATGCCGTCGACGCGCCCTGACCGAACTCGCATAACGCCGCCCGAAAATCCTGCAACACCTCAATCGAATGAACCCGCGCCGAGCCATTCATACTTGTGCCCTATCGCTGTTGGAGGTAATCGTCGATATGCCGGGCCTTCTTGACCAGAAACGAAGCATGCTGGTTGGACGATTCCACGAACCGGCTCAAAACCTTCATCGTCTGCTCGAACTCTTCGGCAAACTTGATCTGCTCCTGGTCCTGCCAACTCTTCTGCAGACCCAGCAACCGACCGTGAAGCCGGCTCAGCAGCCCTTCCAGCTCCCCATTAAAACGATTCAACTCGCGGGCAAATCGCCGCAGTTCCGCCGGATCAACGTCTGCCTTGGCCATAACCACCTCTGCCGCCCCTGAGCAACCTTGCCACGCCCGTCCACATAACGTACCGCTCCCGCCGTAACGCTAACACCTATTGTAACCAGCCTTGCAGCCATGTGCAAGCTCGTCCGAGCAGAGCCGGAAGCCCCCAAAAAAAAGAAAACACGCCCGACAGGATTCGAACCTGTGACCTACGGATTAGAAGTCCGTTGCTCTATCCAGCTGAGCTACGGGCGCAACTACCACCCTCCCCCGCTCAGCCTCTTATATCCCCTCCCGAGCCTTTAGTAAAGCCCTTTCTTGACATGACGCCAGCTGCCCAGCCCTGCCCATGCCCGCTCGCCCCGCTACCATCACTGTACCGGTTTGAGACTCACCAACTCCCGCTGTGCCTTAAACGCCAACGCACTCTCCGGCTCCAGCTCGCACACCGCCCGCCAACTCGCCCGCGCCCGGTCCACCAGCCCCATATTCTGCAACGCCAATGCCAAATTCGCCTGCACGTTCGCGTTGGCCGGGTCTTCCTGCTCCACCAGCTCCAACTGTTCCACCGCCAAAGCAAACTGCATCTTGTCGCAATACATCAAGCCCAGCTTATAATGCAGGTCCACCGACTCGGGCCCAACCTGCAGCGACTCTTTCAGCTGGTCGATCGCTTCGCCCAACTCCCCCGCTTCACGCAAGGCCAGCCCCAGGTGCATCTTGGCACGCACATACGACGGATTGATCTGAGCCGCCGACCGAAAATGCCTTATCGCCTCCTGCAGTCTACCCCGCCCACGCAGCAATAATCCATAGCGATAGTGCAGGTCCGCGTAGTTGGGGTTCGCCAGCAGGCTCTGCCGGTGACGCTCCAGTTGCACTTCCACCAGGTCGGTGCCCGTCTCTGCTACCGCCGATCCACCGCCCTCAAAGCTCAAATAGTCCCGCTGCGATTTCTGCGCCAGCGACACCTTCAACTGCAGACGCGCCATCTCCGCAAATAGCAAATTCGTGTTCGGCTCCAACGCCGCCGCCAATTCCAGCGTGTCCTGCGCCGCCGCCTCCTCCGCGTTGTATTTCTGTGCAATCCCCAGACCTACGTACGCCGTGATAAGACTGTTGTTGATCTCGATCGCCCTGTTGAACTGGCGGGCCGCCTCGTAAAAACGACCCATCCGAAGGTGTTGCGTGCCCAGCTTCACCGCCGCTTCCAGATAACCCGGGTGCAAATCCAACGCCCGGTGGTAATGCTCCACCGCACCCTCGTCGTTGGCCACCTGACAATATAAATCCGCCAACCGCACATGATTGTCCGCAAAGCCTTCTTGCTCCTCGATTACACGGTGCATCTGCTCGATCGCCTCACGCAACTGCCCCGATTTGGCCAGCGACTCCACATAATCGTCATGCAGCTCGAAATTGTCCGGTTCGATCGTGATCGCCCGCTCAAAGGCCTCAATCGCCGCCTTATAATGCCCATGCTGCAACTGCAACTGCCCCAGAAACAGATATACAGACACGTCTTCAGGGTGTTCCTTCGATAACGCCTCGCACTGAGCTATCGCCTCCGTCGGCTCATTACGCTGCAGATACATCGCCGCCAGACGCTCGCGAGGCTGACGTAGATAAGGCCGCGCCCCCGCCGCCGCCGCATAGTATTCCTCCGCCTCCTCTGTCTGACCCTGACGTTCACAACAGTAGCCCAGCCCGAAGAGCACTCGACTGTCATACTGACCGTTGTCGTACGCCCGACGCAACGTCTCGGCCCCCTGCTCCAACGAGCCCGCCGACAGGTGCATCGCCGCCCAGCCCAGCTGCGCGTCAAGGTTGCCTTCGTCTACCGCCAGGATCTCACGAAACATCCTCTCCGCCTGCTCCCACGCCCCGCTTTGAGCATAGTGCAACCCCAGACGCAGCTTGTTTGGCAAGTGCTCCGCGTCCTGCGCCACCTGGGCTGCCAACTCATTAGCATCCTTCAGTTCCAATGGTGCGCCAAAAGGAAGAATCAACTCCACAAAAGGCTTGTCCAGTCCGCGTCCCAGCATGTCCAGCATACTACTCATAAGCGCCCTTGCTCCTTGTCCTTACTGCTCGCAATCGTCCCCTGCCGCCGCCTTGCCAACTCACTCGCCGCCTAGTCCTGCCAACGCCTGCCGGGCCGCCTCGTAACGGCCGTTCACCGACAAGGCCCGCTCATAATGACGCCGAGCCTTCGCCGTGGCACCCATCTCTTCGTAAGCCTCCCCCAGGTGCAAATATACATCCGCATAACGAGCCCCAGACCGCAACGCCTCGCACAACGCCCCCGCCGACTTACGCGTACGACCCGCTCGCCGGTACAGCCTACCCAGAAGCACCCACGCCCGCTTCTCGCTACCGTCCAGCGATAAGGCCCGCCGGGCCCAACGCACCGACTGACCTATCCGCCCCAGACGCTCCAGCAACAACGCTCGCTCGTAACACAAGCCAGACGTCGCACCACGATGCGACAATGCCTCATCAACCGCCGCCAGTACCCGCTCCAGCTCCCCTCGATCCGGTGTCGCGCCCGGCCCACGCACAAACGCCTCCACGTAATCAGGCTCCTCCCCTATCAGACCGCTCAATGACGCTCGTTCACCTTGGGCTTCACCGCTCACGCTTGAGCTCCACTCGTTGATCAAATCCGCCGTGTGCACCCCGCGATCACTCTCCGCACACTGCCTCGCCAGACGCCAGCTCGAGGCCATCTCGCCCTGCTCCCCTTCCAAACGCGCCGCCTCGCCAAACGACTGAACCGCTTGATCGAACCGATGCTGCGCTGCGTACGTCATCCCCAGATAATAATGGTGCCTCCCCACCCGCGGCTCCCAACCGATTGCCTCGGTCAACCAACGCTCCGCTTGCTCGTAATCCTCCCGCGCCGCGTGAAACAAACCCAGACACTGCGCCAAAGCTCCCGAACGACCCACCTGACGCAACCCCTCCCGCAGGTGCCCCATCGCCTCCAGCTCCCGCCCCTCTTCACGCAACTGAAACGCTCGCTTTACCCAGGCCGATGCGTCCTGCCGGGCACGCCCTGGCCCCCTACGCCCACTGCGAGCCCCACCCGCAACGCCTGCCCCAACGGGCCGCTTTGACTTCCGCACCTTGTCTCCGACCTTGCCCACGTGCTCACCTTCCTTGGATGCTCTGGCAAAAACGCCTTGGCCCCCAGACTCTGCCAAACGATCTACGCTCAAGCCTCGCCATAATGCTGTCCTTGTTAATCCCTGGGCCTTTCGTTTCTGCCACAGCCGCTCAGCCTCTCTATTCATTGCCGCTGCCTAAAACGTATCGTCTCCCAGTACACGCGTCTTAACACCGCAACGGCCCCTACCTGTACTATTAAACCTGTTTCTCGCTAGCCTAACCCCCCCAGCCCGCACAAGATTGGCAGCCAACACCCTCAGCCACTGCTCGCCCCACTATCGGACGCTCCATACCCTACGCGCAGACTGTGCCCCCGTTCTGATCGTTACTGGCTGCAAAATACCCCCAGCCCCCGTAACCCCTCGCTCTCTCCGGCGGCCGCTAATCCCTCACCGAAAATCCCCCATCCCGATCCTACGCCTCAGGCCCCCAGAAACCCGCCAACTGCCCCCGCCCGTTCAAACGCACTCGCGACCACGTGGACACCGCCAAATCCACACGCGCCAGACCCGCCGTGCCCAGCATGGCCATCTGCCCCGTTAACCCCGCCACCAACGTCTGCAAACCTGGGTTATGCCCCACCACCATCACCCGCTCATACCCGTTGCCCCAACCCGCCAACGCCTCCACATACGCCTCCGCCTGACCCAGGTAAAGCGAACGCACCCACGCCACCTCTCCCTCGTAGCCGCACCGCGCCGACACCAGCTCCGTCGTCAGCCGAGCCCGCACCGCCGTCGAACTCAGTATCAAATCAGGCCTAAGACCCAACTCGCCCACCAGTTGCCCTATGGCCGGAGCCTCACGCTCGCCTTGCTCGGTCAAGGGCCGATCGTGGTCCCCCAGCCCCGCCTGGTGCCAACCCGCCGCCGCATGCCGAAGAACCAACAACGTCTTCATCGCTAAACCCATCTCATCCTGGCGTGCTACCCTTGCCCGCCCCTCAAACACACCAGCTATTGCCTACCCCGACTTCACCACCATCTACCACGTGCCTCACGACGCATACGAGTGCAGCCCGCCCCCGAAAAGCCGAGCCAGATTCACCCAAAGCAGCGTCACTAGTATCGCACCCATCCCCCCAACGACCAACCAGCAGTTCAACAGCCCATAACGCCGCCCATACTTATACCGCACATGAAAATACACCAGATAAATCAGCCAGGACACCAACGACCACAACTCCTTCGGGTCCCAGTTCCAAAAGTCCCCCCACGCGTACTTGCCCCAGATACTCCCCAGCAACAGCCCCAGCGTCAACAGCGGAAAACCAACCAGTGTCATCCGGTAAGCACCCTGCTCGTAACTCGCCAACTCCCCCTCCTCGGGCAAAGCACCACCCACCAGCCACGCCACTTTCTCCGCCCCCAGCCGCGCCCCCGCCTGTAACGCCCCCTTCGCCAAGACAATATACGCCGCCATGTACGCACCAACATGAGGCACAAAAAGCCCGCTCTGCAACGCCGGGGGCAAATGCTGCGGCTTCGCACTGAACACAAAACCCGCGGGAAACAGCACCACCACCGCCAGTAGCATGTCGGCCCACTCGCCACCAACCCCTAACGCCCGCCGGCAAAATACCGACAACGGCCACACCATCCCCAACACCAGAAACACCTCAAACATGTTCTGCAGCGGCACATGCCCCACATCCGCCCAACGGTACAAAAACGCCCACACCACCACCGCAAAACCGCACCCATAAACAACCTTCGCTCCACGCTCACGCCTCGCCACCGACAACGCAAACGCCAGCAAATGTACCGCCATCGCCAGGTAAATCAACGCACCTTGTGGAGTTGCCTTAATATCCATGCCGCCTACGTGCTCTCCCCAAAATTACCCACCTCATCTGTCCCCGGCTTCACCACCTGTCTCCCCTGCGGCTCACCGGCGCCACGCCCGCCGCCTCCCGATGCCTCCAACGCCGCACACCCGCCCGCCATGGCACCTCGCCTGGCAAAATGCCGCCAGACATGCCTTAACCAACAGTGCCAGAACGTCCCCGCCAGCAGCACCACATAACCCGCAAACACCAACGACCAGCCCGTGTCCGAAACCACCAGCAGCTCCGTATACCAAACCTCCTCCGGCGCCCCCGCCTCACGCTCCTTCATCCGCACCTTGCCATACCCCGACTGGTAAAAATGATAACCGCCATAGTGCAGCGGATCATTCACCTCGATCACCTTCTCCGCCAGTACCTCTCCCACCCTCGCCTGCCCCTGTTCCGCTACACCAGACGCCTCACCCGACTTGCTCAGCACCGCCAGATCGCTGAAATAATCACGCTCCATCGTCCCCCGCCCGCTGTCGTAACGAAACTGCAAGTCACTCTCTTGCTCCTCGTGCCCTGCGTGCTGCTCAAAAACATACCGCCGCTTCTCCGTACCATCAGGATACGTCAGCTTCAATTCCAACGCCGGATTCGCTGGCCCCGTCGCCGCGTCCACCACCTGCCGCTCAGGACGGAGCACCATCCGAAAACGTTCAAACACCCGCACTACCGACACATCCGGCAACGGCTCAGGCAATTCCAGACCACTGCCCACCCGTCCTGCCACCGAAACCTTCGTTCCGTTCTTCAGCGCCACCTCCAGCACCGGCTCCGTCTCGTAATACTCCACCCAGAAATCTCGAAGCCCCAACGCAAAAGGAAGCTGACCCACCACCTCACGCCCCGTTTGCGTATCCAGCAGCCGATCCTCGCGAAACCTCTCACCAATACGCATCACCCCCTTCGGCCACTTCGGCTCATCCCGGAATCCATCGAGCACCTCATGCCCCCGCTCCGACCCCGCCATGGACCCCAACAACACCAACACCGCCCCCACGTGCATCGCCAAAAGCCCCCAACGTCGCCGCAACGCCGCAAATGCCCCTATCCCCACCACCAACAGCAATGTCAAAAACACCCAATACCCCACCATCAGCCACGAATTAAACAGCACCTTTGCCCGCGCCGCCCCCAAAAACGCCCCCACCACCGACAGCGTAATCAGCACCCCCAACCCCAAAAGCGTCGCCCACAGCACCCCCCGACGCAATAATCGGCCCCTCGTTTGCGATCTCGACATCAGCTCTACTTTCGCCCCACCAGTTCGCCTCTCGCTAGCCCCGTATACACCCTGGCTATTGTAGAGCCCCCACACCCCCCAGCCAAAACATATTTCAGATTACCCCGGGCCCCCTTTTACCCCTCTGGCCAGACCAGTCCCCATGCTGCACCCCCTGGCCCACCCAATTCTCAACCCCAAAAGCCGGCCCCGGACCCGACCTGCACAGTCATGCCTGCTCGCACCGGCCCGCTCAGTTGTACCGACGCACCAGCCCCACCACTACCCCTTGCACCTGGGCCTCCTCCACGTAAATCGGCGCATACTCGGCATTCGCCGGCTGCAAACGAATACGCTCATCCTCACGATAAAACAGCTTCAACGTCGTCTCACCGTTCGCCAGCAACGCCACCACCGTCTGACCGTTCCGAGGCGACTGCTCCGGCTGAATCAATACATAATCCCCAGGACGTATCTGCTCGTCGATCATACTCTCCCCCTGAACACGCAACGCAAAGACTCCCCCCCCCACCGAAAACAACTCTCCCACATCCAGAGACTCCGACAACGCCGAAGCATCTACCGGCAATCCCGCCGCGATCGAACCCAACAGCGGAAAACGCACAGCACCAGCGTCACTGCACGCATCCCGATCTCCACACAAACGCCCCACCCCTGACGCCGGATTAATCGCCAAAGAGCGTGCCTTGTTCGGCTCCCGCAGCAGTACGCCTTTTTTGACCAGGGCTTCGACGTGCTCGAACACCGTGACCTTGCTGACGCCGAGTTCCGCCGCTAGCTCCTGGAGTGTCGGCGAATAACCATTGCTGCTGCGGTACTGCTCGATGCAACGCACTATCTGAAGCTGACGTGGCGTAAGCATCGCGACTACGCTTCCGTCGCCCGCACGACTCTTTGCCATTATTGCCTCTCCATCGGCCACCCACTAAACAACCTTCGGCGACCGGCCGATTCACGGTCTGCCCGATAGGTTCCAGCTCATCTGCCCCTCGCGTCAATCCCGTAACAACATCCTCGCAAATGCCTCCGGAGCCACCCGGCCCTGCGGCTCCCGGCCGCAAGCCCAACTGCCGTGCCCACGACGCCACGCTTGCCGCCACAGCGCCCGCCGCCAGTCCCAAACGCTCGAATACCCCGCCGCCATCACCCCTCGCACCCTCCGCCGGCGGGTAATACCAAACATAATCCCCACCAGGGCCCCGCTGAACCACCGCTACGCGTCCAATACGTCGCTCTCCATCAGGCATGGTCTCATCTCCTAAGCCGATGCCCTGACGGCGAACAAGGTCGGCAAGTTACGTTTCGTCCCAGCGACAAAAAGGCCCCAACGCCCCGCAGAACATGCCTTCTGCAGACTGGCTTTACGGCCCTTCTCGGCCTTCTGACGCCTGCGTCGCGTTTGGACTTTGTTAGGCTAAGC
>Ga0180432_10007286_pt1 | contig 14096 bp, 10 predicted proteins | sample SS_ome_10_FD_132414 | JGI IMG/M metagenome (GOLD analysis project Ga0180432, IMG submission 132414) | Hypersaline lake sediment archaeal communities from the Salton Sea, California, USA - SS_1_MS_2 metaG | ecosystem: Environmental > Aquatic > Non-marine Saline and Alkaline > Hypersaline >...
CTTGAGATATTTCCTTCGTTCATCTACCGTCATCCTGTCTTCAATCGGCATGGTCCTCCTCAGTAACATTTCTAGCTGAGTGAACCGTGCCCGTCCAGTAACATTTTAACCGAGTGAATACGCCCAGTTGACAGAAGGAGAGCCTTTATGGTATCTGAAACCCACAAAAGGGCTTGCCAGTAATCCCAGGTCTTACCAATCATCCTAGCTGCTGCACGGGTCAGCACAGCGTCTGATGGTCGTGTTGTACCTTCGCCACGGACTTGCATTGCTCAGTGAATCGTGGTGAGCGCGCCATATGGGGTTCCTGGCCTGGCACAACAGGGGGGGCCTTTGGTACTCCAGGGGGCGGAGGGCGACAAAGGCTCATATAAGGGGGTGTAACATGGCAGGATTTGAAGGGAAGATGCTGGAGGTGGATGTGACTGCCGGTGAACTCGGCAGTAGTGTGGTGGACAGGGAGATAGTCCGCCAGTACATTGGGGGCAGTGGGCTGGCGGCTAAGCTGTTCTTCGACCGCGTTTCACCGGACGTTGATCCCCTGTCACCCGACAATCCCCTGTTCATCATGACAGGGCCAATCAGTGGGACAAGCCTTCCGGGCGGGTCCAGATTCTCTGCTGGCACCAAATCGCCGCTGACCAACATGTGGGGTGAGGCCTGCTGCGGTGGCAACTTTGCCTCGCGGTTGAGGGGTGCGGGGTGGGATGGCATTATCCTCCAGGGGGCATCTGACAAGCCGGTGTACCTGCTGATAGAGGGTGAAAATGCAGAGCTGAGGGATGCCTCTGAGCTATGGGGCAAGGACACCCATGAGGTGACCGACATCCTCAAAGAGCGCCACGGTGGCAAGACGGCTGCGGTGTTAGCCATAGGCCAGGCGGGAGAGAACCTGGTGCGGTACGGGATCATTGCCAACGAGAAGAAGGACTTCCTGGGCCGCTGTGGTATGGGGGCGGTAATGGGCTCCAAGAAGCTCAAGGCCATCGTGGCTGGCGGTGGTGGAAAGACGGCGCTGGCGGACTCCACCGGCTTTGCCAACAGGCGCAAGAAGATCATGGCCACCACAAAGGAACACATAGTGGCCCAGGTTCTGGCCGCCGGGGGCACCAATGGGGCCATGGACTTTGGGGTGCTGGTGGGCGACCTGCCGGCCAAGAACTGGATGCGAGAGGACAACACGGAGATCGCCGCCAGGATAGGCGGGGCCGTATCCAACAGCCCTGAGTATCTGACAGGGACCGAGTCCTGCCACGGTTGCTCTATCGGTTGTAAGAGGGTCGTTCACATCACTGAGGGGCCTTATCAGGGAATGGCAGGGCCGGGCCCGGAGTATGAGGGTGTAGCCAGCCTGGGCAGCCTTCTCACCATAACGGACATGGCGTCGGTGATCGTCCTGAACGAGCTCTGCAACAGGTACGGCGTGGATGTCATCTCCTGCGGCAGCACTATTGCCATGGCCATGGACTGCTACGAGCAGGGTATTATCAATGCCGGGGACACGGACGGGATAGAGCTGAAATGGGGTGACGTTGACGCTGTCACCAGGATGCTGGAGAAGATCGCTTATAGAGATGGCTTCGGGGATGTGCTGGCTGACGGGAGCAAGCGTGCAGCGCAGCGGATAGGCAGGGGGGCGGAGAAGTACTCCGTGGAGGTCAAGGGCCTGGAGGTCCCGATGCATGACCCCAGGGCATGGCATGGTCTGGGTCTTTCATATGCCGTTGGCGTACGTGGTGCCTGCCACACCAACGACCTCACTTACAGCATCGAGCAGGGTATCATAAACTGGCCCGAGGTCGGGATCAGCCCCGGCATGCCGCAGAAGCAGAGCGAAGGCAAGGCAGCCATGGTGGTCCCTTCGCAGGACCTGGGGATGGTGATGAACTCCGCCGTTATGTGCTACCTGATGATGTCCATGTTGAATGGTGAGGACCTGGTGGACTTGCTGAACACGGCCACCGGCTTCGACTACACGCTTGACGAGCTGATGCAGTGTGGCGAGAGGATCTGGCATCTGAAGCGGGGGCTTGGAATATTGATGGGGGTGACGCCTGCGGAGGACCGGCTGCCCTGGCAGTGCCTGAGGCCGCCGAAGGAAGGCGGTGCTGCGGGGTCTTCGCCCGATATAGAACTGATGCTGAAAGAGTTCTACCCGCTGAGGAGGTTGAACGCCGACGGCACCACGCCCAGGGAGACGCTGGAGGAGCTGGGACTCTCCGATTTGGCAGCCAAGCTCGGCTGACCTCAATCCCCTGGAGTTTGTGGTGGTGGCCCGATACCTCTCTTTGTGAAGGGAGAGGTATTGTCGTTAGGGGGCGGAGTTCGCGCAATGCGGTTTGCGGTCGTCCTGACAGATCGAGGCGGGGGTGTGGAAGGTGCTCAGTGAAGCGGAACTGAGTCGGTACAGGCGACAATTGGCCATCCCAGGTTGGGGTGTGGAAGGGCAGCAGAAGCTCCGCCAGGCCAGGGTTCTGGTTGCTGGTGCGGGTGGACTTGGCTGCGCTGTGCTGTCCTACCTGGCAGTCGCGGGGATAGGGCTTATCAGGGTCGTGGATGGTGACCTCGTTGAGCTTGGCAACCTGAACAGGCAGACGCTGTACACAGATGCGGACGTGGGCAAGCCGAAGGCTGCATCAGCCAAGAAGAGGCTGGAGGCACTGAATCCGCACATCCGTGTGGAGGCCATCGTCGAACACCTCACTGAGGCGAACTGCACGGAACTGGTCGGCGATTGCCCGGTGGTGGATGCCCTGGACAACCTGGAGACCCGGCACCTGCTCAATCGTGCTGCCCTGTCGAGGGGCGTTCCGCTGTTCCACGGTGCAGTCCATGGCTTCGAGGGCAGGGTCACCACGGTTGTCCCTGGGAAGACGGCTTGCCTACAGTGCCTGTACCAGGGGGCACTGCCCGGAGAGGTGCCGGTGGTGGGTGCTGTTCCTGCGGTCATCGGCTGCATCCAGGCGACCGAGGTTGTCAAGTACGTGTTGGGTATTGGAGAGCTTCTGGCCAATAGACTCCTGGTCTATGATGGGTTTCGGCTGACGTTCAGCGAGTACAGGCTGAAGCCCGATCCAGCGTGCACCGAGTGCGCACCGCAGGCAGGAGGCCGGGTCAAGGAATGACCAGGCAGGTGCGTGTCAAGCTTTCGGCCTTGCTCCACAGAGTTGCCAATTGGCAAGAAGTTGTGGATGTGTCAGGTGAGACACCCTTGCAGTGTCTTGAGGAGCTGGAGACCAGGTACCCCGACATGAGGAAGTGGACCAGGGCCAAGGACGGTGCCTTGCTGCCCCAACTGCACTTTTTCTGGAATGGGGAGAGGATATACAGGGATGAGCTGGGGAGGCAACTTGGTGATGGTGATGAGCTGTTCATCGGGATCGCCGTCCTGGGTGGGTGAAACCGGCGGACGCGACAAGTGCCTCGGTGCAGGGTGCCTTCTCCGGAAGCTGGGGGGTAACCTCGCTTTGCAAGGCATTGACAAAGCGTAAGCCCTGTGCTAACTTCAGACCGAAAAGGGCGTAGCCTGGCAGCTGGCAACTGGGGACCTACACGTAACCTCCTGGGAGTGCTACATTCTGCGATATTTGCGGTTGCCGTTGCCTCGCTGCTCGGCGCGGTCTCTCTATGTGCCTGCGTTGCCTGGCAGGGGCTCATGGTTACTGTCCACGCTTGATGGTACTGGCCTGACGGAGCTTCTTCGGAGGGTCCGGGCGGTCTCTGCCTGACACATAGAGCGGCACAGGACACAGCCTGAATACTTGGATGAGCAGCGGCACGCACGAGTACCTTTGGCTGTGCTGCTTCTGGTGCGACTGTCCCGTGGAAAGCACGGGGGGAGGTCAAGATGCCTGCCGATGAGAGATATGACGTCGTAATCGTGGGTGCCGGCCACAACGGGACTACTGCTGCAGCTTACCTGGCCAAGTGCGGCCTGAGCGTATGTCTCCTCGAAGAACGCCCGGAATGTGGTGGCGCCCAGGAGAACACGGAGCCCGTTGCCGGCGCACGCATCTCCCCGCACGCCATAGCCAACTACGGCGGGCCAGCGCCTGGATGGGAGCAACTGGAGCTGTGGAAATATGGCTTTCGCATGGACACCAATCCCAGGGCTCCCACTGCCGGGGAGCCGCAGGCACTGCTGATGACAGGCGAGGGACTGGTGCCTCTCTCCGATAAGGACGCTATGGCTTGGGCGAAGCTGTGTGGTCTTCTCGGCCAGCCGCCCTTCATCAGGGAGCTTCTGCGGGCGACCTTCTGGTGTCCCCCCCACCCGCGACACGTTGAGCTGACCCCGGATACCATACCTTTCATGCAAGTGTACAAGGAACACCAGCCGGATGTGTGGACCGAGGAGCTCCTGGAAATGACCATGTTTGACCTCCTGGATGAGTACTGTGAGAGCGAGCAGTTCAAGGTCAACATGGCCTACACTGCCCTGGTGTCCGGGGCACACGGTCATTTCGAGGGGCAGGCCATACCGGCCCTGTGCAGCGTGGCTACTGTCATCCCGCCTTTCATGCCCAGGCCGGTGGGCCCCCGGGGGAACATCCACGGCTACTACCATGCGTTGCTGCGCTGTGCGTTAGCCCATGGTGCGGTGGTGCGCTCCTGCTGCCCCGTGGACGAGATCATCGTGAACAACGGCTGTGCTGTTGGCGTGCGGCTGCGGGATACGGCCACTGTGGGCGGTAAGAGAATATGGGCACGGAAGGCGGTCATCAGCGCCACGGACATCAGGCAGACTTTTCTTGAGCTGATAGGGCCCGAGCATACAGACGCCGGCTTCAGGCAGCGGATAAGAGACCTGAGCCTGAAAGGTGGCAGCCTGTACGTGAACCATTTCCTGACGCGGGAACAGCTTCGCTACCGGCCCAAGTTCAGGCAGGGGGTGGCTGGCGAAGGGAACTTTACCGGTGGGTCCTACCTGGGCGGCGCCGGCAGCCGCAAGGAGTACTTCGACCATGTGGAGGAGGTGCTGGGGCGCAGGGGTGGTCCGGTCTTGCCGCCGGAGAAGACATTCTTCCTCCTGGTGGGGAACCTGAACTATGATCCGACTAATCCGCAGTGCACCAGGCCCGGCGAGCATATCTGTGGCCCCCTTGACGTGATGGTCGCTACTCCTGAGTATCACCCGGAGGGTCCCGAGGCGCTGAACCGGGTCAAGGAGGACATGAACGCCTACATGCGGGCCGCCTTCAGTGTGATATGCGAGAACCTTGACTCGGACAACCTCATCACCCATTTCGCAAACACCCCTTATGACTCTGAGCTGAGGAACACCGGCCTGCTCGGGGGCTCCTGGTACGGAGTACGTCCCTCAAGAGACGAGTGGTGGAATGAGCGGCCTCTCCCGGAGCTGGCGCGGCATCGTACTCCGATTGACGGGCTGTATCTATGTCACCAGTCGTCCAGCCACCCTGGCGGGCTGTGTCTCATGGCCTGTGGCTACAACCTGATGCACATCATGATAGAGGATGGGATTGCGCAGCCGGGTGACTGGTGGTACCCGTCGCCCTGGTACATCCCCGAGGAGGGCAAGATATCTGCCAGGCTGGGCGAAAGGACATGAGCCGATGGTGCGAGCCCTATCCGTGATCGCCCTGCACCGTTAGGGTTGCACTGGATAGGCTACTGTGAATGAGAGAGGACGGACATGAACAACCGGGAAGTCTATGATTTCGTGATCGTGGGCGGAGGCCCCAATGGCGTGACGCTTGCCGCCTACCTGGCCAAGAGCGGGGCTACCGTCTGCGTGTTGGAGGAGAGGACCGAGGCCGGTGGTGCGGTGGAGAACACCGAGCCCATCCCGGGCGTTCGCATCACGCCGCACGCCATGATCATGTACGGCGGCGCTGCTCCCGGGTTCGACCAACTGGAGCTTTGGAAGTACGGCTTCCGAATCGGCCGGAGCTTTTTCTTTGAGCACTCTCAGGCCGAGAGAGGGGTTGCCTGCACTTATGGCATGGCTCCAATCAGCGACAAGGACACAATGGGCTACGCCAAACTCAGCGGCTTGCTGGGACAGCCGCCTTTCATCAGGGAGCTGCTGCAGGCCACCTTCTGGTGCCCCCCGCATCCCCCGGAAGTGGAGGTTACTGCCGACAACATCCCCTACATGCAGGTATACAAACGGCACCAGCCCGACGTGTGGACGGAAGAGCTGCTGGACATGGACCTGTTCGATCTCATGGATGAGCACCTGGAGACGGAGCCCTTCAAGGTGCAGCAGGCCATCATAAGCTGGTACTCGGGGGCGGCTGGCCATTGGCGGGGTGTGGCCATTCCAGCCTGGTGCTGCAACATAGCCTGTGTCGTTTACAACCCTCAGCAGGTGCCGCGGGGGGGTATGCACGACTTCTTCCATGCCGTCATGCGCTGTGCCATTGCCCACGGTGCCGTCATACGGACGTGCTGTCCGGTTGACGAGATCATTCTCAACGACGGTACTGCAGTGGGGGTCCGGCTGAGGGAGACGGCTACCTGTGGGGAGAAGAGGATATGGGCCAGGAAGGCGGTCGTCAGCGCTATCGACGTACAGCAGACCTTCAACAAGCTCATTGGCCCGCAGCATGCCGACCGGGGTGTGCTTCAGAAGGTGAACGACATCAGTATCAAGGGCGGCAGCATCTACGTGTCCCATTTCCTGACACGGGAGCCACTTCGCGCCAGGGACAAATTCCCAGAGATGTACGGCGGGCCGTATCCCATGGACTCCCGTGATATCTACTATGACCACGTTGCCGATGTCGATGGCAGGAAGGGTTTCCCCACCATGTCTCCCGACAGGACGATCTGGATATACACGCCGGCCGAGAGATTCGATCCTACGGATCCGCAGGTCACCCGAGAGGGGTGGCACCTGGTGTCGCCTGTGTATCACTACGTACCGCCTCCAGAGTACTACGTTGGGGGGCCGGATGCAGCAAACGAAATGAAGGACAGGATGGACGAGTTCGTTCGCCGGTCGATGAGGGAAGTGATAGGGAACCTGGACTCGGACAACATCGTGCACCAGTGGTCGAACAGTCCCCTGGACTCTGAGTTCCGGAACACCGGGCTTATCGGCGGCACATGGTGTGGTGCCCGTCACTGCGTTGACCAGTGGGCTGAGAACCGGCCTGTGCCTGAGCTGGCCCGCTACCGCACCCCGATAGACGGGCTGTACATGTGCAACCAGACCGCCTGTCATCCCGGAGGCCTCTTCCTTCAGGCCATCCCGTACAACCTGATGCACATCTTGATAGAGGACGACCTGGTCCAGCCTGGGGACTGGTGGTATGCATCGCCATGGTATATCCCACAGCAGGGCAAGAAATCGGCCGTGCCAGGGTAAGTGGGCGTTGACTCACAGTGTTGGGGACTGCACGTGAGGACAAGGAGGTGAAGATGGGTGCCGATGAGGTTTTTGACATTGTCATTGTGGGTGCCGGCCACAACGGCACCACGGCGGCTGCCTATCTGGCGAAATGCGGGCTGAGCGTTTGCGTTCTCGAGGAGAGGCCGGAGGGTGGGGGCGCTCAGGAAGCCACCGAGCCAATTCCCGGCGTGCGCATTCCGCCGCATGCTGTCGGCAACTACGCCGGGCCGGCTCCAGGCTGGGAGCAGTTGGAGCTGTGGAAGTACGGCTTCCGGATGGACTGGCTGCCTGAGCAGAGGCTTGCACTGCTGGGGGTGCCGGAAGGAATCACAACAACCGAAGGAGTGGCATACGCCACCGAAAAGGACCAGATGGCCTTTGCCAAGCTGAGCGGGCTGCTCGGCCAGCCTATGTTCACCAAGGACTTGCTGCGGGCGACGTTCTGGTGTCCTCCTCACCCCCCAGAGGTCGAGCTTACGGTCGACAACATACCCTACATGCGGGTCTACAAGGAGAGGTCGCCGGACATATGGACCGAGGAGCTGCTCCAGATGACCTTCTTTGACCTGATGGATGAGTACTATGAGACCGAGCCCTACAAGACCATGCAGGCCTACGGGATCTGGCTGTCGGGAGCCCTGCCTCACTTCGAAGGGGTGGCCATTCCGGCTCTTGCCTCAATCGCCACGATGTGGCCGTATATGGCCGGACGCTGGTCTCCCCGGGGCACGATGCATGGCTACTACCACGCTATCATGCGCTGCGCCATAGCCCATGGGGCGGTGTTCCGTACCTGCTGCCCCGTGGACGAGATCATCATCAACGATGGTACAGCGGTTGGCGTCCGCCTCAGAGAGACTGCAGCCTGCGCAGCGAAGAAGATATGGGCGAAGAAGGCTGTGATCAGCGCCGTGGATATCAAGCAGACGTTTCTCAGGCTGATCGGGCCGGACCACCTGGACGCCGGGTTCATGCAGCGGATCAAGGACCTCAGCCTCAAGGGAGGCAGCCTGTGGCAGTCCCACATCCTCACCCGTGAGCCGCTTCGCCGCCGCCCCAAGTTCGAGGGGGGTGGCACGACGTATCCCTGCGACTCGCGGGACATCTATTTCGACAACGTGACGGACGTGATGTCGAGACAGGGCAGCCCCACACTGCGCCCGGAGAGACTGCTGTGGTGTGTGGCTGCAGGATCACAGGTGTTCAGCCGTTCGCACTCGCCGTGCACCAGGCCCGACCGGTACCTGGAGGCTGCCTTCTGCGTCTATGTGACTACTCCAGAGTATCATGTGGACGGCCTCGATGCCATGGACAAGGAGAAGGAGAAGTGGAACGCCTATATGAGGCAAGCCTTCAGCCAGGTCTATGAGAACCTGGACTCTGATAACATTGTCCACCACTGGGCAAACACGCCGCTGGAAGAGGAGCTGCGGAACACGGGCATGCTTGGTGGTTCCTGGTATGGCATTCGCCACTGCAAAGACCAGTGGTGGAACGAGCGCCCCCTGCCGGAGCTGGCCCGCTACCGTGCTCCTGTCGACGGGCTGTATCTTTGCCACCAGTCGTCTGGCCACCCGGGAGGTCTGTGCCTGATGGCCGTTGCCTATAACCTCATGCATATCCTGATTGAGGACGGTATCGCCGAGCCCGGCGAGTGGTGGTACCCGTCGCCCTGGTATATCCCCCAGCAGGGGAAGAAATCGGCTGTACGTCCATAGTAGAAGGGAGGGCATCATGGAAGAGTTGATTGGAAAGGTATTTGATGAGTTTCCCGCCGAGAGCGACTGGGACGTAGTCGTCATAGGTGGGGGACCCAATGGTCTCATGACGGCGGCCTATCTGGCCAGCGCCGGCGCTAAGGTGGCGGTCGTCGAGCGCCGCTACGAGGTGGGCGGGGGCTTGGCCACAGAGGAGATACTGTTCCCCTGCTACTACTCCAATATGCATGCTATCTACCACATGATGGTGGACTACATGCCGGTGATCCAGGACTTCAACCTGGAGCAGCATGCCATCAACTGGATCAAGCCCAATCTGCAGACGGCCATGGTCTTCGCGGACGGGAGCTCTCTCCTCCTGACCCGCATGCTGGAAGACACCGTCGATTCGATGCACAAGTTCTCACACAAGGACGCCGTCGCCTATGGGAGACTCATGCGTAGCTGGAAGAGGATGGTGGCTGAAATCGTCGGCCCGGCTACCTACCTGCCCCCGCAGCCTTCGCTGGACTGGATTGTGGCCTTGCAGCGCACGGAGATAGGCAGAGAGTTGCTGGAGTTGAATGAGAAGAGTCCTCTCGAGGCGATCAACGAGCATTTCGAGAACGACCGCATCAAGGCCTTGTTGCTGTATGTGACCTGCATGTGGGGCCTGGACCCGAAGGAGACGGGTGTTGGCCTGTTCATACCGCTGCTTCTGGACCGCGGTATGAACAAGTGCTACTGCTACGGCGGGTCGCACAAGTTCGCCGGGTCCTTGTCCCGGGAGATCGTCAGGAACGGCGGCATCATCCTGGAGGCTTCGGAGGTGACCAGGATCAATATGCAGAACGGCAGTGTCTCTGGCGTGGAGCTTCTGGAGGGGCGGACCTTGAACAGTAAGGTGGTGGTATCCAGCCTGGACCCCCACACGACTTTCTTCGACCTGGTCGGCAAGGAGAAGCTGCCGGCTACGTTGCGGGACACCATTGAGAACTGGAAGTACGACAAGTGGAGCTACTACACCCTGCACCTTGTCAGCAAAGAGCAGCCCAAGTACCAGTGCGATGACCCCTGGGTCAACGAGACCTTCATGACCGTGTTTGGTTTGGAGAGCACGGACCAGGTGGTGGCCCACTGGAACAACGTGATGGCAGGCAGGATTGGCAGCGACTTCGGTGGTCACACTACCTGCGAGAGCTTCTGGGACCCGCATCTGGTGAGGATGCCCGGTGGCAACGTCTCATTCTTCCAGATGCATGCGCCGTATGATGTCGAGGGAGGTTGGGAGGCGAAGACGAAGGATCTGCAGGAAGCCATACTGGACAAGTGGCGGAAGGCTGCCCCGAACATGAAGCGGGAGAACATTACTATGAGCACCGCTGAAACGCCGGTGGACATCGAGATACGGTTCCCTAACATGCGAAGGGGTGCAATAAAGCACGGCGACTACACGCCGATGCAGTTGGGGTTCAACCGACCCAACACGGAGTGCTCTACGTCCAAGACTCCGATTGATGGTCTCTACCTCTGCGGCGCTTCCACCTATCCGGGAGGAATGGTAACAGGGGGTCCTGGGTACGTCGCTGCTAACAGGGTGGCAGAGGACATGGGGTTGAAGAAGTGGTGGAAGCCGACCCCGGCCATGGAGAAGTACGTCAAGACCTACATGGAGTAGAGCGTCCGGATGCGGGACACGCAAATCTCAAAAAGAGGGGAGTGAGCATCGTGAAGGCTGCAGTAATGTATGAGAACAACAAGCCGCTGGTGGTGGAGGAGGTGACGCTTGACGAGCCACAGGAGCAGGAAATCCTGGTGAAGATGGTAGCCACCGGCGTGTGTCATACTGACCTCCACTTTGTCAAGGGCGAAATGCCCGTTGGCATGCCGGTTGTCTTGGGACACGAAGGTGCTGGCATAGTGGAGAAGGTAGGCCCTGGTGTCACCACAGTCCAGCCGGGGGATCACGTCGTCCTGATGGTGACCTATTCCTGTGGGAAGTGCCGTTACTGCGTTTCGGGGCACCCGGCGATGTGCCCCGAGTGGCTGGCCTACAACATGATGGGCACGCTGCCCACCGGGGCTAAGCGCCTGCACAAGGGAGATCTGGAGCTGAACCATTTCTTCAGTCAGTCGTCCTTTGCTGAGTACGCAGTTGTCCATGAGCGTACCGCGGTCAAGGTGCGCGAGGATGCTCCGCTGGACACAGTGTGCCTTCTCGGCTGCGGCACAACCACTGGCATAGGTGCAGTGCTCAATACGGCGTCCCTGGGGGCGGGGGAGGATATCGTCATTTACGGTTGTGGTGGAGTGGGGCTGAGCGCTCTCATGGCGGCGAAGCTGGCCGGTGCCGGCAAGCTCATCGCCGTGGACATGGTCGACCTGAAACTGGAGAAGGCCAGGGAATTGGGAGCGGACTACGTCATCAACGCGGGCCAGGAAGACCCGGTACAGCGCGTCATGGAGATCACCGGTGGTGGGGCCGACTACTCGGTGGAATGCATAGGGAACGTTGACGTGATGGCGCAGGCCTTCGGCTCGATCCGCAACGGGGGCAAGTGTGTGGTGGCTGGGATGGCCCCGCTGGGCACTTCGATGAACGTCGCCACCTTCGAGTTCCTTCTGGGCAAGGGGATTACCGGAAGTGTGCAGGGTGATATCAGGCCTTCAATCGATGTGCCGAAGTACACGGACCTGTTCATGGCTGGCAAGCTTCCCATTGACAAACTAATCACCCGCTCCTATGGCCTTGACCAGATAAACGATGCCATGCAGGCACTGGAGAAGGGTGAAGTGATACGCAGCGTGGTCCGGTTCTAGCGTCCCGCTGGCCTGTATAGCCATATGCCTGTGGTTGGGCGTGAAGTCGGACCGTGGTCGGCCCATCCAGCCTCTTGTACCGTGAAAGGGGGTAGCTATGCCCGATGATACCTTTGACGCGGTTATCTGTGGCGGCGGTAACAAGGCGCTGATGCTGGCCATGTATCTCACCAGGTTCGCCGGCATGAGCGTGGGCATATTCGAAAGAAGGCATGAGATCGGGGGCGGCCTGGCCACGGAAGAGACAGCCGCTCCCGGCTTCCGCGGCAATACTCATGCCAACATAATCCTGCCCTGGTACTACGCCCCGCTATACCGCGATTTCCCTGAGTTCTGGGAGTACGGCGCCCAGATCGATCAATACCGCGTCAGCGACGGCGCGGCCTTCCTGAACAACAGGACCTGTCTCACCATCTACAGCGAGAAACACGATCCAAGCCAGGAGAGGACGGCGAAGGAGATCGCCCGGTTCTCTCAGAAGGACGCCGATACCTGGCTCAGATTATGGGCCCTGTGGCAGAGCGATGAGTTCCAGAGAGTGACCCTGGACCCGCTGTTCAACCCGCACGAGTGGCGGCTGGCCCAGGAGTTCATGGACAGGCAGATCGCCGTCTATCCGAAGCTGCTCGAGGCTGGCTTCGAGCCTGACCCTCTTGTGATGTCGGCTACGCCAATGCGGGTGGTGAAGGAGTTCTTCGACAGCCCTGAGGTCCAGTACACCCTGCTGAGGTTCTTTCCTTCTTCGGTCTCCAACGTGAATGACCCCTCGAAAGGGCTCAACACCCTGGGCAATGGGGGGACCCTTCCCACGCTCAGCTTTGCCAGGGGCGGCACCCACCAGATAGCCCATGCCTGCCACCAGATACTGGTTCACAGCGGGTGCAGGTTCTTCACCCATGCCGAGGTGGTCAAAGCCATCATCGAGAACGGGGCCTGCACCGGCGTGCGGCTGAGCGACGGGACCGAGATCAGGGCCAGAAAGGTCGTGGTGAGCGCCGGCCTCAGCGCAGCGCAGTTGTGCTTTGAGCTGATCGGCAGGGAGATCGTTGGCGACAAGATAGCCCGCAGGGTGGACAACCTGTCCACCAGGAACATCGGCAACATAATGTGGTACAGCTTCGCCCTCCATGAGGCGCCGAAGTACGAGGCCGCTGCCTTCAACCCGGATATCAATGAGACCTTCTGGCTGGGTCTGGCCCCGGATGCCGACCCGGAGCACATCGCCACCGAGTGCAACTACGCCAACATGGGGATGCTGCCGCCCATCTCGGATTTCAACCCGGTTGTGTGGTGTCACAGCCTGGTTGACCCCTCCTATGCCCCGCCGGGCAAGCACGTGGCCCAGCATGAGATGCAGGGGCCCCGGGCCTCCGACCTCAGCGAGCGGGAGTGGCTGAAGCTCAAGAAGAAGCATGCCGAGGACCTGTTGAGTGTCTGGGGCCGGCATTCCCCCAACATGACCTGGGACAACGTCATCGGTGTCGATACCAACAGCCCCTTCGACTACGTGCGCATGAAGAACCTGGCGCCGCACGGGAATTTCGCCGGCATTGACAAGACGGCATCGCAGAACGACGCCAACAGGCCCACACCTGAGCTGGCAAACCACCGGACGCCGATCAAGAACCTCTACTGTACCGGCGGCTACTGGCACCTAGGTGGCGAGGCCAGTGCAGCGGCTGCCTACAACTGCTACAAGATCATTGCCTCCGACCTGGGCCTGGGCAAGCCATGGGAAGAGCCGGGCAAGGAGGAGCCAGACTCCCTGATCGAGCAGACTCGCCTGGTGACCAGGAAGATGCGAGAGGTCTTCCCCAGGCAGTGAGATCGGGCTGCCGCAAGGCTGATCCGGGGAGGAAAGAATGGCTGGAGAGTATGACGTAATCATCATCGGGGCCGGCCCCAACGGGTTGCAGGTGGGGGCATATCTGAGCAAGGCGGGGCAGAAGGTGGCGCATCGGTGGCGGAGGAGCGTGGGATAGAGAAGTGGTGGCGGGAGCCTGCGTTTGTGGTGGAGGCGAGAGAGAAGGGCACATAGGCTAGCGGAAAGGAGCGCCGGATGCTATTCAGATCGACAGGGCTGGGCAAGACGGAGCTGGTGGCGCAGATACACCACCTGGAGAAGAAGGGTGATTATTTGATTCTGCACGTGGACACGTTGGAGCCGGTGAGGTGGCGGATACGTGCGGGGCTGAATTTGAGGGACATGAGGATGCTGA
>Ga0180432_10007287_pt1 | contig 14095 bp, 15 predicted proteins | sample SS_ome_10_FD_132414 | JGI IMG/M metagenome (GOLD analysis project Ga0180432, IMG submission 132414) | Hypersaline lake sediment archaeal communities from the Salton Sea, California, USA - SS_1_MS_2 metaG | ecosystem: Environmental > Aquatic > Non-marine Saline and Alkaline > Hypersaline >...
CTCACTGGTCCCCTCATTGATGGCTATGTCCTTCGGCAATCCTTTGTCGCCAAGGATTCTCACCTGAAGTCCGTTCGGGTTCTGTTGTCTACCTACAAACGCAGGAACGACGGCTTCATTACGGCTACGATTGTTGACCATAGGAACAAAACCATAGGTATCAGTCAGGTCGCTGCTGCTGATTTGAAAGACAATTCCAAACACACTTTCAGTTTCTCGGTACCTGTGGTTCCGGGTGCCACTTATGAGTTTCGCATTCAGACCCTTCACTGCCGTTCTGGGCAGGCTCCCACGGCTCACTATGCTCCCAACAGGCACAAGGGGCATTTGTTTGTGAGCGGGCAGTTGGTCCCCGAGGGAGAGTTGGCTTGTGATTTCGAGTATACCGACGATAGCCACCGGGCTGAGGCTTTCGGGGGTGAGGGCAATCTTGATGAGTCTATTCAGACTTTCCTGAACGGAAAGAGTGAACTTCTATCTATCGTCATACTCACCAAGAACGGCTACGACATCATTCAGAAGTGCCTGCGGGGTATTGCCAACAGTATTGATTTCCCCTATGAGGTTATCATTGGCGATACGGGCACGACGGACGAGCGTGTACTGGGTCTTTACGAGCAGTTGCCGTCACACTATCGCGTCGTGATGGGATTGGAGTACCACTTTTCCAAGACCAACAATCTCTTGGCACGAAAACATGCTCGTGGAGATTGTCTTTTGTTCCTGAATAACGATGTGTTCCTGAAGCCCGGCGTGGTTGAGTCCATGATGGATTATGCTCGTGTCTACAAGGTTGGTGCTGTCGGCGTGCGTTTGATGAAGCCTCGCGGGGTTATCGACCATGACGGTCAGGTATTGTTCCGTGACGGCAACATCGGTACTCCCGACCACCTGAATGTCAACTTCCCTCCCGAAAAGGTTGGCTCCGAGGATGGTGTTACTGACGGGGTAACGGCAGCGTGTATGCTTACCCGAAGGTCTGTCTTTGAGCGTGTCGGTGGTTTCGACGAGAAGTACGAAGACGTATATCAGGATTGTGACTATTGCTTGAAGTTGACGAAGATGGGGTTCTGCTCGGTAACGGTTCGCACGGGGTCGTGCCTGCATCTGGGGAGTGCGACTCGGGGTACTACTCGCAGGGATGACCCGAAGGTGAGTAGTGACCGTAACCGGTTTCTGAAGCAGTGGGGAGGTTTTCATCCCCGTGAGAAGCCCGTCTTTTCATTTGTCACTTGCTGCAACAAGCCGAGTGTCTATGGCGGCTTTATGAGGAGCCTTCCCGAAAGAGCGGGATGGGAAGTCGAACTGCTTCCGGTCAACAACTGGGACAATCGGTTTTCAGTTACTCGTGCATTGAACTTGGGAGCAAAGGCGGTAGAGGGGAGCTATACGGTTTACTGCCATCAGGATATTCTTCTCGGACCTGTATGGATGGAGCGTGTTCTCAATGCGATTGAGAAGATACCAGACCCACAGTCGATAGGGATTATCGGATTCGAGGGAATGCAGGACGGCGGAACGCCTTGGTCGTGCAGGAATGTGAATCCTGAACACCCGAGAGAAGTGCAGACGCTTGACGAATTGTGTTTGATTACTCCGTGCAAGGGTCTCTCGTTTGACGAGTCTTTCAAGTTTCATTACTACGGTGCGGACATTTGCATGTCGGCTCTGGAGTTGGGGTTGAGGAACTACCTGCTCGGTGTTCCTGTCCGGCATTTATCGGGTGGTTCGGAGAACATCCTGTCTGACCCTGAAGGTTTCAAGGCAGAGGCACGGGTGTTCAGGGAGAAGTGGAGACATAAAGATGTATGGACGACGACCACGAAGTTCCTGAGTGGTGGTATCTATTACATGATTCTGAGGGAGATGCTGAATGAGTGAGGGTGTCGAGAGGATATACGTTTTCATACCGACGTACCATCGTGAGCCGACCGTGCGTAAGTGTGCGGAGTCTTTGCTGGCGACGTACAAGAGTGACGGGTACGAGGTGAGGCTTATCTTTGTTGATAACGGCAGTGGTGCTTCCTTGCAGCAGTATCTCAGGGAACTCGACGAAGGACATTATGATGTCAAAGCGATTTTGTTGCCGAAGAATGTCGGGAAAGCCAAGGCTGTCAATGACGCCTCGAAGCAGCATCCGGGTTTTGGTTGGTTCGTCAACTGTGACAGTGATATCATCACGCTGACGCCGGGCTGGCCGGGGATTCTGGTTGACTGCTATAAGAGAATCCGCCGGGCGGGGATGGTCTCCGTATCGTACACGAACAACGGGAACAACCCCATGCCCGAGCAACCGTATTCGTTGAGTCTCGACGCCAGAGGAAAGACGTACACGTTCCGGTATGGGGGTCAGGTTGCCGGAGGTTGTTTCGTCACGCACGGGAACCTGTGGCGTGAACTTGGATATCGAAACGGCGGGGTGTATGGCGGAGTGGATGGTTTGTTTCGTCAGAGTGTTGCGGATTCGTTGAAGCGGAAGTGTGGTTATGTGGAGGAAGTTGTGGCGGAACATTTTGACGACAGGGGCGACAATCCTGACTATCACCAGTGGAAGCTCGATGTCCAGTCTCGTATCAGGCAATTCTCTGTCTTGGCTGACCCGGAGAAGTTGGGAAACCACAAGGGGTTCTGGGACGAATGAGGTTGTGCTTGGACATAGGGCATGGACCGGGGCGTTTGGGGGCTGAATGGGTCAATTTGAGTGCCACGAGGCTACCCGATACCGACGAGGTGTGCGTATGGGGAACCGACCCCATACCCTTTGTGGAGAACACGTTCGATATAGTGCATTCCAGTCATTGTCTGGAGCACATTCCTTGGTATCAGACGGTGGATGCGTTGCGTGAGGCACGGCGGGTTCTCAAGCCCGGAGGGCGTATGGAGGTTTGGGTGCCCGATTTCGCTTACATCGTAAAGTGTTACCACGAGGGGTGTTGCGGGGACCGATGGCGAAGGTACAACAAGCATGGCGATTTCATGCGGTGGGTGAACGGACGTTTGTTTGCTTATGAGCGTGGCAACGAGCAGAACTTTCATCGTGCAGTATTCGACCGTCCCTATCTGGAGCAGTGTTTCCGGGAAGCCGGGTTTACCACTGTGACAGCACTGGATGAGCCAAGGTCGAAGGGACATCCCCCGCAGCTTCAGCTTGGGGTGGGAGGCGTGAAATGAGGGTGTTCGTGACGGGTACGGGGCGGTGCGGGACAATGACTTTTGCGATGGCGTGCTCGTGGATGACGAATTTCACATCCGGTCATGAAACGCATCGGAGGGGAACTCCGCAATCTCAGGTGAATGAGTTTCCCGACAACCACATTGAAGTGGACGCACACCTGTTCTGGCACATGGGCGTTCTTATTCATCGGTATCCTGAAGCTCGATGGGTACATCTCCGAAGGAATAGGGAGGATTGCGTAAAAAGCCTGATGAAGACCAGTGGCATCAGGGATTGGATGCGGCTTGCTTATACGGGGGCTGGCGATTTGAGACGTGCCTGTGAGGATTACTATGACAGCACTAATCAGATAATCGGGGCTGTCCTTGAAACGGTTTGGCGTAAACGGTTCATGCACTTGGAGAATCTGCCGCAGGAATGGTCTGGTTTCTGGGAATGGATTGGTGCGGAGGGCGACTACGAGGTTTCGCTTGCCGAGCTTTCAGTACGGCACAATCAGAGATAGGCATGGGCATTACATACACAACCTATGAGCAGATGCACGATGTCATTGTGGAGAAGCTACTTCCCCAGATTCCCATGGATGTGACCAAAGTTGTTGGTATTCCACGAAGCGGGCTTGTTGCAGCGGCGATGGTGTCGTTTGACCGTCACATTCACCTTGGAGCCTTGGATACTGGAAACATCGCTGGCGGGGACCGTGTAAATCACGGTATGGCTGTCGATGACGGGGCGGTGTTGTTGATTGACGATGCTGTTAGCCGTGGAATCCGAATGAGGGAGGGGGCTCAGCGTTTGCGGGATAACGGCAGGAGGGTCATCCGGGCTTCTGTATTCATTCAGCGTGGAAGTGAACATCTTGTGGACATTTTCGGGGCGTACTTGAAGCATCCCCGGCTTTTCGAGTGGAACCTGTTCAATCATGGGCTTGGTCCGAGAATCATCTTTGACATGGACGGTGTGTTCTGTCGTGACCCGGACGTGTTCGACGATGATGGACCCGCATACGCTGCCGCTTTGGAGAATGCTGTTCCCTTGCGGCTTTCTCGTTGGCCGGTTGGAACCATTTGTACGAACCGGATTGAGCGGTGGAGGGGCATTACGGAGGCGTGGCTCAAGAGACATCGTGTTGTTTACAATCGGTTGTTGATGAATCCAGCCAAGACGGCTCAGGAGAGAAGAGGGAATCCTCTCAAGCACAAGGTGGAGTGTTACGGTTCATCCAATGCAGTGCTTTTCGTGGAGAGTTCACAATCTCAGGCACAGCAGATAGCGGGGCAGACGGGCAAGCCGGTGTTGTCGTTGGAAGACAAGAGGATTTACTCGTGACTGGAACGCTTCACATTGCTATTGCCATGAAGCCCATGCAAGGCAGTTTCATTGAGAATGCCTTGAAGCACGGAGTGAGTGGAATGGATATAGACGGGAGCCGTGTTCGGACTGTGGGGCGTCCTTTGCGGGTGATTGATGCCAAGCAGACGGACAACACGGCGTATGCTGGTCGGATGAATGGCTCTCTGGCTGGCGGCAGCAAGGCTATCGGGGTGACATCGGAGGGGCGTTGGCCTGCGAATGTGATTCTGGGACATTCCCCGGCTTGTCAGTGTGTTGGCGAGAGAAAAGTGAAGGCGAACCGGGTGGATACCCGCCCTGATGGAGATGCTGGAAGGGAGGATCGCTCACAGTGGCGTTTCCGCCCCACAGATGCTACGAGACGGGGTTATGACGAGGGGGATGGTACGGAAACCGTCCCGAATTGGGAATGCCATTCTGAGTGCCCTGTGAGGCTTCTGGGGGAACAGAGCGGGGATGTCAAGCCGGGCAAGTGGAACAGGACGAAGGGGGCAAGGCATTTCGAGAACGAGGGCAAGGAGACGGGGTATCAGGAGTGGAAGCAGTGCGAAGACACCGGCACCGCCGCCCGTTACTTCTTTCAGGTGAGTGAGTTCGAGGAATGACTGGAACGCTTCATATTGCTATTGCTATGAAGCCTTTGCAGGGTAGCTTTATCGGAAATGCCTTGAAATTTGGTGTCTCCGGGCTCAACATTGATGGGACTCGCATATCCACATCGGAGACCCTGAAAGCTGGTGCGGGCGGCTTACTGTCGAACGTCAGGGATTCAAAGGATTACCCGGACGAGCCCGGCTTCAGGCAGAGCCCGGAGGGAAGGTGGCCTGCGAACGTGATTCTGGGGCACGGGGAAGATTGTCATGTTTCGGGAACGAAGCGGGTTAAGAGCCCGGTGAGGAATCCGACAGGCAAGCCCATCTACAATACAGATGGTAAGCCGATGGCATGGAACCCCAATGATGTCAAAGACACAACCGTTCGGACCCATGCTGATGCTGATGGTATGGAGACTGTTGACGAGTGGAATTGCGAGGAAGGATGTCCCGTCCGTGTACTGGGGGAACAAAGCGGCGTGAGCAGCGGTAGGGGAGGAGAGTCTTCCGGTGGTACGGCTCTTGGGCAGGGTAGTGATTGGAACAAGCACAATAATCGTGTGACCCATATAGAGCGAAGGAACGACACCGGCACCGCCGCCCGTTACTTCTTTCAGGTGAGTGAATTTGAGGACTTTTAAGGGAGGATAGTATGAACAGGACACCGATAGGACCGGACACGTTGTTGTTTGGTGACGCGATTGAGTGGTTGCGGCAGATATCCGATAACACCTTTACGGCGGTCATTACCGACCCACCATTGGTGGGTCGGTAAATACTGCCGTGATAATTATTTGATATTGCATCCTTGGGGAGAGTTATGTGGAGGGTGCAATGGTAGACCGTGATGTATTGAATCAATTGTATGTAGAAGACAATATGACGATGGCAGAGGTTGGGAATGCCATCGGGGTATCTGTGGATGTTATTGCTTACTGGCTAAGGAAGCACGGTCTTCCAAGGCGAAAGAGGACAACCAAGAAGAGAGTTGGGATTTCCGCTTCTCATGAATGGAGGGTGTGTCCCGTCTGTGGGAATTCGTTTCATCGCCATCGGGCTACTTTGGTTGAGGGTAGTTGTTGTAGTGTAGGGTGTTGTGACAAGAAGAAGAAAAAAAGTGTCAGTGATAGTTCTATTGCTAAGATGTATGTCTCGGGTATGAGTTCGATTGAGATTGGCTGTAAGACGGGGATGTCTCAAGGCGGGGTTATCAAGAGGCTTAGAGCGTGTGGTGTTAAGATAAGGGGTCGTGGGGACCATTTGCTTACAGACAAGAACCCTACAAGGGGAAAGGGACATACAGATGAAACGAGACGAAAACTTCGGGAAATCACATTAAGGCAGTTCGAGAGCCCGAGAGCACGCAAGGCGGCATCTCATAGACAAGTTGCTTATCTCGAAAAAACAGAGAGATGTGTTTCTTCTTGGGAGAAAAGGGTTGCGGGTGAATTAGACCATTTGGGGATAAAGTACGAGACATCCAAGGGAATTCGAGACCCAAGGACAGGAAGGTTTTGTGCGTGTGTAGACTTATTCATAAATGGCAAAGCCTTAGAGGTGAATGGCACGTATTATCACTCCGATCCAAGGGCATATCCTGATGGGCCTAAGACGTACACTCAGAGACACAATGCTGATAGGTATGCTAAAAAAGTAAAACACCTTTCAGAGTTAGGTATTCCTCTTTTTGAGGTGTGGGAGATAGACCTTGAGAAAGATGTATCTATGGCTGTACGGGAAGTAATGATTAGGATGGGGGAATTGAAATGAGTAGAACACCGATTGGTCCTGATACTCTTTTGTTTGGAGACTGCATAGAGTGGCTGAGACGAATACCATCAAATACATTTTCAGCTTGTGTCTCAGACCCGCCATACGGTCTGGAGTTCATGGGTAAGGATTGGGATGCACCGTGGAAGGACATGGGCTGGCAAGCCGGGGGTGGTTTCTCCAAGCCCGGAATTGGCGAGCGTAAAACGGATTGGCCGTCTTTCAGTTCGACCAACCGTTTTGGGAATACCAACCCGACGTGTGCCAAGTGCGGTGGCAGGGCAAGGGGAGCTAAGAAGTGTTCCTGTGATGAGCCCGACTGGAAACCCATAGGGAAGCGGCGGAACCCGGAGAATGAGGGTCTCCCGGATGACATGACTGGTGGGGGGATGGCGGAACAGATGCGTGGTTTTCAGCAGTGGTGTGAGTTGTGGAGCCGAGAGGTGCTTCGTGTGCTCAAGCCCGGCGGTCATCTCTTGACTTTCGGCGGTACTCGTACATATCACCGAATGGTGTGCGGCATTGAAGAAGCGGGTTTCCAGATTCGGGATATGATTGATTACGACTGTGAGCTTGTGGATTACCACTCGTGGATGTACGGGCAGGGATTTCCCAAGTCGCTCAATATAGGGAAAGCCATTGATAAGTCCGAGAAGGGGCATCCGCAGGGTGGTCCTGACCCGACTTCGCCGAATCATGGTAAGTTCAAGGGCGGTTGTGACGGTGAGAATCCCACTGGGCGAGGTTTCGGTGCTGGTCCGGGGCAGTTCATGAAGCCCGAGGGAGGCATGGATGATTCCGACCTTGATGATGAGACGGACCCGGAAGACGAGCTTGAGCCTACTATTGAGGAAGGTGAGGGCTTCAGCGAGGTAGCCGGGAAGTGGAAGGGTTATGGCACGGCATTGAAGCCTGCTCATGAGCCTGTTGCGATATTCGGGAAGGGTACTGGCTCTTTACCCGAGCATCTTGTGCCATTCACATACACGCCCAAGGTAAGCACGAGGGAGCGTAATCTGGGGTGCAAGAATTTGTTCTGGCTGATGGAGGAGGGGGAGAATCGCCCTATCACCAAGAAGCAGTACATTGCCTTTAGAGACGAGAACAAGGAGAAGAAGGGTCAGGATGGCTTCACCCCTCATCCTATCCGGCGGGGCAACATCTGGCCTTGTCTTCATCCCGACAGTTTTGTTGTCACTAGCGAGGGGATGGTAAGGATTTCAGATGTTGGGGTTGGGGATTTGGTGTATTCCCATGATGGGAAATACCACAAGGTTACAGATGCTTTCTCAAAGCCCTGTCCTGTTCTTTACCGCATTTCGGTAAGGGGGTGTAATGCGGATGTGCTTGCTAGTGACAATCACCCGTTTCTTGTTTGGAGACCTGTTCGTTCTAAGAAGGGGGCGATAAGGTCAGGAAAGGTGATGTGGGTCAAGGCATCTGAAATGGAGGTTGGGGATTATACAATGACGCCTGTTTCCACAATGGGAAAAATGGGCGGTTCGCCTGATGATTTGATGTGGGTCATTGGTTTGTGGTTGGCGGAAGGTTCTATCCTGAAGGCTGGTCATGGAGATAATGTTTATCCCGTCTGGTCTCTTTCGGGAGATGAAAGAGACCTTGTTGACAGAATAAGGTCTGTGACCAATTGCAAAGTTTCGGTTTATGAGAAGAAAGATTGCAATGGGATTTCAGTCGTGGCATTTGACACTGAACTGGGAGAAAAGTGCATTCGACTTTGCGGTATCAAGGCTGGCGGGAAAAGAGTGTCTTCCGATGTATTTGAAATGAGTTACGGGGCAAGGACTTCTTTCCTACAGGGATACATTCAAGGAGATGGAAGTTTAGAAGCTAACGATACGAGAGCCAAGACGGTTTCCGAATCGCTTTCCTATCAGTTGAAATTGCTCGCCGAGTCTGTTGGTTTCTATGCGACTTGCAATCGTTATGAACAGAAGACGAGGAAAATAGGCACTCGTATTTTCAAGAACGTGCGTCCAGTTTGGAGGCTGCGTTTTACGGAAAAGAACATATTGGGAACCGGAAAAAGAAGGACAAAGCCGACAGCCGTAGAACATGATGGTGTTATCTATACATTACAATACGTAAAGGGTGTTGAGAGGGAAGACTATGACGGGGAGGTGGTGAATTTAACTGTCGATGGGGCACAAACCTTTCAGACATCGGTGGGCATGTCACACAATACCGTAAAGCCAATCGAACTCATGCGGTATCTGGTTCGGATGACCAAGATGCCCGAGGACAATCTGGTGCTCGACATGTTCATGGGCAGTGGCACGACGCCGTGTGCCTGTATTCTTGAGGGGTGCAACTATGTGGGTATTGACCGTGACCCGGTGGCTTTCAGGATTGCCAAGGCTCGTGTGACGTACTTTGAGTGTCTGGGGAAGCTGGGATTGAAGAAGTGACGGGAACGCTTCACATTGCCATTGCCATGAAGCCGGTTGAAGGTGGTTTCGTTGGGAATGCCTTGGAGTATGGCGTGGCGGGGCTGAATGTGGATGGGGGGGAGGATAGGGAGTTTTAAGGAAGTTCCGGCGTCTGTCAGTCGGACGGCGGGTCGAGCTTTGTGTGGTTCACTTGATGGTACTTTGAGAAGGGAGACGGGGCTGGAATCTGGGCACAATCCAAATGTGGGTCGCTGGCCTGCCAATGTGCTATTAGGGCATCATCCCGAGTGCAGGCGGTGTGGTTTTGGAGTTGAGAGGCGGGTGGTTGGTGCGACGGGTGGAATGGAGAGATACAACAAGAAGCTGGCAGAGGCAGCATACAGACCGAATGAGTACCAAAAGAGTGCGTCCGATGATGGCGTTACGGTGAAAGAGGCCGTGGAGAAGTGGGATTGTCACCCGGATTGCCCGGTAGGACGGCTTGATGAGCAAAGCGGGACGTTGACCAGTGGCAAGCCGGGCGTCAGACGCAAGCCTCACGAGACCAATGCCATGTCGGGCAGGCTGGCTGTGATGGGCAGGAGAGAGAGCGGGATAGGTGATTCGGGAGGGGCGTCACGCTTCTTCTTTCAGGTGAGCGAATACAATGGTTGAACAACATACTTGGCTTCGCAAGACGGCTTGGAATGACAAGGATGAGTATTTCACTCCGTCTATTCTTGTTCAGCCCATATTGAAATACGTTCCGAGCGGAAGTGTCGTGTGGTGTCCTTTCGATACGGAGGACAGTGAGTTTGTGATAGCCTTAAGACAGGCCGGGTTCGATGTTATTTGGTCTCATATCTGGACGGGGCAGGATTTCTTCAAGTGGGAGCCCGACAAGCCTTATGATTGTGTCGTGTCGAATCCCCCGTTTACACGGAAGCTGGAAGTATTTACACGCTTGTACGAGATTGGGAAGCCGTTTGCGATGGTAATGGGTCTGCCTATTTTGAACTATCAGGAGGTTGGGGAGTTCTTTTGGAAGATGAGTCAACAGGGAAGGACGCTTCAGCTTCTCATCGTGGACAAGAAGGTGTCTTTTGATGGTAACACGGCATCGTTCAATAACTCGTATTTCTGTTGGCAGATGTTGCCGAGAGATATCGTTTTCGAGCATTTACGAAACAACAACTGTAGGGGGCATTTCATGCCCAGTAGAATGATGAGGAGAGAAGGATGAGACGCGGAGTCGATTTCGACGGGACGTTGGCGGAGTATCATGGTTTCGTGGGACCGGACGTGTTGGGAGACCCCATCCCGGAAATGGTAGAGCGAGTCAGGCGATGGCTGGCTCAGGACGATGATGTGGTTATCGTGACAGCACGAGCCCATCCCTCTCACGGAGACGAAACTCAGATTGCCGTAGATGCTATCCGGGAATGGTGTGTCAATGTCTTCGGCAGGGAACTGGAAGTGACCTGTATGAAAGACCCCGAGATGGAGCAAATCTGGGACGACCGGGCTGTACGTGTTGATGACAACACGGGGCACATATCTGACCAGTCCGATATCGTTCAGGATGACTTCGAGCTAATGAATGGAGACACAGATGGAATCGGCGAATTCCTAACCTGAAGGAGATAACATGACCATCACGGAATCCGTGGCAGTATTACCCCCGGAAGCACGCAAGCAGGAAGTCCCCTATCACGTCATACTCTGGCTTCTTGGAGCACAGCCTCACAAGAATTATCAGGGCGGCGACGGTTGTGCTTTGGAACTTGATGGCAAGTTCTATCCACTCAGCGGGCCGGATTACGAGATAGTCGAGGCTCTCGGCTGCAAGTTGGCTGCGGAACTCCCACATCGCATCGTTACCCCGAATGACTGGATGCAGGCTCACAGGCTGGCATCCAAGTATCTTGCCAAGTATGACGCCGAAACCGGACAAGAACCGGACAAGAAAATCGTCATGCTCAAAGACAAGGGCGGAGCCGGGTACTGGCGTATGGTGTTGCCCGCGAGGTACTTGGGGCGTGAACTTGAACCCGTCGTAAACCCGTCAGATTCGGAACCCGGACAAACCCGGACAAATTCGGTCAGGATTGATGTGACGGGAGCATCGGTGAAGTTCGATTACCTGCTCGAATACGATGTGGTGTATGTACAACGTCTGCACGATTGGGAGAGCTACTACGTCCTTGAGAAGCTCAAGAAGGCAGGCAGGCGTATCGTCTATGATATGGACGACGACATCTTCTCCCTGACGCCGGACAACCCGGCGTTCCATGTTATCAGTCGTGATAACCAGCAGGCTGCCGTGGCGTGCATGAAAATGGCTGACGTGGTGACAACGACCACGAATGTTCTTCAGAACAGGCTGGCACAGGTCTTGGATGGCATCTGGCCGGAGGTCATTCCAAACGCTTTGGATGTGGATGACGGATGGCTTCCGACCCCTTCGACTGGCTCGCCGGATGAGATAAGGCGTATTTTCTGGCAGGGGAGTGCGACTCATGCGGAGGATTGGCAGGTTTGCATCGAGGCGGTTGACAGGATTATGAAGGAATATCGGAATGTCCATCTGGTCATACTGGGATTCCTACCTCCGGTTGTCATTGAACGCCTGAATAACCCTTGTTGGAAGGGCAGGGTGGAGCATCTCGGGTTCAATGATGCCGAGACGTATTTCCAGATTGTGAAGCACGTCCGGGCTGACGTGGGGATTGCTCCGCTCGCTCCCAAGCCCTTCAATGAAGCCAAGTGTCTTGTTGGGGATACGATGGTGGTCACAGAGCACATGGGATGTGTGCCCATTTCTGAGGTGGAGAGGGGAGACAGGATATGGCAGGAGGATGGATTCAAAGAGATTCTGGCTACAATCAGATACAAAGACAGGGAGACAGTCCGTCTCACGACGAAGATGGGATACCAGATAGAGGGGACTTTTGACCACAAAATCAGAGTGGGCGTCAAGTTCAGGGATATGGCAAGAGTGGCCATTGGGGATAGGGTAGACATGTCTACCTTCCAATTCCCTGCTAGACCACTTCAACACATCCCGATGCCGTTTTTGAGGACTAGGAGTTTGGAATCGGCTGACTGGATGACTATGGACGAATCTCTCCTTCCGAAAGTTGAGGTCAACGAGGAATGGGCAAGGTTTTTTGGGTATGTCATAGGAGATGGTCATCTGGAAAAGGGTAACTGTATCGCTATATCCTGTGATGGACAGGATGAAGATATAGTTGGTTGGCTGTGTGACTTCGCCAGAAGAATCGGTCTAAATCCCGACACAAAACCCAAGAAATCTGGTAATGGGAAGGGAGTTGATGTCAAGATACCGAGCCGCAATCTGAGATGGATGCTGGGCAAAGTGTGTGGGTTCCACGGGAAGAGGGGGGAAAAAGCCTTCCGTGTTCCGTCAGTCATATTCTCATCTCCGCAATATGTTGTAGCCGGGTTCATTAGGGGGTTGTTTGAAGCTGATGGAACAGTATTCGCAACGGGGTGTTCGTTTACGAGTAAGAGCCGTGAATTGGCGTCTGGTGTTCAGTTCCTTCTTCTCGGGTTCGGGGTACATTCCAGAATCAAAGAGGAGTGGAACGAGAAGTATCAGAAATGGTACTACACGCTTATCCTCAATCGGCAGTCCGTCGATATCTTTCATCGGAGTATCGGATTCTGTTCATCACGCAAGAAGGCGGAACTGGAAGAGGTGACATCGAAGCCCCATTCTAATGCCTATCAAGAGTGGGATGGCACTGATGAAGTTGTAGATATATCGTATGGCCAAGCTGATGTCTATGACGTGCAGGTGCCAGATGGTGAATACTATATGGCGAGTGGCTTTGTTTCTCACAACAGTCCTATCAAGTGGTTGGAATACACCTGTATTGGGATGCCGACAGTGGCTTCGGCTATGGAGCCGTACGGCAGTGTCATCGAGAATGGCGAAAACGGTTATCTGGTGCCGCCCGACCCGGATTTGTGGTACGGGGCTGTCAAAGCATGTCTGGATGACCCCAAGGCTGCCAAAAGGGTTATCGAGGCGGCTCGTCAGGAGGCTCGGGATTGTTACGACATCAAGCAGGTCGCTCAATGCTGGCGAGAGGTTCTGTTACCGTCTTAGAGGCTGATGAGCCCGGTAAGCGGCGAATCGGCTTCGTGATGAAGGAGGAGGTTGGTGTCGCGGCGTACAATCCTGCTGCTCTGAGTAGGTTTCCGCCGAAGGGCGTTGTGGTGGTGAGAGATGAAGAGTTCATCGCAACAGGCTGTTTCCCGGAAAGTCTTCGTCTGCCTGAAGAATGGCTGTGCGAAGTGCGGGCCTGAAGTCCGAAAGGTGCCGGAGAAGTGCCCCTTTGACATCCTTCATCTTCTGGAGACCAGACCAGAGGAGCCTATTCAGGCTCGGCCCCGGCAGAGCGGCAAGACCTGCGAAATCGTGGCTATGGCCAACGAGATTCTCGATGCCGGGCAGTCGGTTTGTATCGTTACGTGTAACGAGGCGATGGCTCAATGTATTCGGGAGCGGTACGGTCTAAATCCCGGAGCCGATGTGCTTTCCGTTCGGTCGGAAGGAGGGCTAAGGGGGCATCGTGGGGTTTATCTGTTCTGTGATGAGCTTCTGCCTCGTGAGATAGACAAGGTGCGTGGTATCATGTGCATGTCGTACTTCGTGGTGGCTTACTTCACGCCCCGATGAAAGTCTTCGGTTGTCGTGATTTTTCTTTGATATAGAGTCCCATAGGTGGAGACACCATAAGGAGACCGAAATGAGATTTCTTGCCGCAATACGCTTGATTCTGTCC
>Ga0180432_10007289_pt1 | contig 14094 bp, 9 predicted proteins | sample SS_ome_10_FD_132414 | JGI IMG/M metagenome (GOLD analysis project Ga0180432, IMG submission 132414) | Hypersaline lake sediment archaeal communities from the Salton Sea, California, USA - SS_1_MS_2 metaG | ecosystem: Environmental > Aquatic > Non-marine Saline and Alkaline > Hypersaline >...
CGTCCCGAGGCCACGGCCAGGGCGCCCGCCGCCGACGCCGCCCACAGCCACCCCAGCGACCAGTCGGCCCCGGTGGCGTCCTTGAGCGCCCGGCATTGGAGGGCGAGGCCCCAGGCGAGGACGGCCCAGATGACGATGTTGCTCAGGCGCTGCCGGCGGCGCCGCCCGGGCAGGTCGTCGCCCGCCCCCGGCCGGACCGCGCGCACCGGGCCGTGGTGCCGGGACGCCGACGCCGCCGCCACCGCCACCAGCGCCGCCGCGCACCCGAACGCCACCGCCAGCAGGTTCACCTCCGCCCACCACAGCCCCGAGGCCAGCACGAGCCCGGCGGCACCCGACGTCAGCAGGTCGCGCAGCAGCCGGCGGTGCGGGTCGCGCCGCCCCCGCCGACCGAGCAGCCCGCCCACCAGGACGACCGCGGCGGCGGCCACGGCCATGGGGAGCATGAGGACGACCCCGACGGCCACGCGGACCACCGCCCACGTCCACGCCGGGTAGAGGAAGATCGTCGCCAGGCGGTGCAGCGCCCAGGAGGCCAGGGCCACCCCGAAGGTGCTGATGAACCCGCCGACGGCGCAGCCCGCCGCGGCCATGGCCAGCACCCGCAGCGGGGCCTTGGCCTGCCGGGGCGAGGCGGCCCCGCCCCGGGCCGTCAGCACCACCTGCAGGGCCAGGGCCTTACCCGGGCGGATGCGCATCGCCAGGGAGAAGAGCACGCGGAGGAAGACCCCCGGGAGGGCGAGGGCGACGGCGACGGCGAGCAGCTCCGCCGCCGCCGACTCCACCATGCCGGCCCAGCAGCAGCCCAGCGCCCGCCCGCTGATCACCCACAGGCAGACGCTCCACACCGTCAGCACCGTCCAGATGGTCACCAGCGTCCAGCGGTTCAGGCGCTCCTCCCGCGCCGACGTCGCCGGCGCGGCGCTGGACGGGCCGGTCGCGGCCATGTCCGGGGCTGTCCTGACCATACAGTGAGGCTGCGGTGCTGGTCCTCGACGTTCCGTCTGACCGCCAGATGATACGCCCCATCGGCCGCCAACGCCAAAGGTCATCCGTCGATCAGCGTGGATGTCGCCGCCGGCAGGTGCACCCGCCGCCCCCCGTCGGTCAGCAGCACCAGCCCCTCCGTCGGGCTGACGTCGAGGACCCGGCCCTCCACCCGCCCGTCGGGTCCGGCGACGGCGACGCGACGATTGATCGTCTCCGAGCGCGCCGCCCAGGCGTCGTGCAGCTCGGCCGTCCGCCCGGCGGCGAGGTCGGCAGCCCGCCGATCCAGGGCGACGAGCACCGCGCGGAGGACATCGATCCGCTCGACGGCCCGCCCGGCGGCCGCGGCAAGGCAGGCCGTCGCCCGACCCACCTGCTCCGGCGGCGGCGCGCCGCCTGCGTTGATGCCCATCCCCACCACCACCCGCTCGCCCGACCCGCCCGGGCGCGCCGGCGAGCGGACGTCCACCAGGACCCCGGCGACCTTGCCGCCGTCCAGCAGCACGTCGTTGGGCCAGGCGAGCCCCGTGCGGACGCCCGCGGCGGCCTCGAGGCCCTCGGCGACGGCCAGCCCCGCCGCGACCGTCAGCCCCTCCCGCGGCAGCCGCTCGCTTCCCGCCGGCAGCAGCACGCTGGCCAGCACCCCCGCGCCCCGCTCGCACACCCAGCGGCGCCCCAGGCGTCCCCGGCCGGCCCGCTGGTGCTCGGCGGTCACCACCAGGGCCTGCCCGCCGGCGCCCTCGGCCGAGTCCAGCGCCACGTCGTTCGTCGAGTCCACCTCGTCGAAGCAGATCACGTGCCGCCCGATGCGCGCCACCGGCAGCCCCCGCTCGATCAGGTGGGCGTCCAGGACGGTCGGGCGGAGAAGGCGCACGCCCTCCGGCCCCCGCTGGAGCCGGTGGCCCCGCCCGGCCAGCTCGGCCAGGGCCGCCTCCGCCGCCGGCGGCGACGCGCCGACCGCCCCGGCCAGCTCGTCCATCCAGACGAACTCCCCCCCCCGATCGTACAGCAGCTCCAGGATGCGGTTCGCCGGCGTCATGGGGCCGCTCCGTCGCCACCGGCTACGGGCGGAAGACCTCCTCGTCCGACAGGTCGTGCACGTAGCCCAGCCCGTGGCAGAGGGGGCAGACCGCCCTGGTCTTCAGACGGCCCTCGCCCTCGCAGCGGGCGCACACCGCCGCCCGGGCGCCCTTGCGACGCAGACGTTCCACCGCCTGCTCGCTCCGGCGACGGCGCCGCCGCCGGGACGCCATGGTCGTCGCGATCACCACCGCCACGACCACGACCGCCGCCACGTAGTACAGGATCTCGCCGGTCATGCCCGGCCTCGCTCCCCTCAGTCCACCTCGATGTCCAGGGCGATGTCGGCGGCCTCCGCCGAGTGCGTCAGCGCCCCGATCGCGATCCGCTCCACCCCCGTCGCCGCCACCGACCGGACGTTCTCCAGCGTGATCCCCCCGGAGGCCTCCAGCTCGACCCGCCCGGCGGCCCCCGCCTCGTCACGCAGGCGGACCGCCTCGGCCAGCGACTCCAGCGGCATGTTGTCCAGCAGGATGATGTCCACGTCCAGGTCCAGGGCCCGCCGGAACTGCTCCAGGTCGTCCACCTCCAGCTCGACGAACGCCCCCTGCGGCAGGTAGGGCCGCACGCGCTCCAGCTCCCGTCCCGTCGCCGTCAGCGGGTCCATGCCCTCGGCCCGGGCCATGATGGCCAGGTGGTTGTCCTTGACCAGGACCGCGTCGTACAGCCCCATGCGGTGGTTCAGCCCGCCGCCGACGCGGACGGCGTACTTCTCCAGCTCCCGCCAGCCGGGGATCGTCTTTCGCGTGTCGTAGATCTTCGCCCCCGTGCCCGCCACCGCCTCCACGTACGCCCGCGTGGTGGTGGCGATCCCGCTGAGCCGCTGGAGGAAGTTCAGGGCCACGCGCTCGGCCGAGAGGATGCCCCGGGCCGGGCCGTCCCACTCGGCGGCCACCTCCCCGGCGGCCACCGGCCGGCCCTCCTCCGCCCGCAGCGCCGTCCGGATGCCCCCGTCGTACTTCACCGCGATCGGCTCCAGCAGCGCCCCCCCGCAGAAGACCAGTGCCTGGCGGGGCACGAAGCGCGCGCGGGCGTGGAGATCCCCCGGCAGGATGGCGCTGGTCACGTCGCCGCTGCCCAGGTCCTCCTCGCGCGCCAGCTCCAGGACCTCCCAGAGGTTCTCGCGCTCGCGCTTTGTCGGCTGAATGCCCATGGCGGTCTCCGCGCCGGATGAAGATAGCCCACGGGGGCGGAAATGCCAAGTCGCCCGGCGGCCCCGGGCGCGCTCAGAAGACCTTCCGGCGGAAGCGCGCCCCGGCCCGGCGGGCGTAGATCAGCCCCACGAGGACGTGCCCGACCAGGGACATCAGGATGATCCCGTGCGTGCCCTTCGCGTCCTCCGAGCCGTGCGGCCACCAGTACGCGTAAGGACGGGAGCGGACGACGCGCCCGTCCCCGTAGGCGTGGGTCCACCTCCAGCGGTCGCTGGCGTGGTCCGTCACCACGACCGCCTGGACGACGGGATTGACGGCCGCGACATCATCCACATCGACAAGCGGGCCGGGGCGCGTCACGTCCTCGACCAGCGCCGCCAGGGTGGGCACCCCGCCCCAGACGAAGCCCGCCAGGCCCACGTTCAGGACCACGGCGGTGGTGGTCCGCCGGCAGCGGGCGCTGAGGTATATTCCCGTCCCGATCAGGAAGGTCGCGGAGTAGAACACGATCAGCGCGAGCTGAACCATCAGGACACCCTCGAGGTACCCGGCGAGGGTGAACAGGACGACGTGGCCGGCCAGCAGGGCCCAGACCGGCGCGACCCGTCGGGCGACGCCGGCGGCCTTGGCCGCCACGATGGACCGCGACGGAAGCGGGGTCGCCAGCAGCAGCGGCCAGCAGCGCGACTCCTTCTCGCCGGTGATGCTCGTCGCCGACACCACGGCCGTGACCAGCAGCCCCAGGCACAGCAGGGTCACGACGCAGCCGATCTGAACGTCGTCGTCGTCCAGAGCGTTCTCGGCGGCGCAGATGCCGTAGGTGATCAGCAGGATGACCACGGCGCCCGCGGCCAGGCCGATCCGCCATCGCCAGCGCCGCAGCACCGGCTGCCGCAGCTCCTTCCACAGCATCGGCGGGCCGTGGATGCGCCGGATCCGCCGGCCCCACGGCACGCCCCCCGCCTGCGAGGCCGGGCCGTCGTCGTCCGCCCTGCCCCCGCCGATCATCTGCCGCAGCGCGACCCGCCGGACCAGCCCCACGCTCGCGGCGAGCACGACCGCCGACGCCCCCAGCAGCACGGTGCAGCACGGCGCCCAGTTGCTGGCGTACCTCGGCGGTCGCTCGAGCTGCTCGGTCAGCACCGCCAGCGACGCCATCGGGTTGCCCAGCGCCAGCAGCGGCATGCCCTCCGACTCGCTCATGTCCAGCAGCTCGGCCATGACATAGACCGCCCCCAGGGCCCCCAGCCCGAAGAGCAGACCTCCCGTCAGCAGCGTCGCCACGATCACGACGTACGCGTGCCGGTTGAACACGCTGAACAGCAGGCTCACCGACGCCAGGAACAACGCCGTCGCCAGCGTCAGGCACAGCCCGGCGACGACGTAGTCCCACGGGACGCCGCCGAAGACCCGCACCACCGCCAGGACCGGCAGGCTGATGGCCACCAGGGTCAGCACCTGCCACATCCGGCTGGCCAGCTTGCCCAGGACGATCTGGAGGGCCGTGATCGGGGTGGTCATCAGCACACCCAGGGTGCGCCGGTAGACCTCCTCGCCCACGGCGGTGCTGGGCAGCACGATCGCCAGGAGCCCGGCGGCGCAGAACTGAAACCACACCACCGTCATGACGATCGTCTTGCCCGCCTCCGACATCCGGGTGACCTGGGCCACGCCCGCCCCCCGGCCGTAGGGCACCTCGCTGACCCAGACCCCGGCCACGAAGGCCAGCAGCCCCGCCGTGTAGAGGGACCGCAGCGCGTAGCTCCGCCGCCGACGGGCCGAGACGCGCAGCTCCTTGCCGAGGATCGGCCCGGTCAGCCAGGTGGGGCTCAGCATCCGCCAGGTTGCCGTCAGCGCCTTCTTGACCATCGCTCCAGGCATGTTGGACGCCGGCCGGCCGGGCGGGTTCGGCCCGCCGGGCGGGCGTCAGAACATCCTCTTACGAAACCACCGCTCGGCCCGCCAGGCGAACATGAGCCCGACGAGCCCGTGCCCGCCGAGGGAGGCCAGCATCAGCCAGGTGGTCCGCCCGGCGCCGGCGCTGCCCCACAGCCAGTGGTAGCGCAGCTCGCCGGCGTGGGCGGCCTTCGCCCCGACGGCGGGCTCGACGACCACGACGGCCTGGGCGACCGGGTTGGCCGAGATCAGCGCGTTGGCCGTCTCCCGATCGCCCCCCGAGACCGCCACCGACAGGAAGCCCAGCACCGGCAGGACGACCCACACGGCGATGGCCAGGGCCACGTTCGCCACCGCCGCCGCCGCCGGACGACCCAGTCGGGCGCTGAAGTACAGCCCCGTCCCCGTCAGCAGCGCCATCACCGCCCCGACCAGCAGGCCCAGGTGCAGCCACGCCAGCGGGTGAAGGAATCCCGTCAGCGTGAACAGCGCGAGGTGCCCGGCCAGGAGGCCCCAGAAGGGCAGGGCCCGGCGCAGCGCGCCGGCGGCCTTGCCCAGCAGCACCTGCGTGTCGCTCAGGGCCGTGGCCATCAGCAGCGGCCAGCAGCGCGCCTCGCGCTCGACGGCGATGCCCGTCGCCGACATCACCGCCGTCCCCAGCACGCCCAGCGACGTGAAGATCAGCACGTAGGTCACGTGCGTGTCCGGGTCGGCCAGCACCTTGTGGCGGGCGCCGGCGGCGTAGGTCGCCCCCAGGATGAGGGCCATCACGGCCACCACGATCAGCCCGCGGAGGCGGCTGGGGAACATCGGCGCGCGGAGCTCGCGCCACAGAACGGGCGGGCCGACGACCCGCCGGACCCTGCCCCGCCCGCCCGCGGCCCGCCGCCGCCGCCCGGGCCGGCCCGCCTCCCCGGAGGCCTGCCGCAGCGCCGCCCGGCGCACCCGAACGACGCAGACGGCCAGCACCGCCGCCGACGCGCCCAGCACCATCGCGCAGTGCAGCGGCCAGGAGACGCTCAGGGCCCCGGCCCAGCCGGGGGCGATCACCCGGCCCGTCGCCGCCGCCAGCGCGCCGGGGGGATTGACCTGCATCACCGCCGAGGTCACGTCCGCCGCCGGCAGCAGCCGCATCTGACCGATCAGCCCCCAGGCGCCCCACGGCAGCAGCCCGTACAGCAACCCCACCACGATCACCGTCCGCAGCATCGCCACGTGCGCCCGCCCGCTGCCGATCGAGAACAGCAGGCTCACCGACGCCACGAACAGCATCGACGCCAGCGTGATGGCCAGCCCGCTGAGGACGAAGTCCCACGGCACGCCGCCGAAGACCCGCACCAGCAGCAGCAGCGGCAGGCTGGACGCGATCAGCACCAGGAGCTGCCACAGCCCGCTGAGCAGCTTGCCCATCACGATCTGGAAGCTGCGGATCGGCGTGCTCATCAACACGCCCAGGGTCCGCCGGCTCAGCTCGCCCCCGATCGCCGTGCTCAGCAGGACCACGGCGATGACCTGCGTGGTGCAGAACTGGAACCAGACGATGGTGACGATGATGAGCTTGCCGGCCTCGGACATGCGGCTGGCGCGCGCGGCCAGGGAGCCGCCGGCGACGGCCGTGCGAAAAGACCCCAGCCACACCAGCCCCACGAACACCGTCAGCAGGAGCAGATAGCCCAGCCGAAGGGCGAAGCTCCGCCGCCGACGGGCCGAGACCCGCAGCTCCTTGGCGAAGACCGGCCCGGTCAGCGAGGGCAGCCGGAACCCGCGACGGTTCCTGTCGGCCGATTTCGCGTCCATGTCCCGCCCGCCACGAAGGCCCCGCCCGCAAGGCCGCCCGGACCCGCGCCAGCATAACCGAACCCCCCCGGCCGGGCCAAGCCGGCCCGGGCGCGCCGCCTACGCCGCCTCCCGGACCAGGCGGCCGACCAGCCGGCTCCATCGCTCGATCCGCGTCGGGTCCCCGCAGAACGTGTGGGTGTCCTTCATCACGATCTCGAGCGCGCAGCCGTGGGCCGAGGCGACCTCGATGGTCTCGCGGGTCGTCCGCTCCACGGCGTCCCAGTCGACGGTCGGGGCGCAGATCATCGCCGGATTGGGCTTCCAGGAGTAGATGTAGCGCCCGCCCAGCCTGCGGGCGGCCAGCTCGCGGTCGGCCCAGGGGGAGATGCTCAGCCGGCGCAGGCGCGGGACGTGCTCGAAGAGCAGGTCGTACCATCGGTCCAGCGGCTCGCAGCAGCCGTAGTGGTTCAGCCCGAACCGCTCCAGGATGGGCAACTGATACGTCAGCACGAACTCGAGCCAGTGCTCCGGGGCGATGAGGACGAACTCCTGGCTCTCGGCGAAGCCCCAGAGGTCGCGGAGGCGCACCCGGCCGTTGAAGCCGTCGGCGGGCAGCTCGTCGGTCGCCCCCAACCCGCCGCTGCCGACGTAGTCGCCGGGCCCGTTGTTCAGCGACAGCAGGCCCTTCGCCTCCAGCCACTGCAGCTTCCGCAGGTCCTCGGCGCCCAGGAACGCCATCAGGTCCCGCAGCAGGCCGGGGTCGTCGTAGATGTCCACCATCACCTGCTCCAGCCCGCGGAGCTTGATCAGCGACCACGACAGCGGCGCCGGCCAGCCCAGGTGACCCCGCCGGCGGACGCGGAGGACGTCGCCGAAGGTCTCCGAGGCCCGGTCCAGCCGCCGGGCCGTCTCGTCGCCGTCGAACGCGAGGCGGCGCGGGTGGAGCTTCTTGAGGTCCTCGGGGCCCTTCACCGGCGGGTCCCACACGTGCGAGCCGAGCGCCTCCGTCCGGACGTAGGTCTCGACCAGGCCGCAGTCGCCGACGTGCACGACGGGCGCGACGTCGAAGGTGTCGGTGACGGGCTGGTCGTCGTGGATGTGCCCGGCGTGGAAGAGCCGCCGCCGCAGGCGCAGCTCCCACGCGCGGGCGGTGGCGTCCTCGCAGACCAGGTCGCCCTCGCTCACCAGGTCGCGCCACCCGCCCTCGGGGAAGGCCAGCACCATCGGCCGGGCCGGCCGCAGGGCGTTGAACGACCGCCACATCGCCGCCCGTCGGGCGTGGACGCCGTCGGCGGCGGCCTCGGCCAGCGGGCGCGCCAGCTCGCGCAGGATGTCGCGGTCCTTTCCGGTCACGGCTCGCTCCTCGCCCGCGTGCGCGCCGGCACGCGAGGGCACCAACGATGAAACCCCCGCCCTAGAAGATGTCTCGCCGCAATCTCGCCCCGGCCCGCCAGAGCAGGCCGACCGCCAGCAGGCCGTAGGCGGCGGCATACCCGGCCAGCAGGGCCGTGGCCCCGCCCGCCCCGGTGGTGAACGCCCGCCAGTGGTAGCGCAGCGCCGGGGCGGCGTCGGCGGGCACGTGGGCGCCGGTGGCCCCGTCGGCGATCACCTTCGACTGAACCAGCGGGCCCGCGCCGTGAAGCAGCCCCGCCACCAGCGAGTACTCGTTGGCCGGGGTGTAGTCGCCCTGGCCCAGGGCGTGGACCCGGCAGGTCAGCCCGGCCACCAGCGGCAGCACCACCCACAGCAGCACCAGCACCGTGATGGCCACCATCAGCGCCGTCGTGGTCCGCCGCAGACGCGCGCTGCAGTACACGCCCAGCCCCAGGCAGAACGCCAGCGACGAGCAGACCATCAGCAGCACGTGGACGATCGCGATGGGATGGATCCGCAGCAGCAGGCCCCAGAACAGCGCGTGGGCCACCGGCGCCACCCACAGCGGCAGCCCGCGCCGCAGCACGCCGACGATCTTCCCGGCCAGGATGTGAGCGTCGGGGATCGTCGTGGTCAGCAGCAGCGGCCAGCAGCGCGACTCCTTCTCCGAGCTGATCGTCGTCCCCGACAGCAGCACCATGCAGAACACCGCCGGGACCACGTACAGGACGAGGTAGAACGTCTGCACCCCGCTCCGGCCCATGGCGCCGAGGGCGGCGAGGAAGACGTACGTCATCAGCACCAGCACCGTGGCCACCACGCCCACGACGGTGCGGGCGGCCTTGCTGGGCAGGAGGGGGCGCTGCAGCTCCTTCCAGAAGATGGGCGAGCCGATGACGCGTCGGATGGGCCGGTCCCGCCGGGGCAGCGGCCGGGGCGGCGGGGTGAGCGACGGGTCGGCCGGGGGCGGGATCAGCGGGGGCGGCCCGCCGTCGGCTCCGGCGGGGAGGAGGTCCAGCGGGGGCGGTCCCGTGGCCGGCGGGGCCGGCGTGACGCCCGCCTGGCCCGGGAGCGTCAGGGGCGGCCGGCCGCCCGGGGCGTTCGCCGCCTCCGCCGGCGGGGCCGGGGCCGCAGCGCCTCTGCCGGCCGGGGCGGCCGACGCCGACGCCGCCGCCAGCCGGGCCAGCGCCGACGCCGCCGTCGCCGACGTCTCGACCGGCGGCGGCAGCGGCGCGTATTCCGGCAGGATCGGCTCGCCGCTCGCCCGACGGCGCGCCGCCGTCCGCACCGCCCGGGCGCACACCAGCAGCAGCACGAACGACACCGCCAGCATCACCACGCAGTGCAGCGGCCACAGGGCCGTCAGCAGGCCCCCGCCGCCGGGGCTCCGCATGTCCGACGTGCACAGCCACAGCATCACCGGGCCGCTCACGAACGGGACCAGCGGCGTCCCGATCAGCGAGACCGTCAGCACCAGCGGAAGCAGCAGGTTCAGCGCGACCAGCCCGCCCAGCGAGGCCACGATGACCCCGTGCGCCCGCTTCAGCAGGATGGAGAAGAGGATGGTCACGGTCCCGGCGAAGACCGCCGAGGTGATCGTGATGCACACCCCGCCGACGACGTATCCCCACGGCACGCCGCCGAAGACCCGCACCACCGCCAGCAGCGGGAGGCTGATCCCCAGCAGCACCAGCACCTGCAGCAGCCCCCCCAGCAGCTTGCCGGAGACGATCTGGAAGCTCGACAGCGGCGTGCTCAGCAGCGGGCCCATCGTCCCGCGATAGATCTCCTCGCTGACGGACGTGCTCAGCAGGACCACGGCGGCGAGCTGGGCGGCGACGAACTGAAACCACACGACCGAGCCGATGATGCCCTTGCCGGCCTCCGACATCCGCGCGATGGGCATCGCCGACGCGCCCGCCCCCCCCGGACGCACCTCGCGCAGCCACACCAGCACCACGAACAGCGTCAGCAGTCCCAGGTAGCCGAAACGCAGGGCGAAGCTCCGCCGCCGCCGGCTGGAGATGCGGGCCTCCTTGCCGAACACGGCCCCGATCCGGAAACCCAGCCGGCCCCGGCGCCGCGGCACGTTTCCCCGTGTCTCCGCCATCGAGTGTCCCGTTCCGGCCCGCCTACTCGCCCGGCCGCGCGCGCGGCGGCGCGGACGCGCCTGGCCGCCGCCCCCGCGCTGCGGGCCTGCCGCACTGTCGCGTCCTGACCCGAATACCGATACTTCACCGCGTAGTCCGACAGGAGCGCCAGGTCCGCCGACATCATCACCAGCTCCGGCGCCACGGCGGTCCCCAAGCAGGCCAGCGCCTCAAGGTCGTGCGTCTTGCCGAACCGAATCGGGACCTCCTGCAGCACGGCCTTGATGTACTTCTCGGCGGCCTGCTGACAGTGAAAGCAGATCGAATTGGCGGGGACCTTTCGCCGGCGCAGCAGCCCGCACGCCACGGAGTAGTCCTCTTCCGCCCTGGTCAGCCATTCAGCGGTGAGGGCGCTCATACAGCACCTTGCCCCGCTCGACCGCATCCCGCAAAAAGAAGTCTCCGGCCCGGATCCGCTGTCTCAGCCGCTTCTGGTTCCAGACGATGATGTCCACGGGGAACGGGCAGGATGTCGCCCGGCGCATCTTCAGGGACGCATCCGGCCCGGGGCGCGCGTCGGTGACCACCAGGAGATCCACGTGGCTGTCCGCGCGGGCCCTCCCTTCGGCGTGGGAGCCGAAAAGGATGATCCGGCGGGGGGCGAAACGTGCGACGATGTCGCGCGCAACCCGTCGAATCTCCCCGCGGCGAACGCGGACCGGCCCCTTCGCCGCCGACGATGCCCTGACGCGCTTCACGCGGTCCATGCTACCGCATTCCGGGGCCGATGGGAACCTCGGCGGCCCTGTCCAGCGGGCCCGAGGCCAAGGGCAGCCTACCGGCGGCTCCGGCGCCCCCGTTTCCGGGCACTCCGCGCGCGCCGCCCGCCGGCGCCCGCGGGCTTCGGCCCGTCGCCCCCGCCGGCCCCCTCCAGTTCGGCGATGCGGTCGCGGAGGCGGGCGGCCTTCTCGAACTCCAGGGCCTCGGCGGCCTCGAGCATCTCCGCCTGCAGGGCGGCGATGAGCTCCTCGCGCTCGTACTCGTCCTCCCCGGCCCCGACGGCCTCGCGCGCGACCCGATGGGCGGCGACCTCCTGGCTGAGCGTGTCGCGGACGGCCTTGCGGATGCTCCGGGGCGTGATCCCGTGGGCGGCGTTGTAGGCCAGTTGCGCCTCCCGCCGGCGGGAGGTCTCGGCGATCGCCCGCCGCATCGACTCGGTCACCACGTCCGCGTACAGGTGCACCCGCGCGTTGACGTTCCGCGCGCACCGCCCGATCGTCTGGATCAGCGACGTCTCCGACCGCAGGAAGCCCTCCTTGTCCGCGTCGAGGATGCACACCAGCGAGACCTCCGGCAGGTCCAGCCCCTCCCGCAGCAGGTTCACCCCCACCAGCACGTCGAACGCCCCCGCCCGCAGGTCGCGCAGGATCTCCACCCGCTCCAGCGTGTCGATCTCGCTGTGCAGGTACTTGCAGCGCAGGCCCTCCTGGGCGAGGTACTCGGCGAGGTCCTCCGCCAGCCGCTTGGTCAGCGTGGTGATCAGCGTGCGCTCGCCCGCCTCCACCCGACGGGCCACCTCCGCCAGCAGGTCCTCCACCTGCCCCGTCGCCGGGCGGACCTCGATGGGCGGGTCGACCAGGCCCGTGGGGCGGATGATCTGCTCGACGACCTCCCCCCCGGTCAGCTCCAGCTCCCGCGGCCCCGGGGTGGCCGAGACGAACAGCACCTGCCGCCACATCTCCCGGAACTCCTCGAACCGCAGCGGGCGGTTGTCCAGCGCCGACGGCAGCCGGAACCCGTGCTCCACCAGCACCTCCTTCCGCGAGCGGTCCCCGTTGTACATCGCCCGGAGCTGCGGGATCGTCACGTGCGACTCGTCGATGAAGAGGATGTAGTCGTCGCCGAAGTAGTCGATGAGGGTGTACGGGCGCTGCCCGGGGGCCCGCCCGTCGATGTGGCGGGCGTAGTTCTCGATCCCCGGGCAGTACCCCACCTCGCGCATCATCTCCATGTCGTACCGCGTCCGGGCGCTCAGCCGCTGGGCCTCCAGCAGCTTGCCCGCGTTGCGCAGCTCGATCAGACGCATCTGGAGCTCTTCATGGATGTCCGCCACCGCCCGCTCGATGGTCTCGGCGGGGGCGACGTAGTGGACGGCGGGGAAGATGAACGCCGACTCCACGCCGGAGAGGACGCGGCCCGTGGTCGGGTGGATGAGATGGATGGCCTCCAGGGCGTCCCCGAACAGCTCCAGGCGGTAGGCGAACTGCTCGTACGCCGGGTACAGCTCCACCGTGTCGCCCCGCACGCGGAACGTCCCCCGCTTGAAGTCCACGTCGTTGCGGTCGTACTGGATGTCCACGAACGCCCGCAGCAGCTCGTCGCGCTCCACCTCCTGGCCCGTGCGGAGCGTGACCATCATCCGCTTGTAGTCCTCCGGCTTGCCCAGCCCGAAGATGCAGGAGACGCTGGCCACGATGACCACGTCCCGACGGCTCGACAGCGACGCCGTCGCCGACAGCCGCAGACGGTCCAGGTCCTCGTTCCGCGAGGCGTCCTTCTCGATGTAGATGTCCCGCTGGGGGATGTACGCCTCCGGCTGGTAGTAGTCGTAGTAGCTGACGAAGTACTCCACCGCGTTGTGCGGGAGCAGCTCGCGGAACTCCTCGTAGAGCTGGGCGGCGAGGGTCTTGTTGTGGCTGACGACCAGCGCGGGCTTGCCCAGGCGCGCCATGACGTGGGCCATGGTGAAGGTCTTCCCGCTCCCGGTGACCCCCAGCAGGACGGCGCAGGGGTCCCCGCGGCGGAACTTCTCCGCCAGGGCGTCGACGGCCTGCGGCTGGTCGCCGGCGGGCCGCATCTCCGAGACGACCTGGATCTCCGGCATGGACGCGCCTTCCCGACCTCTGGCAAGCGGGCGAACACCGTATTATACTGCACGGGTCGCCCGCAACGCGAACCGGCCGTCGCGCCGACGGCCCCCCGGAGAGACCGCCATGTCCAAGACGCCGACCGTCCTGAGCCTGCTGGCCCTCGCCGTCGCGGCCGCGCCGGCCAAAGAGCAGCCCCGCACCCGCCCGGCCGCCGGGACCTACTGGGTCGGGCCCATGAAGGCCCTCAACGCCGAGTTCAAGGGCACCGAGGGCCACATCGCCCAGTTCGGGGACTCCATCACCTACTCCATGGCCTTCTGGAAGCCGATGAGCTGGTCGGACCCCTCGGCGTACCTGCCCGGCGACGACGGGCTGCCCAGCAAGCCCCCCGGCGCCCGCTGGCGCGACGTGATCAAGGGCGCGGGCAACGAGGGCAAGGGCCCCGCGGCGGGGAACTTCTCCGGCTGGCGCGTGGGCAACCTCCTCAAGGCCGTGCCCAAGGTCCTCGCCGCCAAGAAGCCCGAGGCCGCCATCATCATGGTCGGCACCAACGACGTCCGCGGTAACAAGGTCCCCAAGGGATACAAGGAGGGCCTGGAGAAGGTGGTGCGGCTGTGCCTCGAGGCCAAGTGCATCCCGATCCTCAACACCATCCCGCCGATGCGCGGGCGGGCCGAGGGCGTCGCCGAGGCCAACAGGATCATCAAGGAGATCGCCGGCCGACTGGAGGTCCCCCTGGTGGACTACCACGCCGCCATCCTCCGGCGCCGGCCCGGGACGACCTGGGACGGCACCCTCATCGCCAAGGACGGGGTCCACCCCACCGCCGGGAAGACCCACGTCTACACCGAGGAGAACCTGAAG
>Ga0180432_10007291_pt1 | contig 14093 bp, 7 predicted proteins | sample SS_ome_10_FD_132414 | JGI IMG/M metagenome (GOLD analysis project Ga0180432, IMG submission 132414) | Hypersaline lake sediment archaeal communities from the Salton Sea, California, USA - SS_1_MS_2 metaG | ecosystem: Environmental > Aquatic > Non-marine Saline and Alkaline > Hypersaline >...
CACACCAGGAGCCTGCACGTCCAGCAGGTACAGGCCTGGCTCCAGCGCACCCCCATCCTGGGCTAAATCCACTCCCCAATGCCCGACCTCGTTGAGCCGAGACTCAATAGGCACGGACCACTGACGAACAGGATCACTGGAAGGACCATACTCCCACCAGTCCCGCTGGGCGTCGAAGAACTCCTCCAGGCTGAGACGGTATAGGCTCAGATCAAGTCGAGTGGTGTTTAGACAGCCAGCGACGACGCGGACCGGTTGACGCGCATCATAGGTACCGATCTGGCTGGGGATCTGAATCTGGACCCAGGGAGAGAGGGCGGCGGTCCGGAACCGGACGGTCATCCTCTGATCGGTCGTGTTGCCATAGGGGTCCGCGATATCCGGGCCAATGCGCACCTCGTAATCGGTGGAGGGCTGCGCACCGAAACTCAGCACGAACGTGTTGTCCCAGGTGTTGAAGTATGTATGGACCTGCGTCGGCGAAAGCGGCGGAGTCATACTCAGGTTAGACAGCACCGAGGTTGGGTCGACGCGCGTGTTGAAGACGATCTCGAAATCAGTATGGGGCCTTGCGTCCCTCTGCCCATCGTAGGGCCTGGTATCGACGATGCGCGGCAGAGGGACAGTGGTGAACCGCCACTCGTAGGCCTCCCGCATGCCAGACGCCTTGGGCACCCGCCCACCTCCGGCGCTCTGCACACCTGCATCTACCTTCGCCGTATAGGTCGTATCGAAGGCCAGGGCTTCCTCAGGCGTGAAGGTCAGCATCTCCCCTTTGCATTCAAAGGAGCCCGGAACGGGACGTCCCTCAACCTGCAAGCTGAACGACTCGGCGGCCGAGGCGCAGTCCACCGGCATGTTGAAGGTGACCTGGACGGTCGTATCCACCCCCACCAGCTCAGCCTCCTCCTGTGGCGAGACCCAGGTGACCTGAGGCGGTTGGGTAGAGAATGACCACTCATATCCCTGGGCCAAGACCCCCCCCGTGGTATCGGTGAGACCAGCCGCGATGTGAACGGTATAGGTCGTGCCACCGGCCAAGGGCTCAGCCGGGGTGAAGACATAGATAGAGGTGTTGAGCCACTCACCTTTACCCTCAACAGGCGGCTCAAAGTCAAGTGGATGGGGAAGGTCGGCGTACGCTGGGTCGCTGATCGCGGTCAACGGGACGACGGGACGGTTAAAGATGACGGTGATGGAGCTTCCGGTCTCGACATCCTCCGCCTCGTGAGCCGGGATGACCTGGGCCACCTCGAGGTAACCGACAGTGCGGAAGCGGAAGCGGTAAGCTCCATCGAGATGACTATCATCGGTCGCCTTGGCCTCGGGGCCGACCATCACATAATACTCAGCCTCTCTCTCGAGAGTGCGAGCGGGCTTGAAGCGCACGGTGCGTTCGTTGGTCCATTCAAATCTTCCCGACACCTCAGGACTGATCTGGAAAGCACGCTTGACAGAAGGGCGATCCATTGCCCGATCGAACGTCAGGACGACCTCCCCGTCGGGCGATAGCTCCTCTCCGCGCTCAGGAGAACGATGAACGACGACGACGGGTACAGTGTCAGGGGGAGGCGGAGTATAGGGAGGTGGAGTAGGAACGGGAGTAGTTCGGGTCCCACAACGACAGGCTCCCAGCAATAGACTGAGCACCACAGCAAAGGCTAGTATGCGGTAACGGTCCGGTCTCCCCATCGCTCCATCTCCCATTTACTCCACCCGCTCGTCTACTCCATCCGCTCTACGTGCACCGCCTGGGGTCCCTTGCTGGTCTGCTCAACCAGGAAGGTTACCCGGGTGCCATCGGCGAAGTCAGGTATCTCGTCCGGTGCAAGACCGGTGCGGTGAAAGAAGACCTCCTCGCCGCTAGAATGGACGATGAACCCATATCCCTTCTGGGTATCATACCACTTCACCCTGCCCTCGTGAGGGCCATCTCCAAGTACCTTCTCACCCTCAGTCTTCCGCTCGGGCGTCTGTGCCGAACCGGCCGCGGACTGACAGGCAGGACATAACGTCGGCGGCGTGATCTCCTCGCCCCGCCGCGTCTGCCGGCGTTGATCCTCAACTCTGAAGACAAACCGCTTTCCGCATCTCTCGCACACCGCCCAGGTATCTCGATAGGTCATCCTGAATCCTCCTTAGAAATAGCAAAAGCCACTCTATCATTTGGCCATCCCCAACCCGCAGTGGGCGAAGAAGCCGCGCAACCGCAGGTCTTCTCCTGCTGGAGAGAGTTAAAGGAAGCGGGTTGCACGCCCACGCAGACCCCCAGCAAGGTATACTATACGTCAGACAGGGGGTTCTGTCAATTGAGAATGTGAAAGGCAACAGACGGGTTGCGAATTGCAGCTAGGCGGGTTAGAATGGAACGACAGCAGCCGCGGATTCAGAGAGCCAAGAGGAAAAGTGGCACACGACGAATTAGACAGGCCAAAAGATGCGCGGAAGGATAGAGAGCATAGCATCCCAAAAGGCGAGATCAAACGCAGTTTCGCACTGGGGGTTTTCAGCGGCGCCGCCTTCCGATTCGCCGAGACGCTGATCGATCCACCGCTGGTCCTGACCTGGTTCGTCAGCCAGTTGACTTCGTCCAATCTGCTGATCGGACTGGTGACACCCCTTGGGAACGCCGGCTGGTCCTTGCCCCAGATCTTCGTCTCTCCCTATCTCCAGCGGATGGAGCGCAAGATGCCCAGTTACACCCTGGCGGCAGTAGTGCGCACCACCGCCTGGCTGTTTCTCGCGGCGACGGTCTGGCTGGTGGACGACCTCCGCCTGCTCCTGGTCGGCTTCTTTCTCCTGTACTCCGTGGCCCGCATAGCGTCAGGGCCAGCCGGACTGGCCTTCTTCGATATATTGGCCAAGACGATCCCCGCCCATCGGCGAGGAAGCTTCTTCGCCTGGCGGCAGTTCCTGGGTAGCTTATTAGGGTTGGGAGGTGGGTGGATCGTAAAAATGGTCCTCAATCACCCGTCTCTCCCCTTCCCACACGGTCACGCCCTGCTCTTCCTGTTCTACTGCATGACGATGATACCGACTCTCACGGCCATCGTCCTCATTCGCGAGCCTCCGGGCACAGCCATCGCCGAGACGGTCACGCTCAAAGAACAACTACGGCGGGCAGGGAAGCTCCTGGGGGAGAACCTCACCTTCCGTCATTACATAGCTTCCTACGCAGCCATCGGACTGGCAAGCATCGCCCTCCCCTTCTACGGCATATACGCCAAGGACGTGCTCGGGGCTCCAGAGGGAACAGTCGGGATCTACGTAGCCACCCGCGTTGCGGCCCTGCTGCTCTTCAACCTGCCTTGGGGCCGGCTGAGCGACAGGCGGGGCAACCGGCTGGTGATGCAACTGGCAAACCTGGGCAACGGGACGACGGCACTACTGGCGTTGACGCTGGTGGGACTGATGGAACTCCTGCAGCTTCGGCAGGGAACTGTCGTGAGCGGCGCGACCGGGCTCGCCGAACTCTTGCCGAAGGGATGGCTCCCATACCTGGCCCTCCCTCTCTTCTTCCTTGACGGCGCGATGCGACCCGCCCAGATTCTCGTGGGCAGCAACTTCTTGCTGGAATTGACCCCCGAAGCCGAGCGCCCGCTCTACCTGGGATTGTCTAATACTTTGATGGGCATCGTCGTCCTGATCTCCGGGTTGGGCGGGCTGATTGTGGACTTCCTCGGCTTCGCTGGTCTGTTTGCCCTGTCACTGGGGCTCTACCTGGCCGGGTACGCGCTGGCGACAAGACTACCCGAGCCACGGGAAAGAAATCAGTCAACGTCGGTCGCCCGTGCCTCCGCTTGCATGGGAAGCGAGCAAAGAGGCCCTGGGGCGTAGTTCCTATATCCTCCCATTCAGGAGCCACCTGACAGATGCACGACCCTTCCCGTGCGGGAACTCTCATGGGCGGCATCTACCACCTTCATGTTAATCCATCCCTCAAGGCCACCAGGCTGAGGTTCTTTCCCATCGCGAACGCACGACACGAAATAAGCCGCCTGATTGTCATACATGTTTTGAGTACAGTGGTGCTCCCTCACAGGTGGGAAATCAGACTCAACCCGCTCCACGGTTTGCGTCTCAGCGTCAGGTATCTCCAGATAGCTTGGAAAAACCTGGCCAAACCCATCCGTGCCGTAGAGCTGGGTAGCCGCCTCAGGCCCGTCGGCGTGCGGCTGCCACCAGCCAGACTCGATGTACGAGGTGGCGCCGTTATCCCAGTTGACGATGATGATGCCTGTATCATCCACATCGAAATCCCCGTAGCACGTATCGATACGAGCATATACACTCTCGGGCTGTGGATCGCCCAACAGGAAGCGAGCGGTGTCGACAGCGTGGATCCCCATGTCGGCCATAGCTCCACCACCGTAGCGCTTCTGAGTGAACCAGCCAGCAGGTCCCCAGTTGACGTGCACGCCATACCCCTTGGTGCGGATAATCCTGCCGAGCCGGCCACTGACGACCTGCCCCCGCAACCAAAGGACCTCCTTATCAAATCGCCAGCAGTGTGCGACGAAAAGGGATGCCCCCGTGCGTTGGCTGACCTCTAGCATCTTCCTGGCCTCCGTCGCGTTTGTGGCCATAGGTTTCTCAACCATCACGTGCACGCCAGCCTGCAGAGCCGAAATGGTCATTGGTGCGTGGAGATGGTTGGGTACGCCCAGGACGATGGCATCAATGCCGCCATCCCGTAACAACGCATCCAGGTCCGAATACTGGCGCAGGATACCAAACTTCGTCGCAAATTCGTTCATCGAGTCGGGCTGAACGTCAACAACGGCCACCACTTCTACGTCAGGCTGCTTCTGAAAAGCACGCACGTGGAACCTGGCGATATAGCCAGTGCCAACGAGAGCTACTTCAATCGTCACGATCTCTCTCCTCTCCTTATTGAGCACGAGAAGCGATCAGGCCTTGGACATTACGAATGTACACCTTCTCTAGCACCTGATCTGACAATCCAACCGCATCCACTCTCCATTGTCCCTGAATGGGGAAGCCCGGATACTCTATCTGCCGATCTCTCGTCTCGAAGAAACGCCAATGGGCATCGTAGAAACGGCGGAACTCCGATAAATCCTCACTGCCCAGGTCATCAAAGGCATGCCATCCGAGCACTAGATCTGAACCAAAGACCACCCGGTCCCGGTGTTTGACGAAGAACGCCCGCACATCCTCAGTCGAATGACGGCCGATCTCGCCAATGCGGGCGCTCGTGTCCACGTAGAAGTTAGGATAGCGATCCAAACAGGCATCCACATAGGCCAGGTTCTCCGGGTAGTTACCAAGATGCGCGCCAATGAATATCGTATTGGGATGTCGCTCCATGACGCGGTTCCGCTGAGCCAACAGAGCGTCGTGGCCGGGGAACTCGGGCTTTCCAAAATGCCAGTCGGGATGCAGTCGCAACTCCTCCCATCGTTCGTTATTCTCATCCAATGGTTGAAAGAAAGCCACCGGGTCGGCGGTGTGAATGAGCACAGGCACACCAAGCTCGCCAGCCTTGGCCCACAAAGGGTCGAGGCGAGGATCGTCCACACGGATGAGGTTGCCATCGGCATCCTTATGTCGCAACCCTAACTCCTTGAAGATCTTGAGCCCACGCGCCCCCTTCTCGACCTTCCGCTCCAGATTCTCCGCCATGCGCTGACCGAAGCCAGAAGAGGTATCTGTGAAGTCAGGCGTGGGAAAATAGACCATGCGCTCTCCCAGTACCTGTCGGAAGGCGCGCATTCCCTCGGAGAAGGGAATACCAAGCGCCTCAAGGACGCCTAAATTGACCACACCCTCCAGGCGGTTGGCATCCATGATTCTCAACAGCTCAGTCGCCATATCTGGATGCACGTGTACGTGTGCATCAATGACCGGAATCGCGCACGTCGTGCACTGCTGGCGAACGGAATCGCTCATATCTCACCTCCTGTTGCTCCATAATCCTTCAATATCGCTCGCGCCGCTAAGAGGCCCGACGCGGATGCCTGCACCAACCCACGCGTGATACCCGCCCCATCGCCGCAGGCATACAGCCCACGCACCTCCGTCTCCAGATCCGTCGTCAACTTGATACGGTTAGAATAGAACTTGACCTCAACCCCGTAGAGCAGCGTATGACGCGAGCACACGCCTGGCATCACCTCATCCAACGCATGTAACATCTCCAGGATGTTGACGATGTGGCGGTAAGGCAGCACCAACCCCAGATCCCCAGGCGTGGCGCTTTTCAACGTAGGCGTGACAATGGACCGTCTCAACCGCTGGGCATTGCTGCGGCGCCCCATCTCCAGGTCACCCAAACGCTGAACCAGCACGCCGCCGCTCAAGAGATTCGCCAGCCGGGCGATAGATTGCCCATAGGCCACTGGGTCATCGAACGGCTCAGTGAAGTTTTTGCTCACCAGCAGTGCGAAATTCGTGTTCTTCGTCCGACGGTCGGCGTAGGAGTGGCCGTTGACCGTGGTCACGTCGCCGGCATACTCCAACGTCACCTCGCCATAGGGACAGACGCAGAAGGTCCGCACCAGGTCATCGAAGGCCCGGGAGTAGTATAGAAACTTGAACTCATAGAGTAGTTTAGTCAGAGGTTCCGTCACCACCGCTGGCAGCTCAACCCTCACACCCACGTCTACAGGATTACAGGTCAATGCAAGTCCCAACTCGGTAGAGATACGCTTGATCCAACCGGCCCCTTCCCGCCCTGGGGCCACAATCACCCACGGCGCTTCGATCACCTCCCCACCCTCCGTCTCGACGCCGCAAACGGCTCCATTACTGGATAGCACCCTGGCCACCGGCGTGCGCATTTCCACTTGAACGCCCCGCGCCAACAGATCATTGTACATGCGCCCCATAATCTCGGCACTGCGCTCCGTGCCGATGTGGCGGATAGGGACCGAGACGAGACGCAATCCTGCCAATACGTCCTTGTTCCTCAGTGAATCATAATCGTCGGCGTGTCCGCCGTAGACGTTTCGATCGGCGCCATATTCCACGTACACGTGATCCACTTCGTCAATCAGCGCCTGAACCCGCCGCTCATCCAACAAATCATCCAGATGCCCTCCCGAGGCCGGCGACAGCGTCAGCTTCCCGTCACTAAAAGCTCCCGCCCCCCCCCACCCGCTCATAATTGAGCAGGGCTGGCAGTGCGCACATTCCCCCCCCTCACGGGCAGGACAGTACCGCTTTTCGATAGGGGGTCCCTTGTCAAACACCACCACGCGCAGGTCGGACCGCCGGCTCAGCTCAAGCGCGGCAAAAATGCCCGCGGGGCCTGCTCCCACGATGACTACATCGTATTTTCGCCTAGACATCCCAACCTCCAATGCACAGTTCATCCATCGCCGGTGCTGTACACCCAGTACAGTACTGAGGCGATGCCAACTGCCCCCCCCATGACGATTATGCCATTATGCCATTAAGAGATAAGATTGTCCAGCGCCGTACCTGTTCTGAAACTTTGACCGTTCAGAGAGGTATGGAAACAGAAGCTCAAGGTGACCGGCACTTGCGAAACCAGCCTGGAAAGCGACCAGTTCAGGGAGCGTATGCCACTTTGCTACCAAGATCAGCGGACAAGTGCCAGTCACCTGAACAGCTGCCTGAAACTAACCCACTCAGTTGCCTTTCCTACAATTGATGTTACAATCAAGCGCATGTGACCGGAACCAACTTGTGGCCATCCCCAAAATCCGGTCGTGCAATGAGGGGGCATTGGGAGAAGCGATGTTCGAGTACAGAAGGAGAATGAGAAGGCTGCTTGCATTCCCATGTGCGTTTCTGGCGGCGCTCATCTCACTATTCATCTCTGTCCCGATCGCCGCCGCTCTGCCCACCGGATATCAGGAATACTACGTTCTGGGTTATGAAGAGCATATTTGGCGGGCGTTCGAGGGCATCTACGGTGGCACCGTCTCCGGCAACATATGCTCGACCGTCAGCTTGGTGGCCACGGCCGATCATCAGGTGGTGTACTACGACCACTGGGAAGACGGCTATGAAGCCGACCTACTTCATCCCGTCCAAAGCAGTACTGAGGTCTACTTCCTGAGCGTCGGCGCGTCCCTCTCCCTGAAGAGCACCCAGGCGAGCGGCCCAGCAATCAATCGATACGTGCCCGTCGCCTCTGGGCGCAACCCTGCCGACATCCGATATGATGGCGGCGATCGCATCATTACCAGCGGCGGCCCGGTGGCCCTGACTCACGCTATGTGGCCCTACAACAGCTCATGGATCGGTGGGGCATGGGAGGTATACTCCCGAGAGGCTTACGCTGGTGCCTACTCCTACCGCTTACCCATCGGCGAAGACCTGTACGACTATGGCGGTGGTGACACCGGCACCTATGGGGACTTCCGCAGGGTCTATCTTCAGTTGGTGGCCTTCGAAGACAATACCACCATCTCGATCGACAACGGAGCCGGGGGCGTGGCCAATCTGACCCTCAACCAAGGCCAGACGTACTCCAGCATGGGCTACATCGACTCCACCCCCGCCCCTCCCATCACTCTCAACGCGGGTACGTCCATCCGCTCCAACAAACCAACCCAGATGGGATTGGTGACCGGCGCAGACAGCAATCCCGGCTTTCAGGGACGATTTCTGACCGTGCTGCCTGACCAACTGTGGGGATCGGACTACGTCGTACCTGTACCCAGCGGCGACCCCGGCAACGAGGCCGAGGTCTACCTATCCAATCCCAATGACTTCCCCATCACAGTTCATGCCTACGACGCGACCGCGGAAACGACCTTCGCCATCAGCCCCACGAGCTACATCAGCGCGACGGCACCCTATTCCCAGCTAAGGGGGGGCTCGTACGTGCCCGCCGATTCGGCGGTGCGCTTCACCTCGTCGGATGGCACCCTGGGGGTCGTCGTCTGTGCCGACACATCGAGCACATCGTACGATTGGGGCTTTTCCGGTATCCCCGCCAAACATCTCACCTACGACTATTACGTCTCGTGGGCTCCTGGATCGTACAACTCCCCTCCCACGGAAAACGGGTCCCCAGTCTGGGTCACGCCACTTGCCAGCGACACTACCTTCTATGTGGACTTTAGCCCCCTGGACGGCACTGTGGATCAGACCTTTACACTCGACGTACTCGAACAACGGCGCATCTTCGACCCCGACAACGACAACACCGGCATGCACGTCTGGGCTACAGGCAAGTTCGCCGCCGCCTGGGGAGAGGACTCGCGCACAGCCGACACAGGAAATCCCTACCTGGATCTGGGCGCCGCCACGTTACCCTTACGCCAGCGCTGGCTAGATCCGATCTTGACACTGGATAAGACCGTCGAGCCGACCATCCTGCCGCCAGCAGGCGGAACTGTGACGTTCACGCTGTTGGCCCAGGCCCACGACAAGTCCCTGGTCGAGGTAAACCTCACCGATACACTACCCATCAGTTGGACCTACGTGCCGGCCAGCACCCAGGTTACCTATCCCGACGAGAGTACAGGGAATCCGGAGCCCACGGTCAACGGCCAGACTCTATTCTGGGATCTCCCATCACCACTGGCCGATCTGAGTCCCAACCAGAGCCTGACCCTCACCTTCCAGGCTCGGATCACCACCAGCGGTAGTGTAGGGGTGACTGCGTACGACGACTTCGAAAGCAGCACCTATTCTCACGGTCAAAACTGGACAGGCAACTGGCAGGAAGGAGGAGATGACGGGTCACCTAACTCAGGCGACGTCACCATCACGGACACCCATGTCTTCGCTGGCAGTCATAGCCTGCACATCCAAGGGAGCGATAACTCCATCACCAGGACCCTCGATCTGAGTGATTTCACCTCTCCCGTTCTGCGCCTGATGCGGCAACTCGACTCCCTGGAGGGTGGAGAGGCCTTTTACGTGGATGTCTACGACGGCATCCGTTGGACGACGGTGTTGACTTGGACCGATCAAGACCGCCAGGCCGCCTACCTGCAGGAAACAGTGAATCTCACCTCTTACGCCTCGTCCGACAACGCGATCCGGTTTCGCAGTGACACCAGCGGCGTAAGCATAGAAGATCATCTCTACTTAGACCAGGTAGAGATCTACGATGCTGTTGCTACCAACTTCAACCGAGGTGAGGCGATTGGGTTGTATGAATACTCCGACACACTCTTTAACCCCAGCGACGAGGCCACGGTCTATATCGGCCCCTTGGATCTAGCCAAATCGGTCAGTGGTGCGGAGGCTGAAATCGGCGACACGCTGGTGTACACCCTCTCTTACGCCAACGTAAGTCCCTCTGCCACCATACCGGATGTTGTACTGCGCGATGTCATACCTGTCCAGTACGTGACCCTCCAGTCCGCATCCGGCGGGTACTCCTACGATCCCGCCAGCGGTACCATCACCTGGACAGTGGGAACACTAGGACCAAGCGACAGCGGTACAGAGACCTTTTCCGTCAGAGTGAACGACTTCGTAGAAGACGGCACCTTGATCGAGAACGTAGGATATATCAGCGGCGACCAGGCGGGCGGCGTAGGCAGCAACGTGGCACGCACCGCGGTGCTGGCACCCGATATCGAGTTCACCAAGTCAGGTCCCACCGTCGCCGCACCAGGAGAGGCGATCACTTACACTCTCTACTACCGAGGCATCGGCGCGGCGCCAGCCACCGGGGTCACGATCCAGGACGCCCTCCCCATCTCGACCACTTACGTGAGTGGCAGCCTGGCCATCCGCGCTGGCACGGAGTGGGTCGCGCTGAGCGATGCCGCTGGAGACGACCAGGGCACCTACATCTCGCCCACCTTGGTCATCACGCCTGGTGTGACACCGGGCACCATTCTCTCCGACGAGGAAGGATGGATTCGCTACAGTGTGAGACTCAGTGCAGGCATGCCCAACGACACCTTGTCGCCCGGTTCGCTGATCCTGAACTCAGCCACGCTGGACCGGGATTTGGACATCCCGCGCGAGTCCAACCTGGCGGTCACCCGCATCGCCGACCTGCTGATCGATAAGACCGCGGAGCAGACAATGGTGGGGCCTGGTGGTGTGATCTCTTACACTTTGAGCTACAGGAACGATTCCACGACGACATCGCAGACAGAGGTCTACGTGCGCGAGCCGATACCGGATTACACCAGCTTCATCCCCGACACTAGCGTTGGAGGCGATCAGGTCGAGTATTCGTGGGACAACGGCACGAGCTGGACCACCACGCTACCCATCACGCCGGTCACCCACATCCGCTGGTACGACGCGGAACTCCCCACCGACACACTCGCAACAGTCAGCTTTGCGGTACAAGCAAACGCTGTCCTGCCGGAAGGGACGGTGATTAGAAACTTGGCCCACATCACCAGCACAGAGACCGCTGCGTATCTCGACGAGTGGATTCCGTCAAATCAAGTCGAGGTGGCGACCACGAGTTCCAATTTCGTCACCATTCACGGCACGGCGTTCCGGGACGTCGATGGGAACGGAGAGCAGAGCGCGGGCGAATCAGGCATCCCGAACGTGCGCGTGACTTTGGACGAGACCACCGGGCATGGATGCACAACCACCACCCAGCTCGACGGCAGCTATGTCCTGTCCACCACAGTGGCGGGCAAGCACGTCGTGGTCGAGACCGATCCCACTGTCTCCTTACCCTCTCCCCGGTTGGCCGACCTGCCCGGCTACTTCTCCACCACGCCAAACGAGGTACACGTGGAGGTACCCCTGGGAAGCAGCCAACGGGTGGACTTTGGCGACATGCTCACCAACGCTGGCTTCTCCTCCATCCATGGTACCACGTTCGAGGATGTCGACGGCGATGGCAGACACGATGTGGACGAGTTGGGCATCCCAGGCGCCACCATCACCGTCACCCTCCCGAACGACGGGGAGGCACTCACGACCACCACCGACCTCAACGGTACTTACACGCTGTCCACCACAATGGCAGGAATGCACATCGTCTCGGTAGGCCAGGTTTCTGTGAGCACAGCAGCGTGCTGTGCAGCACGGCACAATGCGACACCCGCCTTTCCCACCACGCCTAACCCCGTACACGTGGGGACGACCCTGGGCAACGGCTACCCGGTAGATTTCGGTGGAGCACCTGTTGGAGCTGGCTTCGCCTCCATCTATGGTACAGTGTTCAACGACGCCGATGGTGACCAGCAGCAGGACCAGAGCGAGGCCGGTATTGCCGGGGTGACGATGACCCTGAACACTGCCCTGAACACTGCACTGGATGGCCCAGCACGATGCGATGACGTGCATGCATGCCCCGTGCATTCATACCTCACGACTGTCTCCACCGGCCCTTACGGAGGCTACACCTTCGCCACATTGACGCCAGGGCCCTACGTCGTCCTTGAGACTGATCCCAACGGCTATACCTCCACCACCTCCAACGAAGCACACCTGAACGTGAGCCTGGGATCCAGTTATCAGCAGGATTTCGGTGACGTGGCAACGGAGACACTCACTTGCGCCGCTGATTTCTACGAGGAGAACGACACCGCAGCTCAAGCCGGCAAGTTTTTCGTGGGCACAAGTCAAGCACACCAGTTCTGTGACGATGCCATCGACTGGACCAAGTTCTCAGCTGAAGCCAACGGCGTCTACACCATCACGGCGTATGCCTGGGGACAACGGTGCGACACCCTGCTCACTCTTCTGGACACCGACGCTCACACCCAGCTGGCCGAGAACGACGACTACGAAGGGACAACCGATCACTCATCACGCATCGTCTGGCAAGCCCAGGCCCGTGGCGTCTACTATGTGCGCACCACGAGTCAGGCCGGCGTGACCGGTGAACAAACTGAATACGACCTGGTGATCGAAGGGCCAACGCCCCCTCCTGTCTACCTGCCTATCCTGGCACGGAAGTCCTGAGAAGCCTCGCGGCCCAGCGGTCTGCGTTCCGACTGCTGGAAGCCGACCCTCCTCCGCTCCTTCAAAGGTCACCAAATCTATACAAATAGTTGACAAAACATATACAGTATGCTATAATCAAAGCCAGACATCGCCTGTAGAGATGAGAGTGACATGACCATCAAAATCGTAACCGACAGCACAAGTGATCTGCCAGAGACACTGATCGCCCAGCACGACATAACCGTCGTCCCTGCCCACATCAACATCGGTGACCACAGCTATCTGGATGGCATTGAGTTATCAAGAGAGGAATTCTACAAGAATCTGCCCCATTACGATCCCCTCCCACAAACGTCAACACCCGGATTGGGGACGTTTATCAGAACCTACGAGCAGCTGGCAGACGACGGCGCTACACAGATTCTCTCCATTCACATCTCTGCCAAGTTGAGTGGCATGATGAACGTCGCTCACTCAGCAGCGCAGACAACAGAGGCCGTACCCATAACCGTGTTCGACTCAAGGCAGTTGAGCCTGGGCACAGGGTTCCTGGTGTTGACAGCTGCCCGGGCCGCTCAAGAGGGCTACTCTATGCAGGAGATCGTGGGCTTATTGGAGCAACAGACACAGCGCACCTACTCATTCGCCCTCCTGGACACACTCGAGTTTTTACGTCGGGGCGGCAGGCTGTCCCGATTCCAGTCCGGGGTGGGCGCCCTACTGAGAATCAAGCCCCTGCTGATCGTTAATAATGGGGAAATGACGATGCAAAGGGTGCGCACGCGCACGCGAGCCCGTGAACGGCTGATCGGTTTGGTCAGTGACCTTATCCCCCTGGAACAACTAGCGCTGATCCACGCCCACGCCCCGGATGCAGTCGAGGAACTGCGGCAACAAGTCCAGCACCTCGTTCCCAAGGGGACTCAGGACGGGCTCATCACTGCGGAGGTAACGCCGGCCATCGGCACGCACGTAGGTCCAGGCGCTGTGGGGCTCGTATGTGTCAAGAGCCCGCAAGGTGCGGAGGTTCACAGACGTAAGGAGAGGGTCAGTTGAACACACAAGAGGACTCCATGCCGAACGTCTACGATACCCCCACCTTCAATCTGAAGGCTGTGGTCAAAGAGACCGGCGTCAAGCCGGATACACTGCGCGCCTGGGAGCGTCGCTACGGGCTGCCCCAGCCTGGGCGCACGGAAGGAGGACATCGCCTATACTCGCAGCGGGACGTAGACATCATCAAGTGGCTGGTCGCCCGTCAAGAAGAG
>Ga0180432_10007292_pt1 | contig 14093 bp, 9 predicted proteins | sample SS_ome_10_FD_132414 | JGI IMG/M metagenome (GOLD analysis project Ga0180432, IMG submission 132414) | Hypersaline lake sediment archaeal communities from the Salton Sea, California, USA - SS_1_MS_2 metaG | ecosystem: Environmental > Aquatic > Non-marine Saline and Alkaline > Hypersaline >...
CAACGGATCATCTACCTGCTCAACCCCCACGCGGGGCACCTGGGCATCTTCGTCTCCGCCAAGGTGGCTCGCCGGGAGCACCGAGCGATGATCGAGAACCTGCAGCGCTTCTCCAAGCTGGAGCCGGGACTCTACCAGATGATCATAGAGCGCGAAACCGGCGAGAAGGATCCCAAGAAGGACCAGTTCGAAGTGCGGTTCGAAGAGCGCCGGGTGGAGGACGTGGATTTCCCCATGGACAAGGAGGCCTTCTCGAAGGTCGACGCGGTTTCCCGCCGGCTGGACCAGCTGTATTGCCAGTTCGTCCGTCCCTGGGTGCGCCCGCTGGTCAATCCGGCGGTGGCCGAGACTATAAAGTGGATGCACCCCGACCGCATCTCGCGCATCCTGTACTCCGAGCGGCTTAATCCCTGGATGCTTCCTTTCGCCGCCCTGGCCGACCTGGTCAAATCCCGGCGCCGCCCGGCGGAGGGCGATAACCCCTTCGTTTCAGCCGAGCGCCGGGCGGCGGAGAACACCATGGCGCTGATGGATGCCTGGCGCGATCTGCGCGACAACTGGTACGAAACCGTGTTCCGCATGTTCTTCAAGTGGGAGAATCCATGAATGTTCTGGTGATCAACTGCGGCAGCTCTTCGCTCAAATACGATCTCATCGACCTGGACACCGAGAAAACCCGCTTCGAGGGCAAGGTGGGCCGCATCGGCCTGGAGGGCAGCACCCACAGCTTCCGGCAGGGAACCGAGAAGAAAACCGAGGAGGTGGCCGCAGCGGATCTGTTCGCCGCTTTGAAAATCGCACTCGACACCCTGGTGGCCGGACCCCTGGACGACCGCAGCTCCATAGGGGCGGTGGCCCACCGCATCGGCCACGGCGGGCTGCGCTACCGTGCGGCGGCGGTGATCGGCCAAGCGGTCAAGGAAGAGATCCAGCGGCTGGTCCCCCTGGTGCCCCTGCACCACCCGGCCATGCTGGCGGGGATAGAGGCCTGTCAGGAGATCCTGCCGGACGTGCCCCACGTGGCGGTTTTCGACACCGCCTTCCATCACTCCATACCCGACGAGGCCACGGTCTACGGGCTGCCCTACGATTATTTCGAAAAGGGGATCCGCAAGTTCGGCTTTCATGGCAACTCGCACGAGTTCGCCGCCGAGATCGCCGCCAAGCACCTCGAGACCCCCCTGAAGAGATTGAACATCATCACCTGCCATCTGGGCAACGGCGCCAGCGTCTGCGCCATCCAGCGAGGCCTGTCGGTTGACACCTCGCTGGGCTTTTCCCCCCTGCAGGGGCTGATCATGGGCACCCGGGTGGGTGATCTGGATCCGGGGATCGTTCCCTACCTGATGCGCACCGAGGGGATGCCCGTCGAACAGATCGAGGAGATGCTCCACAAGCAGGGAGGCTTGCTGGGCATCTCGGGTGTCGGATCGGATATGCGCGACATCCTCGAAGCGGCCGACGAGGGCAACTCCCGCGCGCTCTTGGCGCTCAAGGCCTTCTGCTACCGGGTCAAGCTGTACATCGGCGCCTACATGGGAGTCATGGGCGGGCTGGACGTACTGGTGTTCACCGGAGGGATCGGTCAGAACAGCCGGGGGGTGCGCGCGCGCTGCGTGCAGGGCATGGAGAAGCTGGGCATCGCCGTCGATCACCTGCGCAACGACCGGGTGGATGTGGATTTCGAGAACCCGGTTGCGGACATCAGCGCCCCGCACTCGCGGGTGACGGTCCTGGCGGTGGCCACCGACGAGGAGATCATGATCGCCCGCCGCTGCGCCCGGGCTCTGGATTACAAGCGCTCCATTCAGCGGGACGTTTTCTCTACCGATCGCCGCCCGCTGCGGGTGGCCATGTCCGCCCACCACGTGCATTTGTGCCGCCGGGACGTGGAGGCCCTATTCGGCGAGGGCCACCAGCTCACCAAGAAGGCTCCCCTGTACATCGAAAGCCAGTTCGCCTGCGAGGAGACCGTGAACCTGATCGGCCCGCGCGGCCGGGTGGACCGCGTGCGGGTACTGGGGCCCGAGCGCTCGCGCACCCAGGTGGAGATCTCGAGGACCGAGGAGTTCAAGCTGGGCATCGACGCCCCCATCCGCGCCTCGGGCGACCTGGACGGCACTCCCGGGATCACCCTGGAGGGCCCCAGGGGGAAGGTACAGCTGCCCGAGGGGGTCATCTGCGCCATGCGCCACATCCACATGACCCCTAAAGACGCCGAGATGTACGGGGTGAAGGATAAAGACCTGGTGATGGTCAAGATGGAGGGCGAGCGCGAGTTGATCTTCGGCGACGTGCTGGTACGGGTCAATCCCGCCTACAAGCTGGAGATGCACATCGACACCGACGAAGCCAACGCCGCCGAGCTGCCCCCGGTGTCGTCGGGCTATCTGGTGATGATCCAGGAGCGGGAGCAGCCATGACCCGCATATTCATAGTTCGCCACGGCGAGACCGACGGAAACCAGAAGAAGATCTACCGCGGCCACTGGGATCTCCCGCTCAACAAGAACGGCAAGAGCCAGGTGAAGAAGGCCGGCGAGGCGCTGAAATCAATCCGCCTGGACGCCATCTACACCAGCCCGTTGAAGCGCGCCGTGCAGACCGCCGAAGCCGTAGCCGCCCACCAGGACGTCGAGCCCGAAGAAGACGAATCCCTGATCGACATCGACTACGGCGACTGGACCAGACTCCCCGACGCCGAGGTGGCCGAAAAATTCCCCGATCAGTACCGACAGTGGCGCCGGTCCCCCGAGGCGGTCCTCTTCCCCGGCGGCGAAGGTCTCCCCTCAGTCCGCGCCCGCGTCGAGCCCGCCCTGAAACAACTGGCCGAAGAACACCCCGACCAGACCATCGCCCTGGCCAGCCACCGGGTCCCCATCAAGCTGCTGTTGTGCTCAGCCCTGGGCCTTGAAGACTCGGCCTTTTGGCAGATCCAGATCGACACCGCCTCAATCAGCGCCCTGGACTACACAAACGGAAACTTCAACCTGATCTTCTCCAACGAAACCTGCCACCTGAAGTCGTTCGGCGACAAGCTGGGCGTGGTGGACTTCTAGAGATAAGAGGGTCAGACACTAGCACTTTGCACTTTGGATTTGTCTTAATTGGCTGATCTAACAGCTGAATTAAGTGCAAAGTGCTAGTGTCTGACCCTCGGATCTCTAGTCGTTGGGGATGCAGATGTAGGTGTAGTCGCTGCAGTAGCAGTAGCTGCGCTCGGTGGTGCCTTCGGGGCATTCGGCGGCGAAGACGTATTCGGTGCCGGCGGGGAGGCCGTGGTGGACGCAGCAGCGGGTCCAGTCGCTGCAGGTCCAGCGGAGGTTGTACCCCGTAGGGCAGCTGCTGTCGGCGATGCGGGTGCATTCGTGGGTTTCAAGCCAGCAGTAGTAGCCGTAGTCGCACTGGTCGTGCAGGGTGCAGCCTTCTTCGCACAGGCCGGTTTCCTGGTTGCACCAGGTGAAGCCGGTGCAGCCGGCGGTGTCGCAGTGCTCGCAGCACTCGGTGTCGCAGACGACGTAGCCCTGGATGCACTCCCAGCCGCAGTTGGTGCCGTCGCAGGTTGCGGTGGCGTGGAGCGGGGCCTGGCAGGGCGTGCACTGGGTTCCGCAGTGCAGCGGGCTGGTGTCGTCGACGCAGAAGCCGTTGCAGTCGTGGTAGCCGGCGTCGCACACGTAGCCGCAGCTGGTGCCGTCGCAGGTGGCGGTCGAGTTCATCGGCGGCTGGCAGGGGAGGCAGTTGGTGCCGCAATGGTCGGTCGAGAAGTCGGAGACGCAGCTGCCGCTGCAGCGGTGGTGGTTGGCTATGCAGGCGCAGACATTGTTCTGGCAGACCTCGTTGGTACCGCACTGGCTGTCGAAGGCGCAGCCCTGCAGGCACTGACCGCTTTCGAAATCGCAGTAGTGCCCGGTGCTGCAGGGGTGGTCCGCCGGAGACGAGGTGGAGACGCACTGGCCCTCGCAGCGGTCGTAGTCCGCAATGCACACGCACTCGTGGGTGGCCAGCTCGCAGACTTCGTTTTCGTAGCACTGCTGGTCGCCGGCGCAGCCGGGCTTGCACTCGCCGGAGTTGAGATCGCAGTAGGAGAAGCCCGGGCAGGAGTTTTGCCGGCAGTCGCCCCAGGTTGTGCACTGCGAGTTCTGGCAGACCTCACCGGCCGGGCAGGTGTTGTCGCAGGTGCCGCAGTGACGGGGATCCTCGGAGGTGTCCACGCACTCGTTGCCGCACAAGACCCGTCCTCCCGGGCAGGTGACCGTCCCGCCCACGCACTGGCCGTCGGCGTTGCAGGTCTGGCCGCCGGAGCAGGTGCCGCAGAAGATGTCGGTGCCGCAGCCGTCGTCCCACCAGCCGCACTGCTTGCCCAGGTCGGCGCAGGTCTTGGACTGGCAGGTGCCCTCGCACATGCAGGTGGTGGTGTTGCAGGTCTGCCCGGTCAATGCGCAGTTGTCCGGGCAGGTGCTGCCGCACTGGTCGCTGCCGCAGCAGCGCCCGCTGCACTGGGGGATGCAGCCGCAGTCGGTCTTGCAGGCGCTGTGGTCGTCTTCGCACCCGCACTGGCAGGTCTCGAACACGTCCTCGAGGTTCCCGCAGCTGTCCATCCAGTAAGTAGCCTCCTCCTGGCAGTACTTGCCCTCGTGGGGAGTGCAGTCTTCCCCGCTGCTGCAGCCGGCCAGCATCGCCATCAAGCCGATCATCAAACAGAGACATTTTCTCATCGCATTCCTCCCGAATGGAGTATTCCTATCATATCCTACGGAAATTGTCCCAGGGCTACAGGGTGGCGATCACGCCGCCGGCGAAGCCCATGCAGATTGCCAGGAGCTTGCGGACGGTCAGGCGTTCCTTCAAGAACAGGGTGGCCAAAAAGATTACGAAGACGTTGGAGGACTGATTGAGTATCGAGGCGGTGGTGGTCTCGGTGTACTTCATGCCGGCGATCCAGAAGAAGACCGCCAGGTAGGAGCCGGTCACCGCGGCGGGGATGGTGACCTTCCACAGCGAGCTGGGGCGGAATACTCTCAAGAACTCCCTGCGTCGGCCGGTGAAGGCGACGATCACCGCCATCAACGCCGTACCGGCGGCCATGCGGACGGTGGTGGCCCACCAGGGGTCGGAGCGGTCCAGTACCGGCTTGGCCATGGAGATCCCGATGGCCATGCAGGCCATGGAGATCACGCCCAGGATGATGCCAATCTTGATCTGCCGGGCGTCTTCGAGGTTGTCACGTTCGGGCTGCCAAGTGCCGACGAAGATCGCACCGACCATCATAACCAATGCCACGATCAAAAGCGGCCCGAAGGATTCGTCCAGGTGGACCAGGGAGCACAGGATCACGAAGGGGCTGTACAGGCAGTCGACGATGGCCGAGCGGCCGGCGCCCAGGCGGTTGAGGCTGGCGAAAAAGAGGGTGTCGGCGATGCCGATGCCGATCACCCCGGAGACCAGCAGGATGATCCAGTCCTCAGCGGTCTGGGTGGCGGGGAAGAACTCCACCGAGAGGATCGTCATGGTGATGCAAAGGAGAACCAGGCCGGCGACGTCCTTGAAGAGGTTCAATACCACCGGGGTGACCTTCTCGCCGCTCTTGCGGAAGAGGATCACCGCCACCGCCCACAGTAATGCGCACAGGGCCGAGTAGACCTCGCCGGCGTGGGGGAAGTCGAAGTTCATCCCAGGAGGGGCCGGCCCGGGCCGGAGACCGGGGCCTGGAACAGTCCCAGGATGGTGGAGGACAGATCGACCAGGGAGGGGTCTTCGTGGCGGATCTTGGCGTTGGACAGAAGGAATCCGGGCGTATGCGCCACGTCGGATGCGGCGTGGTCGCCGCACCAGGCCTTGGGGTTGTCGGCCAGCGCCTCTCCGGCGGGTGCGCCGCCCAGAGAGGTCTCCCAGGAACTGCGGTAGCCGGGGGAGAAGGCTATCTGGAGATCCGGAGCCCACCTGCGCACGGCCTCGTCGGCCTGGTCGGCCACGTCATAAACCGCACTAACCACCCGCTGGCCGTTTACAGGATCTTTAATGGCCAGCAGGCGTTCGCGGATCGATTCCAGCAGGGCCTTCCGCTGGTTTCCCCCGGGGACCGACCCGGCGGACTCGCGGCCCTTGAGATTGACGTACAGTTGGCCGTTGCCCATGGAGTAGGCCCGGGTCTTTTTCCAGTCGACGCCGCGAAGAAACTTCACTTCGCTGCCGGGCCGCTCCCGCCGAAACCACTTATGGGATTCCAGCCAGGTGTTCACGTGCAGCTGGCGGTCGAAGGCGTGGAAGCCGTGATCGGACAGCACCAGCAGGCGGGTGCCCGGGCGCATCTTTTTCTTCGCCGCCCCGACGATCCGGTCCATGGCCCGGTAGACCTTGCGCAGGGGACCGCCGTCGGGATCTCTGGTCTGGCGGTGGAAGATGTGTCCGGCGCGGTCGGTTCCGGTGAAGACTCCGATCAGCAGGCGGGCGAAGTTGTCTTCCATCTCGCGCAGCAACAGGTCCGCCCGGGCCTCCATGGTGTCGAGCACCTCGCCCAGGAAAACCTCCGGAGGCAGCACTCCGGCGTTGACCGCGGCGGTGTCGTGCACCCAGCCGACGGTGGGCAGGCCCCCGTGGACCTCCACGGCTTTCTGCATCCAGTCGGAGGGAGTCCCCAGCGGCAGGGCGGGCATGTTGGGATCCAGCTGGATTGGCGAGGCATAGAGCTTCAGATCTTTCTTCACTCCCAGCAGGTGGAAGCGCACCCGGCCCTGCAGCACCACGTCGCCGGCCTTGAAGCGCAGCGGAAACCAGCCGCTGCGTTTCCCCACGGACAGGGTTTCGTTCTTCTCGCCCAGTATGATGCCGACCGAGCCGTTCTTGCGGTCCAGCTCCAGCCGCAGCGGGACCTGCAGGTACTTGCCGCCGGGGCCCCGCGAGCCTTCCAGCCGGGTTTCGATCTTGCCGCTTTGGGGCTTGAGGCGCACGATGCGGCCGCCGGCCACACGGTCGGAGTCAGTGGATTCAGTTGTGAACAGGGTGAATGAGCTGTTGGTGAACCTGAGATCCGGAGTCCCCAGTCCGGACAGCACCCGGCCGTGCTTCATCTCCGGGGGCGGGTAGGCATAGGGCACGAACAGCAGCGTCGCCGGCACGCCGCGCGCATCCAGGATCTCCCAGAAGGCGTCGCCCTGCCGGTGGGACACCGCTTGGGGTTCGCGGTAGCCGTCGGGCTTGAAGCGAGGCGCCCGGATGGTGTAAGGCGCGGTGCCCGGCAGGTAGTTCTCCGGGTCGCGGCGCAGGAAGCCGAAGACGCCGTGTTGGGAGGGGTGCCGGCCGGTGGCGAAGGTGGACCAGGCCACCGGGGAGTTGGGTGGGCTGGTGGAGCCCAGGCGGTGCAACCCGCCCTCCCGCGACAGGCTTTGCAAGTTGGGCAAATCGCCGGCTTTCATCCAGCTTTCGAGCAGCCGGGGATCCACGCCGTCGAAGCCTAAAACCACAACGTCCTGCTTGCCGGCGGGAGGCTCTTTCTTGGGAGCCGACTTGCATGAAGCCAGCAACGTACCCGCCAGAGAAGCCTGAAGAAACTGTCTCCGGTTCATTTCACATCCTCTCCGGTCATGTTATAGTGGCAGCCGCTGAACGGGTCAACATATGAAAGCGGAAGTAAAAAGATACCTCAGGTGGTTCATCCGGGTAGGCGTCAGCGCCGGGCTGATCTTTCTGCTGTTGATGCACGTCGACATGAACAAGCTGGTTGTGAGCTTTTTGAACCTGAACATCGGGTGGTTTCTGGTGGCGCTGCTGATCAAGGGTATCGGTATCTTCGCCGGAGTGGTGCGCTGGCAGCTGTTGCTGCGCGGCCAGAAGCTGGATCTTCCACTTTCTAACCTGAGCGGGGCCTACCTGGTGGGGCGTTTCTTTGGCTCCTTTCTGCCCAGCACCATCGGCCTGGACGCCTACCGGACCTACTACGCCGCGGTGCGCACCCGTGAGGTGGCCAAGACCGTGGCGGTGACCGTGGTCGAGAAGGTCATCGGTCTTCTGGCCCTGTCGGCCCTGGCCCTGGTGGCTCTGCCCTTCGGAATGCGGCTGCTGAACGAGAGAGCCTTGTGGATGTTGGGGGCGGCGCTTTGCGCCCCAGTCGCCGCGGCGGCGCTGTTGCTGTTCTACCCGGGTCTTTTCGTTCGCATCGCCAACCTGTTCCACCGGCTTCATAAGCGCTGGAGCGAGGGAATCGCCAAGTGGAGCGAGGCGGTGGGACATTTCGGCAAGCAGCGCGGCCGCTTGCTGCTGGCCCTGCTCCTGGGTTTCGTGGTCCACGGGGGCACCAGCGCCATGTACATCGCCACCGCCCGGGCGGTGGGAGCCGAGGTGCCCTTCACCGAGATACTCTTCATCGGCCCGTTGATGATCGCCGCCACCCTGGTGCCCATCTCCATCGCCGGGATCGGCGTGCGCGAGGGCACCTACGTGTTTTTCCTGGCAAGCGTGGGCGTGCCCACCGAACAGGCGGCCCTGCTGGCGTTTCTGGGCTATCTGGCCGGTGAGATCTACAGCCTGATCGGCGGGGCGGTGTGGGCAATCACCCCCGCCGCCCGGCCCGAGGAGGGCCACGGCCTGATCGAAGTGGTCAAGCGCGCGGCCGCCTGGGTGAGGGGCGGAAGCAAGCGGGCCGGGGAGGAGATGGGAAGTTGAGCTTCAAGGGATACATAGGCGTGGGCCGCATCCTGGCCGCCTGCATCGCGACTTCGGGGCTGTCGCTGGGAGTTCTCGGTTTTGCCGAGGCGCTCTACTACGCCCCTTCCAGTGGACTGGCCATGTTGTACGGGTTCGGCCTGTACGGGTTGTTGGGTGTTGCCGCCGGGCTGGTGCTGGCCCTGCTGTTCGGGGGCCGGGCCCGCGGGAGCGAGCAGGCCGTGGCCAAGATGGCCGGAACCATTGCGGCGGTTCCGTCAGCCCTGATGATCCTCGCCGCGGGCGGATTCCTGGTCTGGCGCGATCTGTGGATGGAGTCGGTATCCGCGGCGGGACTGCTGGGCTGGGTGGTGATGCTCCTGGTTCCGGTGGCGGCGGCCGGATACATCTTCTTCGCCCGTTTCCTGGGCCGCGCCCTGGCCGGCCGGGCCAAGGGCGCGATGATGGCGGTTCTGTTCCTCACGGTTCTGGCGATCATTCTGGGAACTTCCCTGGATACCTTCGGTCGGGCTCCCCGGCCGGCGGGGGAGGGGACCGATCCCCGCCCGCCGATCATCTTCGTGGTGGCGGACGCACTGCGGGCCGACGCCCTGAGCCCCGAGCTCACTCCCAACCTTCACGCCTTCAAGCGCGACTCGGTGGTCTTCTCGGAAACCTGGTCCGCCGCCACCTGGACTCGGCCGTCGGTGGCTTCGATCCTCACCGGGCGGTACCCTTCCGGGCACCGGGCGGTGCACAAGACCGACCGGCTGCCCGAGGACGTGCCCACCCTGGCGGGCCTGCTGTCGCCAGGGGGATACCGGACGGTGGCCTCGGTCACCAACGTGAACCTGGCCCCGGTCTTCGGCCTGGGGCGCGGGTTCGAGGCTTACTGCTACCACGCCCCCCGGCCGTTTCTGGGCGCCCCGGTGGCGGCCAGCCGGTTGTTTCTAGTGGAGATCTACCGGTTGCTGCGGCTGCGCTTCTTCCCCGGGCACCGGGAGGTCTTCCGCTACTATGCCGAGGGTGAGCTGGTGTTCAAGCAGGGGCGCTCGTTGATGGACTCCTACACCGGCAAGCCGCAGCCCTTCTTCGCCTACCTGCATTTCATGGAGCCGCACGATCCCTACTTCTCGCATCCCTACGACGGTCGCGGAGTGGCGCGGGTGGAGAACCCCAACCCGCCGGTGGCCAGGGCCGGGGAGTACCGGGAGCTCTATCAGCAGGAGGTGAAGCATTTCGACAAGATCTTCGGGGAGTTGGTTGCCTACCTGAAGGAGACCAACGTCTACCACCGCTCGCTGATCGTGTTTACTTCCGATCACGGCGAGGAGTTCGCCGACCACGGCGGCTTCTGGCACGGGACCAGTCTGTACCGGGAGCTGGTGCATGTTCCTTTAATGATCCACTTTCCCGGCGACGCCGGAGCGGGGACGGTCAACAATGATCCGGTGTCGCTTCTGGATCTGACGCCCACCGCCCTGAGCGCGGCCGGCGTCCGGCCGGACAAGGACCTGGCCGGCCGGATCCTGTCGCCCGAGCCCCGGCCGGATCGGCGGGTTCTCTTCGCCGAAGAAGACCACCAGGGTTGTGTTCTGAACGCCGTGCGCGCCGGCCCCTGGAAGCTGATTACGGCCAATCCCGGAAATCCCCGCGACCTTCCAGAGGTTCAGCTCTTCGATCTCAGCACCGATCCGGTCGAAAAGAACGATCTCTCCTCCAGCGAGCCCGACCTGCGCGACGAGCTGCTGCGCGTGCTGAAAGCCGGGCCGGCGGCGGCGGCGCCGGCCGCCAAGGAAAAGGTCGAGCTGGACTCCGCAACCGAGGAGCAGCTGCGCTCCCTGGGGTACACGGAGTAAAAATGACCGTCCGCCGCCTGCTGATCGTCGGCTGGGACTGCGCCGACCCGGACATCACCGCTTCGCTGTGCGCGCGCGGAAAGCTGCCGCACCTGGCTAAAATCCAGAAGCGCGGAATTCACACCTCGATCGCCTCCACGGTTCCGCCCAGCTCGCTGCCCGCCTGGACCACGGCCTTCACCGGGGTGGAGCCCGGCCGGCACGGCCTGACCGAGTACGTGCGCAAGGAGCCCGGCGCCTACCGGCTGCGCCTGGCGAGCTCCGCGGATCGCCGGGCGGAAACCCTGTTCTCATCTGCCCATCGGGCCGGGTTGCGGGTGGCCTGCCTGGGCGTTCCCGGCACCTGGCCGCCGGAGAAGGAACTGGACGTGTGCGTCGCCGGCTTCGACTCGCCGCTGTCGCAGAAGGCGCCCGCCGAGGCGTTTGTTCCCGGATTCCTCCACGAAAAACTCCTGGAGAAGCACCTGCATTGGCCCTTCGGGGGTGTCGACGAGCTGGCGGTGGGGCCGGGCTGGCACCGCAAGGCCCGCGAGACCCTGCTGGAGTCCACAGAACAGAAGATCCGCGTGGCGGAGGAGATCCTGCACTCCGACTGGTTCGATCTTTTCACCGTGGTTTTCTCCGAGATCGATACGGCCAGCCACCATTTCTGGGCATTTCACGACAGCGGCTCCCCGCGGCATAGAAGTGATCCGGTTCTGGAGGGAACCCTGGAGGACGTGTACGTCGCGCTGGACCGGGCCCTGGGCAGACTGCTTGCCAGGCTGGATGAGAACGCCGCGGTGATGGTCGTGTCCGACCACGGCGCCGGCGGGGCCAGCGACCATGTCGTGTGCCTCAACCGCTGGCTGGCTTCTTTGGGTTGGCTGCGCTTCAAGGGACTTTCGGGGATACCCGGCCGCCTGGCCTCGATGGCTCAGGGCTTCCTCTCGCGCCGCCTGCCGGCCTCTTTCAAGGAGGCCCTGCTGCGCGGCCCGGCCGCCCCGCTGGTCATGCGCGCCGACGCCCTTTCCCGCTTCGGCGGCCTGGACCTGCCAGACACCCGGGCGTACTCCGATGAGCTTCCCCAGAACCCGGGTATCTGGATCAACCTGCGCGGCCGCGACCCGCACGGGACGGTGGAACCGGGAACGGAGTACGAGAGGCTGCGCGACGAAATAATCGAAAAACTCGAAGCCGCCCGCGATGCGCAGAGCGGCCGGCCCCTGGTTGCCCGGGTTCTGAAGCGGGAGGAGGCTTTCGCGGGGCCGTGCGCGGATCGGGCCCCGGATCTGTTGGTGGAGCTGGCCTCCTGGGACGGCTACAAGCTCCTGGCCGCGCCCAGCGCCGGGCGGCGGGGGAAAATAGTGCGTCAATTGGCCCCCTCCGAGCTGATCGGCTCCAAGGGCGTGGGAGTCAGCGGGGTCCACCGCTCCCGGGGAATTCTGGCGGCGGCCGGACCCGGATTGCCGGACGAAAAAAGCCTGGAGAAGGCGACGCTTCTGGATGTTTTTCCCCTGGCGGCTTCATTGCTCGGCCTGAAAGCTTCAAGGGACTCAAAGCCGGCCGGAACCGATGAGCGCGTATACACTCCGGCGGAGGAAGCGCTCGTCAAGAAGCGATTGGAAGGCTTAGGGTACCTGTGAACAAGCACCTCAATGTCGCCATGGTCGCCGCCATGCCCTATCCCACCGGGCAGGGCACCCAGTCGCTGCTTAGTGAGATGTGCCGGGGCCTGGCGGCCCGCGGGCACCAGGTGCACCTGGTCTGCTACCACCATGCCGCCTTCCGCCGCGAGGAGCCCTTCGAGGTACACCGCATCCCCGGGGTTCCGCTCTACCGCCGACTGCGCTCGGGGCCGGACTTCTTCAAGCCCCTACTGGACGCAATGGTCCTGGCGCGGACGATCCAGGTGGTCCGGCGCTTCGGCTGCCAGCTGATCCACGCCCACAACTACGAGGGCGCCATGGCCGGCGCGCTGGCCGCCAAGGCCTGCCGGGTCCCCTGCATCTACCACGCCCACAACCTGATGGAAGACGAGCTGCCCCGCTACTTCAAGAACCGCCTGGCTACCAACCTGGCCCGCCTGGGCGGCGCCGGCCTGGACCGCACCGTTCCCCGCACCGCCGGTCTGGTGATCACCCTGCACGACAAGCTGGCTCAGGCGCTTTGCGAGCGGGGAGTCTCCCCGGAACGCATCCGGGTGGTGGAGCCGGGCATCAACGCGCGTTTCTGGGACGGCAAGAAGAAAAAAGACGGCGGGCCCCTGGTGGTCTATGCCGGCAACCTGGACGCCTACCAGGACCTGACCGTGCTGTTTTCCGCCATGCCCGAGGTAGCCGCCCGGGTACCCGATGCGCGCCTGGTGGTGGCCACCATGAACGACCCCGAGGAAGCCCGCCGCCTGGCCGCGGTGTGCGGCGCGGCGGCGGTAACCGACGTGGTAATCACCCCGAACGCCGAAGACACCCGCCGCGTCCTGCGCCGCGCCCGCGTGGCGGTAAGCCCGCGCTCGTCCTTTTCCGGCTTTCCGGTAAAAAACCTCAATGCCCAGGCCGCCGGCCTCCCGGTGGTTGCCTGCCAGGGCTCGGCCTTCGGTTTCGAGCCCGGCCGCACCGGCCTTTCAGTCCCCGACCGCGATCCCTCCGCCCTGGCAGCCGCCCTGGTGGAACTGCTTCAGGATGCCGACCGCGCACATTCATACGGCCAGGCCGGCCGCCGACTGGTGCAGGAGCGCTACACCCGGGAGCGCATGATCGAAAGCATCGAAGGAGTCTGGTCTGCGGCGCTAGTATGATCCCTGAAGGTAGGTTGTCACCACCCGGGCCAATTCCTCGCCGCCGTAGTTCTTTCCGGTAAGCGAGGTCCCGCCGCCGCGCTCGCGGTAGCGGAAGTAGGGCGAGCCGAAGGAGATCGGCAGGAAGAGCTTGACCCCGGCCTCCAGGTCGAATCCGTCTCCTACGGGAATTCTCCAGCCGAGTTTGCTCAGCAGGAGGACGCAGTTGTCCATATGATCCTGCAGGACCGGCTCCAGGATCCCGGCCGGGTTTTCAACCGTGCGGTCCAGAATCTCGGAGCGCGAGAAAGCGTACAGGCTGCCCACCAGCCCGGAGTCGGACCGGAAGCGCCCGCCGGCCGCCATGGTGTTTTTGGGATTGAATCTTCCGTAGTCGGTGGCGCCCTGGAAAACCTGGCGGTGCGACCACCAGGCCAAAAACGAAACCTGCCGGGAGAGGTGGTAGCGGACGGTCAACTCTCCACCAAATATGTACTGATTGGAATCCATGTTGTTGAAAAAGAAGCTGCTGCGGCCCAGGTCGGGCAGGCCGGTGGTTGCGTCGGCGACGATGTCCTGCATGAAGACGATCCGGCCGCGGTTGATGTTGCAGTAGAGATCCACGTTGAGGGTCAGCCGGCCGTCCAGAAACTGCCCCAGGTAGCCGATCTCGAAAGATACTATTTCGTCGGGTTCGACGGACCGGTTGCCCACCACCCGGGTCATGAACTCCTGAAATTCGGTCTGCCCGTTTCCGGTGAGTGGGCTCTCGTCGGGAAATTCGACGTTTATGTGGAGGCTGGTTTCGTAGAACGCGGGCTTGCGGAACGAGCGGGCCACGCC
>Ga0180432_10007293_pt1 | contig 14090 bp, 17 predicted proteins | sample SS_ome_10_FD_132414 | JGI IMG/M metagenome (GOLD analysis project Ga0180432, IMG submission 132414) | Hypersaline lake sediment archaeal communities from the Salton Sea, California, USA - SS_1_MS_2 metaG | ecosystem: Environmental > Aquatic > Non-marine Saline and Alkaline > Hypersaline >...
GAGCTGAAGCGAGTGCTTTTCGACAGGCTGAGGAGGGGCGGGAAGGAAGAGGCGGAGAAGACATTCGCGCTCATGGAGGAAATCTGGGACGCCGTGGGCGGCATGCACTTTTCAAGGGCGCTCATGCCGGAATTCAGGCGCAAGCAGGATGTCGGCCGCGCAGTGCTTGAGGATGCGCGCGGCAAGCTGATTCGGTAAAGCACGAAAATAAGGGAAACGAATAAAATAGGTGTTATGGGTAGTAATAACAGGTGGAAAACATGAGATTGCTCGCATTTGCGGTTGCGTTTTTGCTTTTGTTCGGGTGCCCGGCGGAACAGCCTGCGGCCCCCGCCGAGGGGGGCACCAGCCCGGCGCAGGAAGGCCATTTTGAGATTACGGGCGAGGAAGGCGCCTCGGTGAGCGAAGGGGGCGTGAGCGGAGTGGAGGAGCCTCCTGCGCGCCAATACACGGAGAATTCAGGTGCAGACCTCGATGTTTACTTCTTCAATGTAGGCTACGGCGACAACCAGGGCGACGCGATCCTCATAAAGAAGGGCGACGCGGACATACTCATCGATGCAGGCCCGAAAATGAAGGAAAAGGACCTCGTGGACTTCCTGCGCGAAAAGGGAGTGGACGACATTGAGATACTCATTTCCACCCATGATGACCCGGAGCACACCGGAGGCATGGCATACGTGGCCTCCAAGTTCAGGATAGGCGAGGTATGGAGGAGCACCGAAGGCAGCGAGGCGTACAGGGGCCTGCTCAACAGCCTCGGCGCCGAGGATGGCGTGAAGGAGGTCTGGGACGGGGACACCCGCACGCTGAACGGCATGGAGCTTATTGTCGTGAACCCGATAAAGGGCCCGGACAGGTTCTTCGACCCGACCAATGACGGGGTGGTGCTGCAGCTGGAGGACAGGGAGCTGTGCTTCCTGTTCACGGGAGACATACTCTACTCCGCACAGCAGAAGGTCGTGGAGAAGGTCGGCCACTGCGAAATCGTGCAGTTCCCGAACCACGGGATGAGCTCCGGGCTCGCGAACATAGACTATTTCATCGCAACGCTCGAGCCGGAAGTGCTCGTGATAAGCGGCAGCCCGAAGGACTGGACCAAATCGAGGATTACGCTGAAGGAGAAGGCTGAGCTCAGGGACATCCTCGTGCTAGAGAATTATGAGGGCGATTCTGCAGTAATTGAGTGGAACGGCCAGAATTACAAAGCTTACGTGGAGACGTGAGGGGGCTCACTTCCCTCCCCCATTTTCGAACTGGCTGAACGCGCCATCGAAGCCTTCGCCATCAAATGAAATTGCTTCTGGGTTCTGGCTGCGCTGCTGTATTACTCCCCTCTGGAGCGCTTTCTGGAGCACCAGGCTTATTGCAGGGTCGTCGTTCATTATGAGCGCAACCAGCTCCTCATGCTTTTCAATGTCCTGCTGGGTGTCCAGCAGGGAAAGCAGGAACATCTTGTAGAAATCATAGTCCCCTGTGGATGGCAGCGCCTCGTATATCGCCCTGCTCACCCTGAGGAAGTTGGCCTTCAGGGCAGGGCTCTGCCTCAGGAGAAGCCTGCAGTGTGTGAGCTCACTCACTATGTCGTCGAGGTCGTTTGCGACAGGGATGAGCACGATGCCCTGCGTGACTATTGACCTCCTCATCATGCTGTCCGTCTCTTCTTTTGTTACACGGCCGGTATCCCGCAGGAAAGTATGGAAATGCGAGGTGGAAACCTCCTCGCCCGCCACTGCGTGGAATATGCTTATCTCGTCCTTGATGAGGTTTGAGAAGTGGTAAAGGAACGAGGGCTCGTTCGGGTGCTTTGCGATCATGTCAGTTATCTCGGTAAGCGTGTGGAAGAGCTTGGATTCGCCCCAGAGCTGGAGCAGGCGCCCCATCTGGTGGGTCTCCTTCTGCACCAGCGCGATGTTCCTGCCCATCGCCTCCACCGGGCCGCGCGGGGCTGAGCCATTTGTCCTCTGCGGGTTGAATTTCGGGTTGTCGAACATTTCTATGTAATCAAGCGGGGAAACGAGGGAGATGAAGCCCCAGAAAACCGCGCGGTAGAAATCCTCGTGCACCGTGCGGCCTTTGTTGAAGTCCAGGGTGATGTCGGGGTTCATGCTGAGGACCATCCTTGAGATGAGGCGGCCGAGCCCGAAGGGCGAAACCTCCGCAAGCGTCTTGAAGGAACCCTGCTCGCGCACGCTTTCTGAATGTGTGTTGAGGAAGAGGTGGTAGAGGTTGTCAATGCACTCCGCGATTGCATTCATTACCGACTCCTCTATCTGCATGTCCCAGCGCGCTTCCTCTTCGAACGGCTTGAACTTTTCCCGGGGTATGGTGGAGAGCGAGCGCTCTATGAGCCCGGCACTGGGGCTCTTTCCGAACGCGTCTGCCATGAGCTTTGCCTGCACCCTGCTGGTCTGGTGGTCCCTGAATGAGCGCATCCATGTCAAAAGGCGGTTCGGCTGCTGCTCAAGGGGAATGTATTTATGGCGGTGGCTGTTGAGGAATTCGCGGCCTTTGCGTATCTTTGCCATAGTGTTATTGAGTGGTAAAGAGTATAAAAAGCTTTCCCCCTGAAGCCACTTCGGTAGCTTTAAATGCACTCCTCAGCAGAATAGGGTTAGCATGCTCGGCACCTCCGGAGTGAGGGGGCATTACGGGACAGAAATAACCCCTGAGCTTATTATGAGGATAGCGAACGCATTCGCGGAGGAAGGCATAGCCATCGGCAGGGACACAAGGGAGAGCGGCCCCGCGCTCGAGGAAGCCGCGGTAAGCGGCATCGTTTCCGCAGGGAAGGATGCGCGGATGCTGGGCATTGCGCCCACGCCCGCGGTTGCATTTGAGACGATGAAGGGCGGCAGGGGGCTCATGGTCACTGCTTCGCACAACCCTCCGGACCACAACGGCCTGAAGCTGCTGCGCAACGGCAGGGAGATGGCGAACAAGGATGCGGAAAGGATGCTGGCGAGGTTCGAAACGGGGCTGGAGGCGGCAGCCGTTCCCGGGAGCTCATTTGAATATGACATTTATCCGGAGTATATTGAATTCCTCTATTCGCTCGTAGATGCAGCTGCGGTGGAAAGGAAGAAGCCGAAGGTCGTGGTGGACGCGAACGGAGCGGCCTGCCGCGCAACCCCGGAGCTCCTGGGGAAGATGGGCTGCAGGGTATATTCGCTCAATTGCGAGGGCCATGGGCTCAACCGGCCTTCGGAGCCCTCTGCGGGGAACCTTGGATGGGTGCGTTCCGCAGTGAAGGCATTGGGTGCGGACTTCGGAGTTGCGCACGACGGGGACGGGGACAGGTGCGTGATAATTGATGAAAAGGGCGAAGTGCTCAACCCGGACGTGCAGCTCGCCCTCATGATAGAAGAGGAACTTGGGGCGGGCAAGGGGAAAATTGTCAGCACCGTGGAAAGTTCGCTCATAATAAAGGAGGCCGCGGAGGAGGCAGGGGGGGAATTTGTGCTCACTCCTGTGGGCAGCACGCACGTGGGAGAGGCGCTCGAAAGGGAAGGCGCGGTGTTCGGGGGCGAGCCGGCAGGGGAATACGTGTTCGCAAGGGGTGTGCACGTGCCGGATGGAGTGCTCACTGCGGCGAAATTTGCGGAAATGTTTGCGCGCAGCGGGAACTTTTCTTCGCTTGCAGGGCGCTTCCGCCCGAACCCCATGGTAAGGGAGAAGTTCCCGACAAAAGACAGGGAGAAGGCGATGGGGAAAATCGCTTCGGAAATGTCCCTTGGGGGGGAAGTGAGCAGCATGGACGGCCTGCGCGTGGACGGAGAGGGCTGGTGGGTGCTCGTGAGGCCCTCCGGGACCGAGAAAATCATAAGGCTTACTGCAGAGGCTGAAACAAGGGAGCTCCTGGAGAAGGTCGCCGGGAAGGCGAGGGAAGCGGTAAGGAATTCGGTATAGGTGCTGCACATGAAGGTTACCCCATGGGAAGTGTCCGGAAGCGTTGACTACGACCGGCTCGTGGAAGAGTTTGGGACGAAGAAGATAGATGGGGAATTGCTCAAGAGGGTGGAGAAGCACTCTAAGGAGATGCACCTCTTCCTCAGGAGGGGTTTCTTCTTCTCGCACAGGGATTTCGACCTTGTGCTGGAGGATTACGAGAAGGGGAAGGGATTCTACCTGTACACCGGGAGGAAGCCCAGCGGGCCGATGCACATCGGGCACCTCATCCCAATGCTTTTCACCAAATGGCTGCAGGACGTTTTCGACGTCAATTTGTATATTGAGATTACAGATGACGAAAAATATGTGTTCGACCGGGAAACGAACTGGAAGCAGATAGGCAAATGGGCTGAGGAAAACATGCGGGACATTGCCGCTGTGGGCTTCAACCCCGAGAAAACATTCATGTTCAGGGACAGGGAGTACATAAAGAACACCTATCCCATGGTGCTTGCGGTTGCGAGGAAGGTTACATTCTCCACCACCAAGGCGGTTTTCGGGTTCAACGACCAGAGCAACATCGGGCAGATTTTCTATCCCGCTTACCAGACCGTGCCCGCGATGTTCGAGAAGAAGCGGTGCCTCATCCCGTGCGCGATAGACCAGGACCCCTACTGGAGGATACAGCGGGACGTGGCGGAATCGCTCGGCTATTACAAGACCGCGGCAATACACAGCAAGTTCCTCCCGCCGCTCACAGGCGTGGAGGGGAAGATGAGCGCGTCAATTGCAGATACCGCGCTGTGGCTGGATGACGATGAGAAAACGGTGAAGAAGAAGGTGAATAGGTATGCGTTTTCGGGAGGGAAGGAAACTGTGGAGGAGCACAGGGAGAAGGGCGGCGACGTTGCGGTTGACGTGCCGTTCCAGTGGCTCTCCATCCTTTTCGAGCCGGATGACGCGCGGCTGGGCGAGGTGCGGGACAAGTACGCGCGCGGTGAGCTGCTCAGCGGAGAGATGAAGGGGATGCTCATAGACAGGATAAACGGGTTCCTTGAGGAGCACAGGAAGAAGAGGGGGAAGGTGGACCTGAAGAAGTTCACCCATACCGGAACGCTTGCAAAGGAAGCATGGGAAAGGACATATGAGGTGTGATTATGGCATACGGGAAAGGCGGCAGGGACCGCGGAAGGCATGGAAGGAGGGAAGAGGGCCCGAGGAGAAGGGAAAGCGAGATGGACAGGCGCATGAGGTTCATAAAGAAGGCTAGGGAGCGGACCACCGAGGCGCTGAGGAGCAGGGACATAATGCTCGTGCAGCTCTCAAAGAGCGTTGAGGAACTGGAGAAAATTGCAAACGTTATGGGCGAGAAGCTGGAGGAGCTTTACGGGCTGTATTTCCCGGAGCTGAGGCTGCAGGACAAGCGCTCGTTCGCTTCCGTCGTGGTTGTGTTCGACAAGGACAGCCCGGATGCGAAGGCGCTTGCGGACGTCGTGGGCGAGCCGAAGGCCGCGGAAATCGCAGAAAAGGCAAAGGGGAGCATGGGTGGCGAGCTCCAGCCCAAAGACGTGGAAAAGATAAGGGAGATGGCGAGGGAAATCAAGAGCATCTACTCGCTCATAGACACGTATGAGGATTACACTGAGGAGCTTTCAAAGGAGGTATGCCCCAACCTGCAGTACCTTGCGGGCGGGAAGCTTGCGGGCAAGCTGGTCGCGGCCGCGGGCTCTCTGAAGAAGCTTTCGCTCATGCCCGCGAGCACGGTGCAGGTGCTGGGCGCGGAGAAGGCGCTGTTCAAGCACCTCAAGAGCAAGGGCAGGATTGCGCCCCCTAAGCATGGGCTCATCTTCCAGCATCCGGAGGTTTCGCAGTCGCCAAAGGCGCAGAGGGGGAAGATTGCGCGTGCGCTCGCGGCAAAGCTTTCCATCGCAGCAAAGGCGGATGCACAGACAAAGAGGTTCATCGGCCCGCTGCTCAAGGAATCGTTCGAGAAAAGGCTTGAGAAGATAAGGGGTTCAAAGGGGAAGAAGGAATGAAGGCGCTTTTCATCTCGGACATGCACGGGGAGGAAGCTGCCCTTGAGAAGCTGAAGGGAATAAGGAGGGATTACGACCTGGTCGTGTGCGCGGGCGACATCGGGGAGTCCGTTTCCTTCCTTGGGGAATTCTTTTCGCTCGGGGGGGAATTATATGCAATCCCCGGGAACAATGACCCGCCTTCAATGGAGCAAATTGCGGGGAAGCACTGGCTGCACGGGAAGAGGGTCGAGCTTGGGGGAGGGGTGAACATGGTGGGGTTCGGGTATTCCCCGCCCACGCCTTTCGGAACGCCGGGGGAGATGGAGGAGGGGGAAATCTACTCCCAGATGGGGAAGCTCCCAATAGACGGGAAAACGATACTGGTTACGCACGCGCCGCCCAAAGGGGTGCTGGACGAGGTGTGCGGGGGAGTGCACGCGGGAAGCACAGCGGTGCGGAGGATAGTGGAGGAGAAAGCGCCCCTTGTGCTCGTGTGCGGGCACATACACGAGGCGGAGGGGAAGGAAAAGGTGGGGGAGACAACCGTGCTCAAGCTCGCGCCCGCAAAAAATATGCGCGGCGGAGTGGTTGAGATAACGGATGGGAGGGCAACCGTCCGGAATTCGGGGTTGTGAATGCGCTTCAAGGTTGTGCGCTCCTACAGGGAGGACCTTTGCGGATTAATCAGGGGGCTGTTCCCGCGCGCAGAGCCGGTATTCGGGGAGGGGCACACTTATTTCGTTGCGGAGCATGAGGGTGAGGCGGTCGGCTTCGCCCACCTCTTGGAAAAAGGGGGGAAGCTCATCCTGCAGGGGATAGGCGTGAAGGAGGGGATGAGGCAGCGGGGAATCGGTGGCGAACTGCTGGACTGCACGGTCAGGCACGCGGAAAGCGAAGGGAAGCATTTGTATTTGAAAGTGAAGCCGGGCAACCCGGCTGTAAAGCTCTACGCCAGCCGGGGTTTCACAATTAAAAAGATTAAAGGCGCCTACATACTTGAGAAAAAACTCCACAATTAGGGGGATTGAGCCAACCTGGCAAGCTGCCAGCTTTGGGAGCTGGTAATCTGAGTTCAAATCTCAGATCCCCCATTATTCCTTTTTCCTGCGCTTCTTTTTCTTGAGGAAGTGGATGTAGCGGCTCTTCCTTTTCAATGCGTCCGTGAGCCGCCTCACTTCCCTGTCCTTTGCGATTTCTGAGAAGGAGCCGCTTTCGGCTTTCTTCAGCCGCTCTTCCAGCTCCGCTGCCTTTGCGCGCTCCATCTCCAGCGCCTTGCGCAGGTTCACGTTCTCTTCCGCAAGGCGCACGAGGCGCTCATCCCTTGCGGCCTTCCCGGGCTTCTTTTCGCTGCGCTCCACTTCCTCCATCTTCTTTTCCTCCTTCCTTGTGAGCATAAGCTCCGCATTGTGGAGGGAATGGCCCTGCAGCACCATGTGCTTCAGCAGGTCGCGGTCAAGGGAGGTTTCCATATGTTCAATCTGCCTGAGGCGGTTTTCATAGTTCCTGTAGGCCTTCACCGCGGCGGCGTAGGCGTCGCGGATGTGGGCGTTTTGGATTTTTCCGCCTATGCCCCTCTTCTCCTCCTGCGAAAGGCTGTGCTCCGGGACGAAAAGGCGGGCGTTGAAGCGGGCCGCGACCTTCTGCACGAAGGAAGGCGCAGGGCTGACGTCCGTCGCGATTATTGAGGGGGTGCCGGCTCCGGAAACCAGCTCTGTTATGCGCTCGTGGGAGGCTTCCTTCTCGCATGCAGAGGCGACTAATTTGCCGTTGAGGTCCAATGCGGCGAATGCGGTCTTTATGCCCGGGTCAATCCCTACAATCAGGTATATCTACTCACCTTGCCGGGCGAATTCCTGCTTCTGGAAAAGCCTTGAGCCCGGGGGCATGTTGCGTGCGACTACAACCCCGGAGCCCACCCAGCAGTCCGGGCCTATAAGCTTGCCGGGCATCGTGCAGGAGAGCACGCCGAACTTCGTGTTGTCGCCCACAACCACTCCTAGCTTCCTGCGGCCGGAGTTCACCCAGCCCTTGCCTGTGAGGACGTTCATGTGCTTGCCGTCAAAGCGGAAATTGGCGACCTGCGTGCCGGAGCCGAAGTTCACGCCTTCCCCGATTATGCTGTCGCCTATGTAGGAAAGGTGCTTCGCGAATACGCTGTCGAAAAGGATGCTGTTCTTTATTGTGGTTGATTCGCCTATTGAGCAATTGCGGCCTATGGAGTTGTTCCCGCGCAGGTAGGAGTGCGGGCCTATTTTCGTGCCTGCGCCTATATATGCCGTGCCCTCTATGAACGAGTCGAATACTTCTGCGCCTTCCTCCATTATGAGCTTCCCCTTTATCGTGGAATTCTCCACAGTGCCTTCTTTTGAGTCCATTGAGCCGAGGAGGTGGCCGTTGAGGTCGAAGAGGTGCCAGGGGTAGCCCACATCCATCCAGAACCTGTCCGTGGTGACCGCGGATGCGCCCTTAAGCACTTCGGTGAGCTCAAGCTCCCCCCGCGGGGAGGGGGCTATGCCTTCCAATTCCTGGAATATTGAGGGGCCAAATGCGTAAATGGAAAGGTTCGCGAGGTTGCCCTTCGGGTTCTCGGGCTTTTCCTCCAAGGAGGCGACTTTTCCCCCTTTCAGTTCCGCGATGCCGAAGTACTTCGGGTCGGGGACCTCCTTGAATGCTGCTGTTTTCTTTCCGTCGTGGGCTTCCATCACGGCCTTGTATATTTCCGGGTCCGCGATTACGTCCCCGGCAACTGCGAGGAAATCCTCTTCGATTTTTCCTTTTGCGGAGAGCAGGGCGGCTGCGGTGCCCTTCCTCTCGTCCTGCTCGACGAAGTCCAGCTCCATCCCGAGGTTTTCTTTCGTGAAATAGTCAACCACCTGCTCCTTGTGGTGCCTCACCACTATGGTTGCATCGGAAATGCCCGCCTGCTTCAGCCTGTGGAGCACGTGGCAGAGCAACGGCTTGCCCGCTGCCTGCAGCATGCACTTGGGCCGTGTGAGCGTGAGGGGGTGCATCCTCACCCCTTCCCCCGCTGCAAGAACTACTGCCTTCAACAATCCACCCCGCTAAAATCGTGCCTCAAACGGTTAAAAAGCCTTGGGTTAGGGCGCGCCTATGCGCAGCTCCACCGTGCGCGGGGCGCCCTTGATGAATGCCGTTTTCTTCAGGTAGGTATTCCTTTCCCCGGGCATGCAGGTGCCGCCCTCCAATTCGGTTTCGAACGAGATGCAGAGCCCCGTGATTTCAGTAATGTGGTTGGTGTCCGCAAGGAGCGCATACTCGTCCTGCATGAAATTAGGGGCTTCGCCCCCGGGGTGGAAGTGGCCCCGCAGGTAGAGCACTCTCCATATGTCATTTGCGAGCTCGTATTCGTATATTGAGGAATGGCCCTGCGGCAGGTGGATTAGGGCGAATGATGAGAACGAAAGGAAAACGAGCAGGGAAATCGTTGCCTCTATTGTCTTCATTTTGCCTCACCGCAGAAATGCAGCTTTTCTATTTTATCTTCATGGAGCACGATGCGGTAGATGCAGGTGCCTTCGCCTTCGTCCCAGCCTACATACAAACTTGAGAGGCCGGCGCTTTCAGCAAGCGAGTTTTCATCCAATGAGGCGAGCCCTGAATTGGTTATGAGGTTCGGCTTGTACGATGCCGAGTAGCCCGTGCCCGTGTTTTTTTCGGCGGCTGCATAGGAAACCACGTAATCCGAAACCGAGAGGAGGCGGCGCTCGGTTGAGAGGAGCTCGAGCTTCGCGCTGGCTTCGGAATCCGCAATGTGGGAGAAGAGCAGGAGGTTGGAAACAATCATCACCACCGGTATTGCGGCAAACAACAAATCGAACGTTGCAAATCCCCTGCGCCGTCCTTTCTGCGCATCCGCTTTCCGGAAACCATCATATGGGCTCGCCATCAATTTCACCCCCGCAGGAAACCGTCCCTGCGACTGCGCCTTCCCCCTCCCCGGAGACTATGCCCTTCTCCGTGGGGAAGTATTCCGTTTCCGCCGCGCCCGCAAGGCCCGGAGCAAGGCATGCGGAATCCATCGCGGATGCCGAGCGCTCTGCAACCAGCCGGTTTTCCACATATTCCGCGAATTCCCCTTCCGCAGAAGCCATGTGCCCCACTCCTGCGATTATTGCTGCGAGCACCGCAAGGAATATTGCAAAGGAAAGGAGGAATTCCGCGGTGGCCTGCGCTTTCATGCTATCTCCTCGGAAACCGGGAAATGGGAAGCCTGCGCAATCCCGTATTTTTCAGAATATGTTGAAATCCCGATTATGCCGCTTGCGAGCGGGTCGGTGGGCAGCGGCCCCTTGAGGAGCACGCTGTCCGGCTCCTGCCTTATCTCAAGGAATGAGGCGCAGAGGGGGTTGTCCAAAGGCATGCAGCCTGCGCACATGCGCGCTTCTCCCTGCTCAAGCATTTTCTCAGGGAGGGAATCAAGCTCCTGCCGGGAAACGTAGCCGCACCACACAATCACCTCGTAATCCGGATCGTACGTATGGTTGGGAAGCTTTGAGAGGGAAGAGAAAATTGAGGCGCGGAGCGCCGCATCCCTTGCCTGCGGGGTGCGCTCCTCGGGGAGCGTAGTGGAATCATAGATGTACGCGCCCTGCCTCAGCCCATAGGAGGCTGCTTCGCTTATTGATTCCTTTATGTTCATGGAAAGCTGGGCTGCGCGCTCCACTTCGAGGGTGCGCGGGAAATACGGGCTGTGTGAGGCAGCTAGCATTGAGGAAGAGGCGATTATGAGGGAGAGGGAGGCAAATATGAGGAGAAATGTCACATAGCCGCGCATCGGCCTACCTCAGGGGCACGGACGGCCCAATCGGCGGCTCGGGCGGCGGGGGCGGCGGCCTCGGAGGGATTATGCCTCCGCTTATTCCCCCTCCCCCTGTGCCTCCGTCCGGGGGAGGCACTCCAATCCCGGGGCCGCCTATCCCCGGCGGGGCAGAGCCTCCATTAACCACAATTACCGGGCCCTCCATTGTTCCGCCGCCTCCCAGGCCTCCGGTCAGCCCAGTGCCGGGCCCGCCGGGCGTATAGTAGCCCCCGGCGGTGTAGTCCGAACAGGTGTCCCGGATGTCCTGGTTGAGCATTGCGCCTAGGATGATGGGCACGGCGGCATAAATCATTATTCCGAGCAGGGCGCCGACCAGCATGGAGGTGGCCCATACCGAGCCCCTTGCGCGGGTTTCCGCGCCTGCCATCTGGCTGCCGGCATAAACAACTGCTGCGAGAACAACCAATACGAATACTATTGCCGCAAGGAGGCCGTTTATCGTGTTCTGCAGCTCACACACTCCCGCTTTTATGTCCCCCAGAGTGTCAGTTTCCCCGTCCTCTGCAAAGATGGCGGGCAGGAGGAAGAGCATGAACAGGAGTATTGCCTTCTTAAGGACGAATAGCGCCGCGAGCTTCCTCAGGGAGACCATCAGGTATAGGTAATCGGGAAGAGTTTATAAAAACAGGGGAAAGGAAGAAACAAAAGAGATGAGGGTTTCCCCTCATTTTGCTAGCTCAAGTATGGCTAACCGCATGCCGTGGTAATCGATTCGGTGAGCATCGCATCGAGCACTATCGGAACCACGACGTAAATCACGATGCCGATAACTGCGCCGACAATCATGGAGGTCGCCCAGACGGAGGCCCTTGCCCTGGTCTCAGCGCCCATGACCTGCCCGGCCGCATAGACGATTGCGGCGAGCACGATGAGCACGAATACGACTGCCGCCAGCAGCGTGGTCACCACGCCGTAAAGCTGGCAAATCCCGGACTGGATCTGCGCATAGTCAGTAGTCGCAAATGCCATCCCGAGCGCGAGCAGGCCGAAAAGGAAAAGCTTCCCGGCCCAAGTGTTCTTGTTTTCCATTACTAATCACCTTGCTCTTGATTGCAATCTATGATGGGTTAATGTTTTTAAAGATAGCCCTAAGAGGGAAAATGCGGTTTGATGAAGATTGATTTGGAGAAAGCAGTGATTTCTCTGGTGCTTGTGCTGCTGATGATCTACGCTGTCCTGTTCGTGTACTCAATCCCCCAGCTCGACAGGGTATTCATCAGCTTCATCGACGCCCCTGACACTGCGGCAAGCATCAAAGTGGCTGCGGAATACGGGCTCACGGGCAAAGTGCCGTTCTTCATGGAAGGCGAGTATTACATGCTGGGGAACTTTCCCCCGCTGTTCCCGCTATTGGGGGCACTTGTGTATTGGGTTGTTGGTGATGCGCTAGCGGCCGCAGCGATACTGAACGTGCTGGTCAGCATGGCCATGTTCTATATCCTGTATGCCCATGCGTTCAGGCATTTGGAGATGAAGCAGAGGCTGCTGCTTTCCGGGTTCTTCCTCATGAGCATGTTCAGCACCATCTACTTCCCATTGGGCATAAGGATGCGTAGCCATCTCGCTGCGCTGTTTGGGATGTGCACGTTCGTGTTCAGGCCAAAGGGGCTGCCCCTGCTTGCGCTTTCTTTCCTCATGCTGCTCTCACAGCCGGTTTTCGGGGGGATTTTCCTTGTGCTCTATCTAATAAGCACTTTTGAGCATAGGGAAAACGGAGTATGGCCCGCATTCGCAGGCATGTTGCTCGCCCTCCCATTCTACAGCGGGCTCTTTGAAATCTCCGGGCTGCCGCCAACCTATTATGGATGCTCCACATTCCTCTTCAACACGAACCTCATCCTGCCCGTACTGCTTATGCTCGTAGGCGTGGCGTTCATGCTCAAGAAGATGCGCGGGTTCACCGAGTACCTCTGCGCGTTCCTCATACTCCTGCCGCTCCTGCAGGCAACCGCGCTGCAGGTTACGCAGGACCCGAACCTTACTCCGGTAGGGCTAGTGCCACTCATAAAATCGGATTTGTGCTACCCGTCCATAACATACCCCGCAATCTTCGTGCTGTTTTACCTGTACACCCGCAGGGAGAAGGGTATCCCAAAAAATGCCTTCATAATGTTCCTTCTGGTGTTCGGGCTGGCAATCATGAATGTCACGCTTGCCTACTTGTTCGTGACGACAGGTAGCAATCTATATGTCGAGCAGGTTGAATCTGTAATTGCGGAATCGGGCGGGGAAAGGCTTGCTACCCTGATAGCATACGTTACGCCGGACGGCAGGGTGTACCCTTCACACGGGGATTTCATGATAAGCTCGCATCTGTTCCTGAATGATAGAAGCATAATGATGCACGGCTCCGCGCTGCCACCCATGTTGAACAAGGGACCGGTTTACGTGGAGATGGTGCGGCTGCTGGAAGACATAGCAGGCAGGGAAGGAAATTGCGCTGAAAGCGTGGAGCAACTCAGGGACGAAGGGATAGACACCCTGCTTTACGTTGTTTCAGAAGACAATGAAGAGGTGCTGGACGAAAGCTACCTTGACGCATGCGGGCTGCGGCTGCTGTATGGGGAAGGGGGCTGGGTAGTTTATTCGATCAAAGAAGCCTGAGCTTAAGCAAGTCCCAGAACATCCATGGAGCATCAAGCGGCCCGAATGTGCCGCCTTGCTTTTCTTCGGTTTCCAGCGGGAACTGTTCGATTTGCGCCCCGGATTTCTTCAGCTTCCAGAGGAGCTCAACGTCGAAGGCGAAGCCCTTTGTGCAGAGGGGGAGAAGAGGTACAATTGCTTTTCTTTCGAAGAACTTGCAGCCGCACTGGGTGTCGCCTATCCCGAGGTTGAAGAGGAGATTAGCATAGGAGTTGAAAGCGCGGGCCGCAAGCGAGCGGAGGGCGCCCCGGCCGCAGATGCGCTTCCGCACCGCAATCAGGGCGGCGGGCTTTTCTTCAAGGAGCTTCCGGAGCAGCTGCTCGAGCTTCCCTACACCGATTGAAGTGTCTGCGTCCAGGTAGCCGACGAATCCGGTTTTTGCGAGGCGGAAGCCCTCTTCCACTGCGCCGCCCTTTCCCAGGCGGCTGTCGTAGGAATGGATTTCAAAGGAGGCTTCCTTCCTTTTCTTCAGCTCTTCCAGGATTTTTGCAGTGTTGTCCGTGCCGTCTATTACGAATATGAGATTTGCGTGCTGGGAAATGAATTTGCTGGAGGGGAGGGAATCCGCACAGGCGGCGATGCGCTTTTCCTCGTTTCGCGCAGGTACCACTATCGTAATCTCTTTCACATGGGAAACTCGGTGATAAAACAATTATAACCTTTACATGCGAAAACCGCGCATGCTTCTGTGCCGGAAA
>Ga0180432_10007296_pt1 | contig 14086 bp, 16 predicted proteins | sample SS_ome_10_FD_132414 | JGI IMG/M metagenome (GOLD analysis project Ga0180432, IMG submission 132414) | Hypersaline lake sediment archaeal communities from the Salton Sea, California, USA - SS_1_MS_2 metaG | ecosystem: Environmental > Aquatic > Non-marine Saline and Alkaline > Hypersaline >...
CCTTGCCAGGGCGGGGAAGCTGGACCCCATTATAGGACGCGCTCACGAGATCGAGCGTGTTATTCAGATTCTCAGTCGACGCACGAAGAACAATCCTGCTCTCATTGGCGAACCCGGCGTGGGTAAGACCGCCATTGTTGAAGGTCTCGCACAGCGCGTTTCCGACGGCGAGGTTCCCGAGGCACTACAGGGAAAGAGAATCGTCGCCCTGGATATCGGCGCGCTCGTGGCAGGGACCAAGTACCGCGGCGAGTTCGAGGAGCGCATGAAGAAAGTCATCGAGGAAGAGAAGGCGGCAGGCAACTGTGTCCTCTTCATCGATGAGATGCACACAATAGTCGGCGCCGGCGCTGCCGAAGGGGCTGTTGACGCGTCCAACATGCTGAAGCCCGCGCTTTCGCGCGGCCAGATCCAGTGCATCGGAGCCACAACGCTCAACGATTACCGCAAGTACGTCGAGAAGGACCCGGCGCTTGAGCGCAGGTTCCAGACTGTCCTTGTGGCCGAGCCCAGCGTTGAGGAGACGCTGGATATTCTCTACGGTATCCGCGCCCGGTACGAAGAGTTCCACCACCTTTCGATAACAGATGAGGCGCTCAAGAGCTCCGCGGCTCTTGCCTCGCGCTACATTCCAGACCGCTTCCTTCCTGACAAGGCCATCGACGTCGTCGATGAGGCAAGCTCGAGGGTTCGCATCAGGCGGGGCAGCGCCCCGCTCGGGCTGACGGAGGCCCGCAAGGCTCTCGAAAGCGTGCGTCGCGAGAAGGAATCCGCCATCGCCGCTCAGCAGTACGAGTACTCCAGCGAGTTACGCGAACGCGAACTGCAACTGGTCGACAAGGTCACGACCATGGAGCAGGAGTGGCAGAATAAGCGCGAGTCGGAGCAGCCGGTCGTTGTCGAAGACGACGTCGCTGAAGTTGTGAGCATGTGGACCGGAATACCGGTGGTCAGACTCAGTTCCGACGAGAGCACCCGGCTTCTTCAGATGGAAGATGCCCTTCACAAGCGCATCATTGGCCAGGGAGAGGCCGTAACAACCATCGCTAAGGCGGTCAGGCGCGCGCGAGCCGGTCTCAAGGACCCGCGCCGCCCCATCGGAGTATTCATGTTCCTTGGTCCCACCGGCGTCGGCAAGACCGAGCTGGCAAGGACTCTGTCCGAGTTCATGTTCGGCAGCGAAGACTCGCTCATCCGGCTCGACATGTCTGAGTTCATGGAACGTCATACGGTGGCACGCCTTGTCGGCGCGCCTCCCGGATACGTTGGCTACGACGATGGCGGTCAGCTCACCGAGGCCGTGCGGCGGAAGTCATACAGTTGCATCCTGCTCGACGAGATTGAGAAGGCGCACTACGACGTCTTCAACATCCTCTTGCAGATCTTCGATGACGGGCACCTGACTGATGCCAAGGGCAGGCGGGTCGACTTCCGCAACAGCATCATCATCATGACCAGTAACGTTGGCGCGGAGATGATTCGCAAGGACATGTCCCTCGGCTTCTCAACTGCATCTGATGTCGTTCAGAAGCAGCAGATGGACTACGACAAGATGAAGGACCGGGTGATGACGGAACTGAAGAACCGTTTCCGGCCCGAGTTCCTGAACCGCCTCGATGCCTCGGTCGTGTTCCACGCTCTCGGCAGGGAAGACCTCCGCCAGATTGTCGATCTCATGCTTGGCCAGGTGGCTGTGTCCCTCAAGGACAAGAACATCACCATCAACGTGACCGATGGCGCCAAGGACCTGCTTGGCCAGAAGGGCTACGACCCGGTATTCGGTGCCCGGCCGCTACGCAGGGTGATACAGCAGATGCTCGAAGACCAGCTTTCCGACGCTATACTGCGAGGAGAGTTCCAGTCTGGAGACACGATCGAAATCGATTGCGAGGAAGATCGGCTCGTCATGCGGCCTCTCGCTAGCGAAGCCGTGCTGTAGCAGTGGCCCCTGAGAGTCGCGGCAAGAGCAACGCCAGGCAGGTCTTCGTCTGCAAGAGTTGCGGCCGTGAGAGCCCCAAGTGGCTCGGCCGGTGTCCTTCCTGCGAAGCTTGGAATTCTTTCGAACCCGTAACCATCGAACGTCGTCCATCCGGTCGTATTGGCAGTTCCCTGCCAGTCAACGCTCCTGAGCCACTCTCTTCGGTTTCCCTCGATTCCGCTCCACGCCTGAGCCTCGGCATTTCCGAGTTCGATAGAGTGCTTGGTGGAGGCCTCGTGCCGGGCTCGCTGGTCCTCGTGGGAGGTGAACCGGGTGTGGGGAAGTCGACTCTTCTACTGCAGGTCTGCGCGCATCTCGTCTCGGAGAATGGGCCTGTCGTCTACGTGTCTGGTGAAGAGTCCAATCAACAGGTTCGACTGCGCGCTGAACGACTCGGAGTGGCGGGTGACAACGTCCTCCTACTTCCTGAGACAAACCTCGATAGCGTTCTTGCCCATTTCCAGCAGGTCTCCCCGGGCCTGGTCATAGTCGATTCTATCCAGACGATGTCACTTGACAGCGTGATGGGCGCTCCGGGAAGCCTCTCGCAGGTTCGAGAATGCACACTTGCCCTGATGCGTTACGCCAAGGAGATAGGCGTTTCGGTCATCATGGCCGGCCATGTCACCAAAGAGGGCTCGATTGCCGGCCCAAGCGCGCTGGAACACATCGTGGACGTGGTCCTCTATATGGAGGGCGAGCGGCATAGCGCCTATCGCCTCGTGCGCAGCGTCAAGAACCGCTTCGGGTCCACCGACGAACTTGGCGTGTTCGAGATGATGTCCCGGGGGCTTGTCGAGGTAGAGAATCCCTCCAGCGTTTTTTCCGGCGGCGACAAAGGTGCCGTAGTCGGCTCGGTCGTTGTTCCTGTCCTCGAGGGCAGCCGACCTCTGCTGGTTGAGGTGCAGGCTCTCGCAACCCCGGCCGGTTTCGGGCCCCCTCGCAGGGTGGCCAACGGGTTTGACGTGAATCGCCTGCTGCTTATCGCGGCTGTGCTGACAAAGCGCACTCGTCTGAAGCTGTCCAACCAGGACCTGATCATTAACGTGACCGGTGGACTCAGGCTGTCTGAGCCAGCCGCAGACCTTGGTGTGGCGCTTGCCATCGTGTCCAGCGTCAGGGACAGGCCCCTCCGCAGCGGGCTGGTGACGTTCGGCGAGCTGGGGCTTGGCGGTGAACTCCGCGCCGTCTCACAGCCCGCACGCCGGGTGGGCGAGGCGTCCCGACTCGGCTTTGAGACCTGCATCGTGCCGGCCGACCGCCGGGTGGACTGGCCGCGTGGCGGCGCGTTCGAGGTCGTCGAGGTGACCACGCTGGGTAAGGCTCTGTCAGTAGCCTTCGAGCCGGGCGCGTATCGCAGCGAGGTGGACACATGACCTCGGTTGCGGCCATCGTCCCTGCTGCGGGACGCAGTAGGCGCATGGGAGGCAGAGACAAGCTACTTGCCTCTCTCGGCGGCAGGCCACTTCTCTCGTGGTGCGTTGAGACTCTTGAGGCATGTGACCTCATCAGTCGTGTCGTCGTGGCTGTCGCTCCGGACAGTATGGCGCGCTACACTCGTCTGAGTGGGCAGCGAGGCTGGCGGAAGAGCGTTCTCTGTGAGGGCGGACCACGTCGTCAGGACTCCGTGTCGTCAGCTTTGTCACTGTGTGGCGACGTTGAATTGGTCCTCGTCCACGATGGCGATCGGCCCTTTTTGACGGTAGCGATGATCGAGGCCGGCGTGGCCGCCGCGGCCACAACCGGCGCTGCCGTGGCCGCGGTCCCTGTCATAGACACTGTCAAAGTGGTCCGAAAGGACTCTTTTGTCGACCGGACGCTCGACCGCAGTGTCCTACGCGCCGCACAGACTCCTCAAGTCTTTCGCCGGGAGTGGTTGGAGCAGGCACACGCGAGTGTGGAGTTCGACGTCACCGATGATGCCACGCTTGTCGAAAGGCTCGGGTACCCTGTGAAGCTGTACGCCGGTGCTGGCGACAATCTCAAGGTGACTACTCCAGGGGACCTCCGATTGGCTCGAGCGATTGCCCGTCTATCGGAGAGAAACTCGTGAGGGTCGGGTTCGGCTATGACAGCCATCGACTGGTCGAGGGAAAGGACCTCGTTCTCTGCGGCGTTCGCATTCCCTCCCCACTCGGACTCGAGGGCTGGAGCGACGCAGATGTTGCCATTCACGCGCTCATCGACGCGTTGTGTGGTGCGGCGTCCATCGGTGATATCGGCACCCTGTTCCCGCCAGGCGACCCTGCCCATCGTGGTATCTCAAGCAGGGTCATGCTCGAGCAGGTTGTGGCAACGCTCTCATCACGGCACATCGGCATAGGCAACGTCGATATCACCGTTGTAATCGAAGAGCCTCGCCTCTCGCCGTACTTCACCGCGATGCGCTCAAGCCTCGCCTCAGTCATCGGAATTCCCGTTGAGCGCGTGTCCGTCAAGGCTAAGACAAATGACGGAATGGGCTTCATCGGCAGGGTTGAGGGGGCGGCTGCTTTTGCCGTTGTCACTGTGAGTGACGGCTAGTCTACATCCATCCGCCATGTGACTGCGCCGCCGAGGCGCTCGACTGTGAATACCACGCGGCGACCCTCAACCAGGTGTCTCTCGCTCTCCGCCCTCAGAAAAGGGAGGTTGGCGGTCTCAAGGAACTCGCGCAAGAGTTCCGCTTCATCGGAGACTTCGGCCGGCGCGTGAGGGTCCTGCAACAGCGTCCCCACAAGTGTCCGGTGACGAAGTCGGGCCACCGTCTCTACGCAGTGTCCCTCGCGTGGCTCCAGTCGAATTGGCAGCACAGCACTATCTGTAGCACGTCGACCGAGCGGATTCAATGGGATTGGTGAGCCTTTCGTTCGACCGATGCAACAGTGCTACAATCTCGGCGGAGATATCGAGGGTCCTGCGCGATGCGCATGGCACTTGAGGACTCTTCGGAGGTTCTAGATGCCTATCTACGAGTATGAATGCGAAAGCTGCGGCAAGAAGTTTGAGGTGCGGCAGTCGATAGGACAGGATGGCGCAGGGCTGAAGTGCCCCTCGTGTGGCGCCACCGATCCACATCGTCTTTTCTCCGGCTTCGTCTGTGCCAGCTCGAATGATTTCGGTGGGTACTCCTACTCAGGCGGCGGAAGCAGTTGCTCAACGTGTAGCTCGGGGAACTGTGCCTCGTGCAACCTGTAGCATGCCCTGTCGACGGACAGCAGCAGGGTCCGTCTGAAGGACATTCGATCGCTCCCCCTGTCGATTCGTTGTCGTTGGGAATGCCGGAGGCCGGACACGGGGACCACCGTGTTCATTGAGATCCTTCCTGTCCTGGTGGCTACCGGCGCGGTAGTCGGCTTCACGGCCGCCCTGTTGGGTGTGGGCGGCGGGTTCATCATGGTCCCGGTCATGTACTGGGTCATGTCCGGCGCCGGCGTCCCAGAGGATATCGCGCTTCGTACTGCGTTCGGGACCAGCCTGCTCGTCATCCTCCCCACAGTGTTGAGCAGTAGCTGGCGTCACAACAAGGCGGGTGCGGTCGTCTGGAAAGTATCGCTCTTTCTCGGGTCTATGGGCGCGGTCGGCGCACTGGCCGGGGCGACCATCGCTTCGTATGTGCCATGTGGGCCGCTCAAGATCTTCTTCGGCGTTTTCGTGCTGATTATCGCGCTCAGAATGGGTGTCGGGCTCAAGGGAGAGGGCGCCAACAATGCCGAACCCGCCATTCCTCCACGGCACAAGCTGGTGATTCTCGGCCTTGCCATGGGGGTCATCAGTGGCATGACCGGCCTCGGAGGAGGAGCACTGATGGTGCCGGCACTCGTGTTGGTGTTTCAGTTCCCGATGCGACGCGCGGTGGCCACCTCGAGCGCAGCCATCATCTTCACGGCCATAGGTGGCATCGTGGGCTATGTCGTGAACGGGCTTGGCGTTGCCGGCCTCTTGCCGTACAGCGTTGGTTACGTGAACCTTGTCATTTTTGCTGCACTTGTTGTCACCAGCGTGCCTATGGCACAACTGGGAGCGAGAGCGGCGCACGCTATCGACGCCGGCAAACTGCGGCTCTTGTTTGTCGTACTAATGGTCTACGTTGGTTTGAGGATGATGGGTGCGTTTGAGCTGCTTGGTATGTAGGTCTTGCCCTCTACGAAACGGCGAGCACCCTCACCTCGTCCCCGGACCTTGCGTCAAGATATCGCGCCGCGCTGCCCTGTCGTAGAGCAATCTCGAGGTAGCCACTGCTTCCTATCAGGGCACCGAGTCCATCGGTCTCTTCATAGTAGCGGGATACGCCGTCGATGCTCGCATTGCACACGTACACCTCGACAGGCCCCGGGGGGAGGCTCGAACCACGTATGTCTGTTATCAGGTTTCCGAACCTGTCGATGTGCATCACGTGGCCGGCTATCTCGTCCGGCGCGATGTATCTAGGCCGGGTCACCGGCAGCATCGTCAGGACTTCGGTCTTCTCTCCGAACTCGTACGGCGAAACGCCGAGAGAGAGTCCCGCGGCCACGGGGGAGAACACATCACGGCCGTGGAACGTCGGGCTGACGGGCTTTCGCCAGAACCTGGGGTCGGTGATGGAGACCGCCTCAATCCCGCGCTTGAGTCGGACCGCAACGGGTTCATCACCGCTTTCCGGAGTCGCATCCTCATTGAGCGAAAGCTGGTCGATTACATAACTCAGCACCCCGTTGTCCGGGGCGACGAACAGCGACCGTTTGACTTTGAGGATGATACCCCGACGACTGCTGCCTACGCCGGGGTCGACGACAACCACGTGGATACTCCCGTCGGGGAAGTACGTGTAGGACGTTGCAAGGATGAATGCCCCGTGTCGTATGTCTTGTGGCTGGATCGAGTGTGTGATGTCGACGACGGTGGCGTTCTGATTGCGGCTGAGGATGACTCCCTTCATCACGCCTACGTACGCATCTTCTGTGCCGAAGTCCGTAAGCAACGTGATGACGGGGGACATCTGTAACTAAGACACCATCACTGTGACGATGGCAAGGACCACGAATACCCCTGCCAGCGCGATGGTGAGGCGAAACAGCGTCTTCTCGATGCCTCTCCTGGTGCGGTACACGGTGTCAGGCTGACCGAAAATGCCGCCTAGTCCTCCGCCGTGCACCTGGAGCAGGATTACGGCTACAAGTGCAACCGCTACCAGTATCTGGGCTACTGCCATGTAGATGGGCACTCTTGTTCCTCCGGATTCCCCGCGTGGGGATGGATATCATGCTGTCCGCATCTGCCGGCATTCCGCGAACAACCGTCGCGCGCGTTCTGCCGGAAACGACTCCCTAGTATAGCAGTTGACGTTGAGCGGAGAAAGCGAAGCGCTGCCTGTCTCAGCGCACTCGAGTTTTCACTTTGGCGCCCGCGTTGGTAGTATATCTGCTCAACAGGCCCGCGCGGTGTTGTGCTGGCGCGAACAATGGAGTGCCAGTGACCACACGTGGACGTCGACATGCGAAACCCTGAGGATGTCATAGAGGAACTGACGGCCTTCGCCTGTCAACACAATCTGGTGCTGCCTCAAGAGGCATGCCTGAAGGCTCACGCAGCCAGATACGTGCAGCTCGGGCGTTGCCCCTGTGACGACAGAAGGTCTCAGTGTCCGTGCGATGAAGCCCTGGAGGAGATCGAGGCCATGGGGCGCTGTGAGTGTGGAGTGCTCGTAGACCCGATGCGCATCTTCGCCCGTGACAAGCGGGCTGACAAGCAACAGGACTGAGTGAAGGAGGTGCCCAAAGTGGTAGACCTTGAGCGGCTTAAGGAAGTGAGAGTCTTTCAGGGCATCAGCGACGAAGAACTTGAGCTGGTGCGAGCAAGTGTCGTTAGAGTGCAGGAACTCCCGGAAGGCTCCACGGTGTTCTCCGAGAACGCGGCCAGTACGGAGATGTATGTCGTCGACAGCGGACGCGTGAACCTGGAGATCGAGGCCATCCCGGACACTCACCTGCAGGTATCGTCTCTCAAGCGCAACGAGGTGTTCGGGTGGGAGGCGATCGTCCCACCGTTCAAGTACACCAGCACCGCCAGGGCGGTATCGAATGCGAACCTTATTGTCCTGGACGGCGAGAAGATGCACGTCTTGTGCGAGACACATCCCGATATCTGCGCGCGCGTCATGGAACACGTCGTTCAGATAGCCGCCGACCAGCTTGCCGCCACCCGGCAGCAGATGTTCATGCTGCTTCATAGCAAGTAGGCCCCGGCACGTGTGGCGTTGATGACGTGCGAGAGGTTTGCGCTTTCATGACGCCGTGTGACCCGGAGGTGAGCGAGATGCGGTACGTACATATTCCGGATGGTTCTGACGAACATGACGGACACGGCGTTCGGGCCAGTTGGACTGAGCGGACCATCCGATGTGGTGACAGGGATGTCCTGTATCTCATGACGGACGCAATTGTTGACACCGTCTGCTGCGGTGACAGGGTGTTTCACTACGCGACTGTCGTGGGATTCGTCCTCGAGTGGAAGTCGACGGTCAATGAGGCCGGATTGCCTGTATCAGAGGTTGAGCCGGTTGAAACCCGCAAGGCGCAGGAGGAGGTTGCCGAATTGTTGCGGCAGCATGAACCCGGTGTGCAGGTCAGCTTTCGGACAGGCTAGTGCACGGATATTCCTTTGAGAATGTACTTCGTATGCGACACGTTTCGGGTTGACACCTCGGATTTCGCATATCTATACTAGCTGCACTCAGGGTGGCGGGAAGCAGGCGGGTGGAGCGCTGACAAACGTATCGGGTGTGCAGCGCGAGGCCCCCTCGACATACAAATCGAAGCTGCCCGGGATTGGCGAGACCGAAATCATATGCCTCCGTACTATGTAGTTTCGTCTGACTTCGAACGCCTTATTGCCGCATGGGCGGCTGAGAAGCCCGTCTATGTGCCAACCACCAGGGCCGGACATCGACACTGGACACGGCTATCTCCCGAGTCTTCGGTTGAACCTGAACTGGATGGCATCAGGGCCGTTGAGCCGCTCAAGTCGTTCTACTTCCGTCTCAAGGAACGCGTGGCCTCTTACCCTGGTGGTCCCGACCCCCTTGAGGAAGAGCCAGGCTTCGTGCTCGTTGGAGCGAAGAACTGCGACCTCCGCGGGCTTGAGTGCCTCGACTATACCTTCGCCAACGGGCCCATCAAGGACCCCTTCTGGGTGACCCGGCGGGCCAAAGCGCTGGTAGTTGGCTCTGACTGTTCAGATCCGGCTGAGACATGTTTCTGCACCCTGTTGGGTGCACAACCGTTCCCGGAGAGCACTTTCGACCTGTCCGTGGCAGTCGTTGCCGGGGGTCTGCTCGTGGAGATTGGCTCGGAGAAGGGCGAGCGAGCACTTCGTTCCGTCGATATCCAGTTGAAGCCGGCAACCCAGCAGCAGATGGCCGAGCGAGACCTCAACCGTGAGCGGACTCGCCGCACGGTGCAGGAACAGAACAGGAAGTTCGAGACGTCCACTTCATACGTTGACCTCGTCAACAACAACTTCGAGTCTGAGGCATGGACAAAGTACGTGGGCCGGTGTCGTGAGGACGCCGCCTGTCTTGCGGTGTGCCCGACCTGCCATTGCTTCCTGCTCTATGACCAGCACTCCGGTGATGGGAATGAGCGGGTTCGCGTGTGGGATTTCTGCTACTGGCGTGGATACACCCGGTGCGGTGGCGGACATACGGCGCGCGCTACGGGTAACGACCGCTTCAAGAACAAGTACGTCAAGAAGTTCCAGTTCTATCCGTCTCAGTTCGACATGATGGCGTGTACCGGCTGCGGCCGCTGTGTGGAAGCCTGTCTGGCCGGTATCGACATGCGCCAGGTACTCCACGACCTTGAGGAGAGTCAGAGTGGATAATCCATACGCTCCTATCGAGGCGCGCATCCTCGACGTGGCAGACGAGAACTCGGCTATCAAGACCCTCGTCCTCAAGCCCGACCAGCCTCTGGTTTTCGAGCCGGGACAGTTCGTGATGGTCGGTATGCCCGGCGTGGGTGAGTCGCCCTTCGGAGTGTCGTCCTCCTGCTTCGACAAGGACTCATTCGCGGTCAGCGTGCAGGTTCAGCCGCACGGCAAGAACACCATGGCTCTGCACGAGGCAAAGCCCGGTCAGACCGCGCTCGTGCGTGGCCCGTTCGGCAACTGCTACCCGATGGACTACTTCAAAGGACGCGAGGTGTATGTGGTCGGCGGCGGCGTCGGCATGGCGCCGATGCGCGCTGTCCTGCTCGCCCTTCTGCACGAGGCAGACCAGTACAAGAAGATCGTTCTCAGGTACGGCGCCCGCAATCCTGAACTCAGGATGTACAAGGACCTGTGCCTATCATGGGAGACGGATCCGCGCATCGATGTGACCTACACCGTCGATGTTGCTGACGAGTCCTGGAGGCACAATGTGGGTGTCGTAACCAGCATCATGCGGGAAGATGACATCGAGGATGTGCCGAACGCTGTTGCCGTCGGGTGCGGCCCGCCCATCATGCTCCGCTTCATGGTCCCGCTTCTTCTAAAGATGGGGTTCAAGCCGGAGCATATGTACTTTTCCATGGAGAAGAACATGAGTTGCGGCATGGGCATGTGCGGCCACTGCCGGATAGGCAATTATTACGTATGCAAGGACGGCCCGGTATTCACCTACGACCAGATCCGGGATTTCCCGGACGCGTGGACTTAGAAGGACCCTGATGGATATACGAGAGTCAGTCTGCCTGTTCTGCCCACTCGGATGTGACGTGGCCTTCCGCGTTCGCGGTGAGGAAGTTACCGGCCCCGAGTTCTGTGGCACGCTCGAGTCGCACGCCGGCCGTGTGTGTGGCAGGGGCCTCTACGGCACCGAGTTGCTGAATCACCCTCAGCGCATCGCCACGCCGCTTGTGCGCGAGGACGGTCGCCTGAGAGAGTCTTCGTGGGAGTCTGCCCTCAAGCGCGCGGCTCAGGCATTGAAGGGAGTCATTGCTTCCGCGGGGGCCTCCGCCATCGCTGTTGTTACCGACGCGACGCGCAGTACCGCCGAGATCGAAGCGGCAGAACGCCTGGCGGCGGCGCTTGGCACTGGCGCGGTTTCGTGTGCTTTCGAGCCACAGGATTGGCCGCTGCTCAATGCAGGCGAGGGCACCGGTGCCTCAGCCATCGAAGAGGCATCGTGCGTTATCGTTATCGGCGATGTGTTTGCATCGCATCCGGTCCTGTCGAAAGAGATTATCGAGGCCAAGTACACTGCCCGCGGCAACAGCCTGTTCGTGCTTGACCCGCGGCGCAGCAACACTGCCTGGTATGCAACCACCCATCTTCAGAACCGCCCTGGAACCGAGGCGTTGGTACTCGCGCAGGTGCTTAAGGCAGCCATCGAGACGGGCAAGACTGATGCATCCGCCTGTTCCTGGGTCGAGAATCTGGACGCTGACGCGCTGGCCGTCGCAAGCGGAGTAACCAGGAGCGATGCCGCCCGCATCGCACGCGCGTTCGTGGACGCGTCGAAGGCCGCGGTGGTGCTGGCTCCTCCCGCGAGGGGCATGTGCGACGTAGGCCTGGTTGCCGCGTTGTCGAAACTGCTGTGCGAAGTGTCGGGTGCGGACAGGGGATTCGTTGGCCTTGCTGCCGCTGGTAATGCAGCGGGCGCCGTCGGCGTTGTGCGAAAAGGGGACTGGCAACCGGTATCAGCGGTCGTCGAGGGACTCATCTCCGGCAAGTACAAGGCTATCGTGAACCTCGATGCCGATCTCTACGAGTCATACCCTTCTGATGCCTTGAAGCAGGCCATCGAGGCGCTTGAGGTGTCCGTCAGTGTATCCATGTTCCGCGGCGCACTTGAGCAGACGGCATCAACCGTGCTCGCTGCGAGTTCCTGGATGGAATCGGCCGGGTCGGCGTGTCTGTACGACGGCCGTGAAAGCGAGTGGCAGTCTGTTGGCAGTCCTTCCTGGGCCACGCGCCCGGTTGCCGAGGTTGTCGATGCCTTGATTGTCGAGCTTGGTGCCGCCGGCGCGAAGTCCACCGCCAGGACTACTGCTGCCCCCCATGCCGCAGTTGATTGGCTTGAGCGTATCGACGCTGTGCTCACTGCGTCCGCAGTGCCGCAGGACCGCATGGTCCTTGTGTCCATTCCTGGCGCAGGTCAATCCGCATCCGGGAGCGTAACCGGCCGCATTACCTGGGCAGCCGCCATGTTCCCCGCAGGGTTCGTTGAGATGAGTGCCGACGACGCTGCCTCGGTCGGCGTCGCCGACGGCGACACCGTGGTATTGACCTCTTCAGCAGCCACCATGGAGGCCTGCCTTCGAGTGACTGACCGCCTGCGTCCGGGCGTTGCAGCCGTGCCTTCCTATGATGTGAATGCCAGGCGCCTGTTTGACTGGCGGCCTGCTCAGGACGACTGGTTTGACACCGGCCCGGCACTCATCCAGGTCTCGAGGAAACTGTCGTCATGAAGAAAGTCTTCGTCAATATGGACAAGTGCATCGCATGCCGGACCTGTTCTGCTGCGTGCGACTATTCCCACTGGGACCGCCGGCCGACCATCGGCTACGGCGAGCTCAGGGAAGATGTGAGATTGCCGTTCATCTGCCGGCACTGCGAGCAGCCGGCGTGCCTGGAGTCCTGCCCTCAGAACGCCATCAGGCGGCTCGAAGGCGGGCAGATCAAGAGGATGAACATGCTTTGCACGGGGTGCGGGTCCTGTGTCGTGGCGTGCCCGTTCGGCGTCATCGAACCCGCTGTCAAGTCCAACACGATATCGAAGTGCGATCTCTGTGCGGCGCGCGTAGAGGAGGGCAAGGAGCCCGCCTGCGTCCGTGCCTGCCCGGCGGGAGCACTCACTTTCGAAGAAGCTGATGAGATTGCAGAGAAGAGCGTGATGGTTGGCTCCAGCATGACAGGTCGCCATCCATTCTTCAGGAGAGTATAGGTGTCTTTGGCAAGCGTACTGCAGATTGCTTTCGCGGTCCTGATATTCCCGGGGTTCCTGTTCACGACTGCAATCGGAATGGCCTCGTCATGGGTCGACCGGAAGGTCACTGCCCGGCTTCAGTGGCGCGTTGGTCCGCCCTGGTACCAGCCTATCGCTGACGTGCTCAAGCTGTTCGGCAAAGAGACGGTCGTGTCCGAGAACAGCTCCCGGGCTACGTTCTTGACGGCCCCGTACGTTGGTCTGAGCGCGGTCATCGTTGTGTCTGCCATTCTGTGGACCGCGAGCCTTCGTCCCGACAGTGGGTTTGTGGGCGATCTGATAGTCGTTCTCTACCTGCTCTACGTGCCGTCCCTTGCGCTGATAGTGGGCGGTTCGGCCTCGGGAAATCCGTTCGCCGCACTTGGGGCGAGTCGCGAGATGAAACTCATGCTTGCGTATGAGGTTTCGTTCCTGCTCGCTGTTTTCACGCTCGTTGTGAAGAACGGCGGAATCATCTCCCTCGGTGGCATGGTCGCGCACCAGCAGGCCGGCGGCGCCATGATTGCGCAGGGCGTCTCAACCGTGCTCGCATTCATTGTCGCGCTCATCTATGTGCCCGCGAAGCTGGCCGTTGGGCCGTTCGACATCCCCGAGGCTGAGTGCGAGCTCATAGCCGGACCGTTCACTGAGTACTCCGGAACGCCCCTGGCCATCTTCAAGATAACGAAGGCCATGCTTCTGTGCCTGCTGCCTGTAATGCTGATAACGCTCTTCTTCACCTCCGCGTGGAGCCCGTGGGCGATACTCTGGTATGTGTTGATAATCGTGTTCATCGTGCTTATCCGGAATACCAATCCGAGGCTCAGGATCGACCAGGCGCTTCGCTTCTTCTGGGGGCCGGTGCTGGTACTGTCACTTGTGGCAATCATCCTGGCGGCTGTCGGCCTGTAGGCACACAACTGGGAGTGCAAGAACGATGAGTAAACTGACGAGATGGGGCCTCAAGAAGTCACCCTGGGCGTTTCATCTCAACGCTGGTTCGTGTAACAACTGCGACATCGAGATTCTCGATGCGCTTACCCCGCGGTACGACCTCGAGCGGTTCGGAATCACGCTCATCGGCTCGCCACGGCACGCCGACGTGCTGCTCGTGACGGGTGTCGTCACGCTCCAGACGTTGCCCCGTCTACTTCACGTGTACGAGCAGACGGCGAAACCCTGTCTGGTTGTTGCAATCG
>Ga0180432_10007297_pt1 | contig 14085 bp, 12 predicted proteins | sample SS_ome_10_FD_132414 | JGI IMG/M metagenome (GOLD analysis project Ga0180432, IMG submission 132414) | Hypersaline lake sediment archaeal communities from the Salton Sea, California, USA - SS_1_MS_2 metaG | ecosystem: Environmental > Aquatic > Non-marine Saline and Alkaline > Hypersaline >...
CTGGGTCGCCGTAGCCCAGTTGGCTTCATTGATAACACCTCCGGTCCGGTAGCGGATATCATAGGCAGTTGCCTGACCGGTGGTGCCGTCATCTCCGGGCGCCGTCCAAGTCAGTATAATGGAGCTCGTGGTAGTACTACCGGTCGCCAGGTCGGTTACCGCCGCCGGCGAGGTGGTATCCTGACTGCCGCCAGGGTTGTAGACCAAATCCAGCCCATTCACCTGACCGCCAATAAAGACGATAGATGGCAGTGGAGGATTTTGAAGCTCCCACTCCCAGTGAACTGGTGGGCTTTCTATCAATGTTCCAATACGCATCACCTCTGCGGCCACATCATTTACTCTGAATACTATGAGGTTACCATTTTGACCGTTTACAGTCAGATAATATGGCATGCTGACCAGGAGATCAGTGCCAAACTGACCGGAATCATCGGTGGTAATAGTATTACCCCGCAATCCGTTGACCCACGCGGTTACCTGAACATTAACAGCTGGCGCGCCACCGGTGGCAATTACCTTTCCCCAGAAATGGTCAACGAATCCCGAAGTACCAGTATCATCATTGGCAGTAGCCATGCTCGGGCTATTGGAAATGGCGGACCAGTTGGGTACTTCATCAGCCGTCTTGATGGCAAAGTAGTAGGTCGTGTCGTCATTAAGACCGGATACGGTAAAAGTCTCGGTGGATCCGGTAGCCTGCGGTACCGGCTCTCCAATGACCTGGGTCGCCGTAGCCCAGCTGGCATTGGTTACGGCGCCCCCGGTCCGGTAGCGGATATCATAGGCGATTGCCTGACCGGTAGTGCCGTCATCTCCGGGGGCGGTCCAGGTTAGCTTGACAGTGTCGGTGAACGCCTCGGTAGTTGCCAGGTCGTTTATTGCCGCTGGTGGTGTGCTATCCTGACTGCCGCCAATGTTGTAGACCAGGTCCAGCCCATTCACCTGACCTTCATGAAAGACAACTGATTGTAGTGGAGGATTTTGTATTTGCCACTCCCAGTGAACGGGCGGGCTTTCTATCAATGTTCCAAGACGTGACACCTCTGCGGCCACGCCATTTACTTTTAACACTATAAGGTCGCCATTTCTACCCGTAGCACTCAGGTAATGCGGTAGATCAACCAGGGGGTCACTGCCAAACTGACCGGAATCATCGGTGGTGATAGTTTCGCCTTGCACTCCGTTGACCCAGATGGTTACCTGAACATTGACACCTGGCGCGCCACCGGTGGTGGTCACTTTACCCCAGAAATGGTGACTTGCGCCCAGACCAGCACTTGCCACATCGACCGCTATAAACGGCAATATCGACAGAGCCAGGGCTAAGAAAACAGATATAGCCCAGCGCATATACCGGGCATTCACGTTGTAGAATCGGCCGTCATTAATGGTCACTCTTCGCATGTCCCATATCAAAAGATTAGCCTAATTACCTCATTTCGCTAATATCACTACATGACCGGAATCCTTTTTATCAACGCATTTGCCGGCTGACCTGATGCTACATAGAAATAGAAACTCAGATAAAACTAAAAATCACATGCGTTCTATTTCGATCTTCTGCCAGGTATTCAACAGAGGCTTCTATCGATTGGCGAAACTGGTCAACCTGGTCGCCTTCCATAATCTTCTTTCTTATAATTTTGAGCGATTCATTCAATCCGTTAACATTACTATGTAATCTGAGAATACGTCTGCGTCTCACCTGGTCTCATGCGTGTGCGTATTAGTAAGTTTAAGTTTCCTTTTCCAATATCACAATTGACTAAAAGTAGATATTCTCAACCTGAAAGTAGAGATATTTTCAATCTTGAAGTAGTAATCACTTAAATAATAGTTACGTCTTCGCATGCTGAGGAGGTACTTCAGGACTGAAATATGCTGGACAGTTGGCGAGAGTGTGCATACTGATAGGACTAGCCTGATAAATATATATCGTTTCAACACGGCTAGGGGATTAATCGGTTGCAAGTAAACAGCAAAAGATATTGGTTGAGTAGTAGCACAGGTAATATAGTCAGACAGGCCCTCATAGCGCCCCGGGATATCGACAACCAGCTAATGAACCTATCTTAGCTGGATTCACGAGGTAACAAGTGGTATAACTACCGGGGTCAGGTCAGAAAAGTAAGCCTTACTTTTATGTCGCACATCCAAAACGCTAAAACTGCGCAAAGCTCTTTAACCAGGTACTGAGTATACATAGGGGAGAAGCGAAGTTTGTTGATTGTCTATTCCAGCGTAGAGGTTTTCCTGGCTATTTGTTCTACCTCTTTACGAGATTATAACCGGTATCGTTTCCGGAGGGCGGACCACTGGTTCAGGGTAAGGGAAAGAACTGACTGAACAGGCGAAACATTGCGGGGACAGTTACTATGGAGAAAATAAAACTTGAGAGTACGAACTGGTTGGATATTGCTTTATTACCACCAGCTCGCTCAGTCAATATCGGCGTTGCGGTAACAGGTGGGACTGCGGCTTGCAAGAGGAATAAAAGAGCGATGCTGTAAGATGGTTGCCAGAGTATTAATATACCCAGAAAGACCAGAGGAAAAACGAGGTTTTTAATTACTAGGAATTTAACAATCTCTTTATAATATATTTTGCCCTTTTGCCTGAAGTCAAGATACAGACTGCCACCAAGTATAATCATGATAAGCGGTAGCGCCATCCTGCCCAGGGTTTCGAGTATTGTATGGATGACATCCGGCAGGTATGCACTGACTCCTACCAATTGGATGATAAGTGCCAGAATAGTGGCGATAAGTATAGGACTAACAATCCGGTGCCATTGGGTCTTTTGCGCTCTGGCTTTTTTGAAGAAGAGCTGATAGGTACTGAAAAACATGATGGGGTGGAGCATTATAAAGATGTAAAGTTGCGGCAGGTAGGGTGCGTCAGAGCCAAAAACTCCGCCGATGATGATGAGCGGAAAGAACAGGCCGTTCTGATAAAAGAGGTTTATGGCAAATTCGCCTCGAGTCTCTTTCTGTGAAAGAAACATGGTTATAAGGGTTAATGTTAACGAAATGGCGGCAAAGACAAACCACCACAGAGGTAATTGCCACCAGTCCGGAAATTTTTCCGGAGTGAAGTTAACTACTATGCTGGAAAATATCATGCAGGGAAGGGCAATATTTACCGCCAGCTGGATTAGAAATCCCTGTACATTTTCCGCTATAGCGTTTCTTCTGGCTACCCAGAATCCGATACTGCCTATTCCTAAGAGTATCAGTACCGCTTCCAATACCCAGATAAAGACGTCCATCTTACCGTCCCTAAGAAATATGCCGGGTGTTTTGTATATTATACCAGTGGTTCATATAGCGCAATCATCTCAATTGTGCAAACGTAAATTGTCATCGTAAACTTTTTATCTGCATAGGCTTGTCATTCGCACAGAAAGGCTTCGCGGTTTACGGCGAACGTGGTATCAGCCGAATGATATTATAAAGATTGCAATGGCAGTACGCAACAGAGAGATTTATGGTTCCGACTGAGCAAAACAGGCAATTATGGCATAGAAGCCGTGTGGTGGATGCAGGCGCTCAATTCCTGTGTTGTAATTCGCGACAGATGAGACTGGACATGGCCAATTTCATTTTTACCGGACCGTTCCTGGACCCCCCCTCATTCAGGATAGTGGATAGCGAGCCGGTGTTCAGGGAGGCACGTGTCCTGGCTACGATTGCAGCCACACACCATTCAGAGGCAAGGTTCCCGGCGTCCGGTCATTAGAATGGATTCTAACGAGGCTTGACAGTTACCGTTGCCAGGGTCATAATTCCGGCAAAGCTGGTGAATTCCAGCTTCTCTTTTTTGCTGATATCTGGTCATTCCACTACTGCTTTCACACAAACTAGATTGGTATTTCAGCGGAGACCAAAGTACCCTCGCCAAACCTGGAGTTGATATCAAAACTGCCACCAAACGATTCTACCCTCTGCTGCATTCCAATCAGTCCAACTTTTTCCCTGATAGTAATATTGTGAGCTGTTTGCATCGGGAAAAATCCCTTACCGTTGTCTCGTACCGTTAGTTTAAGAGACTCCGGAGAGAATGTAAGCATGGTCACCGCCTCACTGGCTTCTGAATGACGTCTGACATTATTCAAAGCCTCTTGAACTATACGAAATATTGTGACTTCAATTTCAGCGCTTAGCTTTCTATGCGTACCATTTATTATCAACTCGGCATTGATTTGACCATCCTGATTCAAACGGTCACTGAGCCATCGCAATGCCGGCACGAGTCCTAAATCATCCAGGACACTTGGCCTCAAGTCAAGGCTTATTCTTCGCACATCTTTTGAGATGTCAAGGAGTGCATCTCTTATCCATTCTAAATACCTTTTCGTTTCCACGTTAGTTTCACTCCCATTCCAGGACATCATACTTTGAACACGATTCGCTACAGCCAATAAATCCTGCAGCGCGCTATCATGTAGTTCTTGGGCTATGTGCCGCCGTTCATCTTCCTGGGCTTTGAAAATTTGTGCCATATGAAGCTGGCGTTCCCGCTCCCTTTCCACCGATATTTGTCTTTGGTTCTCCCTCCATTTCAGCTCTAAGGTGATAGCTATTACTACTGTTAAAGGCACCAGAGCTAAGGCGATGTTAGTCGCCAGAGACGCGAAGTTAAATGAGAAAAATAAAATACGAGGCAATATTGCCAGAATTGATATTGACCAGGCAATTAGACAGCCACGCCACCAAAAAACCAGAGAAGCATAAAGGAAGGGTATAAAGAACAGGCTGCCAATGATATTATTCCTAATCTCAAAAATTGAGAATTGCCAAAACCATTCAAATCTACCATACCAGTCATAGTAAATGAAGGCAATGAACACCGTAATAGCGATAATAGCCCAAAAATGGACATTATGCCCCATCTTATCCAGTTCAAGTAATCGAAACTTTAGTGTATCCTTATTCACTCAAAGTGACCTAATCCAAGTCATCAAGAGTAAGAATACCACTCCGCAACGCAATGATTACCGCTTCAGTCCGGCTCGCAACACTTAGCTTGGAAAATATCTCCTGCAGATATCCTTTCACCGTACGCAGGCTAAGGCATAGCCTTTCCGCGATATCTCTATTGCTCATACCATGCGCCGCTAATCTAAGGATTTCTAGCTCCCGGCTTGTAATTCTATCACTTTTGTCTAAAGATACAGGTTTTGTCATATGTCGGAGAGCATGTTTGATTAACTGCTGTGAAACTGAGGAGGATAACACGGTCTCTCCGGTAGCCACCGCGCGCACTGCCTGGACAACTTCTTTACCGAATACAGCTTTGGTTAGATATCCAGCGGCGCCAGCTTCAAGTATACCCAGTATATGCTCACTATCATCATGAACAGTCAGTACCAATATTCCTATTTCAGGACATTTCGCTTTAATTTGTCGTATTGCTTCAAGACCGCTCATTTTGGGCATACTTATATCCATAATCACAACACAGGGAACTAACTCTGTAGCAAGCCTGACCGCTTCCTCACCATCACCAGCGTCGCCAACAATCTCAAAATCCACTTCCTTTTCCAGAATGTTTCTAAGCGCTTCACGGAGTAAAGGATGATCATCAGCCAGCACTACAGTGATCTTATCCGGTTTACCTTGAGTTAATTCATTTTCAGGGAGCAGTTCATTCATAGGGGTATTATAGCATCAAAAAATCAAAACAAGAAGTGAATCGGTACCGTAGTACCCTGCCTTCTGTACCGAGTGGACTTTAGTACAGGGTCAAACTGACGTTGAATAGAAAGGGAAACATTGCTAACCTCACATTGGGCAAAGTACCAAAGACCATATGAACATAAATATGCAGGCATTATAAATATTTGTTGAATGCTGGCTGTGCCAGCAAGAAAAAGAGTAAATGAAGCAGTAGTAAGAGCGGGAGGCAAGACCGGTATTTAGAAAAATAGACGGGCTCTGCAGGGTGAAAGAGGGTATCCCTCGTATATGTTGTACCTGGGTCTAATCAGATAAAATGCATCCCGCTTGCCAGGCAGCGTTGATTGATACTGGTTTATTTACATTTACATAAGGGTTTTATTAAGAAGAGTGAAAGATGGTAAGGAGATAGAGACAAAAAAGACATCCCCCCAAAAAGCCTGCGACCAAATATGTTTCTGGTGTATGAAATAGCTCTTGATATCCAGTTTTTTAATCTGAAGCATTTCTCAAGATAAGTAAATAAGTTGAACAAGAGGGCAGGTTACACACTTTTGGTTATGTAGTCCTTTGGCGTTACTTAGGCGGTAAGGCGTCATTGCTTCGCCGCACCTGAGCTTTGGTAACAAGAGAAACAAGTAGGGCGATGACTATGATTACCAGATATGAAATAAACTTGGCGTATTAAGATAACGGAAAATAAGGGGAGGTTCTATTGAAGTGTCAGAGATGAGATCAGACGAGCACTACGAGGAAAAGTTTGAGTTTGAGCTGTGGAAACGAATCAAAAAGCGAGCTGAGGAAAAAGACATCAGTTATGTTGCCGCTTCGGAGGAAGTTCTTCCAGAATATGTCAAAACCATACGATATCGGGATACGGAATTTGAGGACGCGGCCATAATGAAACGGGCGCAAGAGATGGTAAAGCTAATGGAAACTGAGGAGAAGGAGCCTAAATCGTAGGGGGATAAAATGGTCTTGGAACAGATTGCTGATAAAGTATTTGATACTGATGTACTGATAATTGGGGGGGGTATTGCTGGCTGTACCTCGGCAGCTAAGGCTTCAGAGCAGGGCTTGAAGGTACTACTTGCCGAGAAGGCAAAAACGGACAGAAGCGGCAGTGCCGGACAGGGTATTGACCACTACGGTATCTTCCCCCGTGAAGGCGTAACGCCGCTGGATCTGGTAAAACACTGGCAGCATTCATTGAGGGTTGTCAACGGTGAGGGGCGGTGGGCAGACCCGAACATTATGTTCCGTTACTACGATAATGCCTTCTGGACATTGGAGGAGCTCGAGAAACTGGGCATCCCGATGAGGTGGGATGATGGTGAATTCTATTGGATGCCTCATCGAGGACCAGGTATGGACCCCAGAATATCGCTTAAGCTCGGGCTTCGTGTGCACTGGCAGAATATCAAGCCGCTGCTAGCGAAAGCAATGAGAAAGAAGAGCGTGCATACCCTGGAGCGAACGATGATTGTGGACCTGCTTACCAATAAAGGCAGGGTAGTGGGGGCTACCGCGGTGGATACCCGCACCGGTGAATTTATCGTCATTAAGGCAAAGGCGGTGGTCATTGCCACTGGACTCTTTGCCCGCTGCTATGACCCGGAGACACCACACTTTTGGAAGTACAAGTTCCGCTACCACTGGTGCCCGGCGACTATCTCCGGGGACGGTTGGGCGATAGCCTACCGGGCGGGCGCTGAGTTGGCCAGCATGGACATAACCGGCTGGGGGTTCCGCATACGTGATGACCTGAACATCTCTTTCGGCAATTTCCCCATCAATGACGGAGTGCCTTCTCGGCCACTCGACTGGACGGGAGAAGAGGTCTCTTACGGGACATGGCAGTCAGCCAGCGGGTACAACAAGCTGCACCAAGACGCACGGACTCCCATTTACCATAGCCTGGAACACCTGCCCGATGACTTTCATAAGCGGATGGAAGTGGCTTTCGCGGATGAGCGGATGGTCTCGTTCAAGATAGCCGAGAACAGGGGCTTTAACCCCAGGACACACTGGTACGAACTGATGCTCAATAAGCCCCATAACTTCGTGAATGTGGCTGGTGTCTACGCTGATGAAGACCTGAAGGCTACTTTGCCAGGGCTTTATGCCGTGGGTGATTGTGTCGCCGGATTGCACAGTTGCGGTGAAGCTGCCTTTACCGGCTTTTTCACTGGCAAGAGCTTGCCTGCCTTCATCAGTAGTGCTGCTGAACCAGTAGTTGACAAAGCTCAGGTGGAGAGTCAGAAACAAGCGGCGCTGGCACCCCTGAACATCAAGGATGGCACCGAGCCGATGGAACTGGAGAGTGCCATCCGCTACATCTGTGACCGGTACGTCAGCCAGTTTAAATCCGAAGGTAAACTGCGCGAAGGACTGAGGCGACTTGACTCCCTGCGCAGGGTCTTTCTGCCCAAACTGATGGCAAAGAACCCGCATTACCTTATGCGTTGCCTGGAAGTCCGCAATATTATGGACCTGACCGAGCTGCATATCCAGGCATGTCTGCAGCGCAGGGAGACAAGAGGCGCTCACATCAGGCTTGACTTTCCGCAGCAAGACCGCACATGGGATAATATGCTCACTTACCAGCGACTTGAAAGTGGAAGGCCAATTCTAGAGATGAGAGAGCCACCAGATTTAAAGCCAGAGTATGCTCGGGGAGGGAAATAACATGCCAGCTAAGATAGACTATAAAAAATGCATCGGCTGTGGCAGGTGCTATGACCTCTGCCCAATTGATGTTTTTGCCTGGGATGAAGATAAAGACATGCCAGTGGTGGCTTACGAAGAAGAGTGCTGGCACTGCGGCATTTGCTGGATGGAGTGCCCCAAGCGGGCGATAGACATCACCTACCCGGCGTCATTTTGGTAGAGTCCCTTACTTATAGAAGTGAGAAACGACCAATTTTGGAGGTCTGAAATGGCCGAACCCACCACGGATAAGCACTATGAAGAAAAATTTGAATTTCCCCTCTGGAAGCTCATCAAGCAGCGGGCGGAAGAGAAGGACATCAGTTACCATGACGCCTCAATTGAGGTGCTACCGGAGTTTGAGAGAACCATCCGGTACCGTGATACCGTGTTTGAACAGGCGGAAATAGAGAAGCGGCATAACGAGGCCCTTGAGTTAAGTGAACTCGAACGAAGATTGGAACGCCTGAAGAAAGGGGAGGTGTAACTACATGGCTCTGGAAAAGATTGCCGATAGGGTTCTCTCTACCGATGTCATGCTAATTGGCGGTGGTATTGCCGGCTGCTATTGTGCCGCCAAGGCAGCCGGGCATGGTTTGAACGTCATCCTGGTCGAGAAATCCAAGACCGACCGCAGTGGTAACGCCGCCATGGGTATAGACCATTATGGAGAAGTCGAAAATGACGGCATTACGCCGTTACAGTTCGTCAAACTTGATGAGGAGCGTTCGCGTGACCTCAACGGGGACGGACGCTTTACCGACCCCAATATAATCTACCGATACTATGCGTATAGTCGGTGGGCACTGGAAGAGTCAGAGAAAATGGGCATCACCATGAGATGGGATGATGGTGAATACTATTTCATACCCCAGCCCTGGCACGGGGGGCCCCAATTGAATCTAAGGGTCCACTGGCAGGACATCAAGCCGAATCTGGCTAAAGCGGTAAGAAACAGCGGTGTCAACGTGCTTGAGCGGACAATGGTAATTGACCTGCTGACAAACAACGGGCGCGTGGTAGGCGCCACCGTTATTAACACCCGCACCGGTGAATTCATCGTCATCAAGGCGAAGGCAACGGTACTCGCTACCGCCATGTTCGCCCGCTGCTACGAACCCGAAGAACCCCTCTTCTACAAGTACCAGATGAAGTACCACTGGTGCCCGGCTTCTATCTCCGGTGACGGCTACGCTGCTGCCTACCGCGCTGGCGCCGACCTGGCCAATATGGACATTACCGGCTGGGGTTTCCGGATACGTGACGACCTGACCATCTCCTACGGGAACTTTGACCACGGCGACGGCATCCGCGGTAAATGGTACACCTGGGACGGCGAGGAGATTCACTATCCTACAGCACAGGTCTACCGCGATATAGAGATGAAAGGTAAGGACCCGATATACGCCAGCCAGTCCCACCTTCCCGACGACTACCAGAATAGGATGCAGGTTGCTTTCGTCGATGAAAAGCTTATTTCATTCAAGATAGCCGAGGACAGGGGATTCAACCCCAGGACACATCGCTACGAATTGATGGAGAACCACCCGCTCAACCTTATCATGCCTACTGGCGTTAATGTAGACGAAGACTTCAGGTCTTCACTAGAGGGTCTTTACGCCATCGGTGATTGCTCCAACGGCAGCCATGGCTGTGGTCGTGCCACCGTTGGTGGCTTGCTGGTCGGCGACACTATACACAAATATGTCAGCACCGCCGGGGAACCCGTTATTGACGAAGCCCAGGTGGAGAGCCAGAAGCGGACGGCACTGGCGCCCCTGAGCGTGGAGAAAGGTACCGAGCCGATAGAACTGGAACTGTCCACCCGCTACATATGCAAGCGCTATGTGGGCATGTTCAAAAACGAGGGTAGACTCATGGAAGGACAGAGACGGCTCCGCTCCCTGAAAAGAGAGTTCCTGCACAGGCTGAAGGCGAAGAACCCTCACTACCTGATGCGGGCTCTGGAGTGCCGGAATATCATGGACCTGGTTGAGTTACATATAGCCGCCTGCCTGGTGCGTAAAGAGACAAGGGGCCAGTTCATCAGGCTTGACTATACGGAGAAAGACCCATCACGGGACAATATGATTACCATGCAACGGCTGGTAAACGGAGAACCGGTGCTTGACATAAGGGAAGTGCCTGACCTGAAGCCGGAGTACCTGAAAAAGGAGAAATAGTTATGCCTGCGGAGATAGACTACAAGCGCTACATTGGCTGTGGCAAGTGCCATGATTTATGTCCCGTGAAGCGGGCGATAGACATCACCTATCCGGCATCGTTCCGGTAGGGCTAACATCAGACGGGCCGGCAATGAATCTTGTAGTTATTGACAATCAGGATTATTCATATTAATATGATTCATTCTCGAATAAAACAAAGGTAGCAAAATACCTATTTGGAGGTGAATATGTAACGGTTAGTTGGTTTTGATTCCACTGAGCAGTGACTATCTGGAAAGGAGAGGGAAAGTGAGGAAATTACTGTTAATTGCAGTGATGGTAGTAGTGGTGAGTGGCTTGATTCTTGCCGGATGTGCCCAGCCAGCACCGGCTCCTGTCCCAGCTCCGGCTCCTGCCCCAGCACCAGCTCCAGAACCAGCTTCAGCTCCAGAAAAACCTATAGAACTGAAATGGTCCACCTATCAGCCTCCAAAATGCGTTCCAGTCCTAAAAATGCAGGAACCTTTTATCAAAGAAATAGAGGAGCTTACCAACGGCAAGGTCAAAACAACTATTTATACGGGTGGGGCGCTAGGTGCACCACAGGACCAGTATGACCTGGTACTCGAGGGCACGGCTGATATTGCCCTGATCAGCACCGGTTTTTACCCCGGGGTCTTCCCGTCGTCTCTGGTAATGGAACTACCGATGCAGTTTCAGTCGGCTGAAGTTGCCAGTGCTACGTATTGGGACCTGGCTAAGAAATACCTGATAGATACGGAATACAGCAAGGCAAAGGTGTTGTTCGTAAAAACCACTGGTCTTTTTAATATCCTATCCAATGTTGAAATAAAGACTCTCGAGGATATGAAAGGATTTAAGACGGCGGCTCCATCTCCAATGGAGGCGAAAACATGCGGCCAACTTGGATTGGGTGTCGCAGCGATGCCTCCTCCGGAACACTATAATGCCCTGGAAAGGGGACTCATTGAAGTTTCCTGGAATGAGTGGGAAGGAGCATACACAGCCTGGAAGGTTTACGAAGTCACCAAGTACCGTACCGGCAATATCGACCTGGCAACCCACACAGACATAATCATAATGAACTGGGATGTCTGGAACAGTCTGTCCCCGGACATCCAGCAGGCATTTGAAGAAGCCGGCGGCTTTAACATGGCACGGGAATGCGGCCGAATTTTGGATGAGGCGAATGAAGAGTTTAAACAGAAGATAATTGAATATGACCAAGAAGTAGGCAACCCCCCGATTTACTACCTGCCTGATGATGAAAGGGCAAGATGGAAGGAAGCGGTCGCTCCGGTAATTGAAGGTTGGATAAAAGATCAACAAGCTGCCGGTGCACCGGCAAAATCAATGCTGGATGACCTCCACGCATTGAGGGCTAAGTACGCCGAGCAGTTTTCCAAATAAGGCATAGCATGTGCTTGTGCGAGATAAATATATCAATTTAGTGAACAAGTTTATCACGCTGTTAAGCCACAGGATCGGTGACCTGGGTTTGGCTTTTCTAATGGCAATGGTGCTGTTGATAGTGGTTGACGTTGTCTCCAGGCGCATCTTCAACAGCCCATTGTCATTTAGTTTCGAGTTGATTGAACTCTTGCTGGTAACCACAGTCTTTCTAGCCCTGGTCTATACTACCAGTGTGCAGAGACATATCAGTGTCGACGTGCTGACATCTCGTTTTTCCGCCAAGGCGCGGACGATTACCGACAGGGTAACCGATTTTATCTCTCTCGTGGTCTTTGCTCTGATTGGCTGGCGCAGCATAGTCCAGGCGGGAAGAATTTGGGAAATGGGTAAGGAAACCGGGATACTGGGAATACCTATCTACCCATTTCTATACGTCGTCGCCTTCGGTAGCATAATAGCGAGCCTGATAATCCTGGTCAGTCTTATCAATTCTATGATTGAGGCAGCCAAAAAATGAGCCTGCATGTGATAGGACTCATCGGCATTATCGTTGTCTTTGTATTTATTTTCCTCAACACTCCCATTGGTATATCGTTAGCCCTGGTCGGTTTCATCGGGGTGGGTATTGTGAGGGGCATGGATTCCGGGCTGTCCACTCTTGGCGTGGACGCCTTCCGGACAGCAGCCTCTTACAATTTCTGTGTTATACCCCTCTTTGTCTCCATGGGGTTCCTCGCATCCAAAGCGGGTCTTAGTGATGGCGCCTTTGAAGCCATTCATAAGTGGATAGGGCATGTACGCGGAGGTCTGGCTATGGCGGCGACCGGTGCCTGCGCTATGTTCGCTGCTATCTGTGGCGGCGCCGTGGCTACGGCGACTACGGTAGCGGCGGTAGCGCTGCCGCAGATGAGGAAGCATGGATATGATGATGTGCTGTCACTCGGCGTCCTCGCTGCCGGCGGTAATCTGGGCTTCCTCATTCCTCCCAGTATGGGCTTCATGCTCTATGCTATTATCACCGAGCAGTCCATAGGTACTCTGTTTATCTCCGGTATATTGCCGGGGATACTGCTTACCTTCCTATTTATGTTTACGATATGGATTATGTGCCGGCTAAAACCCAGCCTGGCCCAGCCATCACCCGGTGCCAGCTGGAAAGAGCGGTTTGTTTCGACCAGGCACACTATCCCCAGTATAATCTTGATTCTGCTGGTGCTGGGGGGCATTTATGCTGGTTTCTTTACTCCCACCGAAGCGGGCGCAGTCGGGGTACTTGGTGTTATTATTATCGGTCTGGCCAACCGGCGTTTAACCTGGCAGGGTTTTATCTCCGCACTCCGCGAATCAGCCAAACTGTACGGGATGGTCTTTATCCTTATCATCGGCACCATGATTTACAGCCGGTTCCTGGTGGTCACCGAATTACCCCTGTACCTGTCAGAAACCATAGCCTCGGTTGAAGTATCGCCCCACGTCGTTTTAATCATCTGTTTGTTCTTCTATATCCTGATTGGCTTCATTATGGACATCATGGCGATGCTCATGCTTACCGTGCCAATTCTCCACCCGGTTCTGGTGAGTCTGGGATTCGACCCGGTCTTGCTGGCGGTGCTCACCATAATCACGGTGCTGATGGGGCACATCAGCCCGCCGGTCGGAATCGTCGTCTTCGGTCTTGCCGGCTATGTCAGAGACGTACCTGTGTATACCATTTTCCGCGGAGCATTGCCCTTCCTGATAACAATGCTGGTCTGCCTGGCAATCCTGATTGCTTTCCCTCAAATTTCGCTGCTGTTACCCAATTTAATGAGGCCCGGATAACGGTATGCCGGTATTTGCGCTTGAGGTGAACCTGAATACCATATATCCCAGATACTAAATTGAGATGGATAGGCACACTCGGGTGAGCCTGAGTTATTGATAACGATAATTAAGCAAGGAGAAGTGAATATGGCAGAGCCTATGTCAGACAAATACTATGAAGAGAAGTTCGAGTTTCCCCTGTGGAAGCTCATCAAGCGGCGGGCTGAGGAGAAGGATATCAGCTATATTGAGGCATCTGAAGAGGTAATTCCTGAGTATGCAAGAAACATAAG
>Ga0180432_10007298_pt1 | contig 14084 bp, 7 predicted proteins | sample SS_ome_10_FD_132414 | JGI IMG/M metagenome (GOLD analysis project Ga0180432, IMG submission 132414) | Hypersaline lake sediment archaeal communities from the Salton Sea, California, USA - SS_1_MS_2 metaG | ecosystem: Environmental > Aquatic > Non-marine Saline and Alkaline > Hypersaline >...
CCGGCGCAGATGATCAGCCGCGGCCACCAGATCGTCGATATTGGAGGAGAAGTCGGTGTTGGCGAACTCGCCCTCGCTGGACCCCAGCCCGGTGAAGTCGAATCGCAGCACTGCGATTCCCTGGGCGGCCAGCGCCTCGGCGATGCGTTTTGCCGCACGGCTGTCCTTGCTGCAAGTGAAACAGTGGGCGAAGAGCGCGTAGGCGGACGGCTCGCTCACCCGGGCCTCCAGCAGCCCCGTGAGTTGATGGCCCCGTTCGTTGGGGAAGTCGAATCGCTCGGCCCGCATCGGCGCCTCCCGGGTGGTCAGGGCGAAAGTGTATCGGCCCGAGTTTGTCGGTGGGGCGGTCTACGGTGGTCGCGATGGCCCTGCACATACACCGCGCGGAACGCACCGACATCCTCGCGGACGGGTTGGGGACGCTGCTGGCCACGCCGTTGTCCACGCAACTGTCCGACCCGTTCGCCGAGGAACTCGTCGTCGTGCCTGCCCGGGGGGTGGAGCGGTGGCTGTCCCAGCGGCTCTCCCACGTTCTGGGCCGCGGAGCGGGCACCGACGGGGTGTGCGCCGGGGTGTCCTTCCGCTCGCCGGTTTCGCTGATCGCCGAGATCGCCGGCACCCGCGACGAGGATCCCTGGTCGGCGGAGGCGATGACCTGGCCGCTGCTGGAGGTCATCGACACACACCTGGACCAGCCGTGGTGTCGCCCGCTGGCAGCCCATCTCGGCCACTTCGCCGACGGTGAGGAGAGGGAATTACGCCAGGGCCGCCGTTACGCGGTGGCCCGCAGGCTGGCCGGGCTGTTCGCCTCCTATGCCCGCCAGCGCCCGCAACTGCTGGTGGACTGGCTGGCCGACGACACCGAAGGCCTGGCGGGCGACCTTCGCTGGCAGCCAGCGTTGTGGCGGCACCTGGTGGACCTGATGGCCCTTGACCCGCCGCATATCCGGCACGCAAAAACCATTGCTCGCCTGCGGGAGTCGGGTTCAGAACAGCTACCGGAGCGGATGTCGCTGTTCGGCCACACTCGCCTGGCGGTGACCGATATCGAACTGCTCGACGCTTTGGCCGAGCATCATGAACTGCACCTGTGGCTCCCACATCCCAGCACCCATCTGTGGACCACCCTCGCCGGCCTGCGCGGACCCGTGCCGCGCTGTACGGACACCAGCCACCGGCGGGTCGGGCATCCGTTGCTGGCAACCCTCGGTCGTGATCTGCGGGAGCTGCAGCGCGGTCTGCCCGAGACGGCCGCCACCGACGAGTTCCTGCCCGGTACCGGGTATCCCGACACCCTGCTGGGCTGGTTGCAGTCCGATATCGCCGCCAATACCGTTCGGCCCGATGGGCGTTCACTGCGCGAGGCCGATCGGTCGGTGCAGATCCACAGCTGTCACGGACCGGCCCGGCAGGTCGACGTTCTGCGCGAGGTGCTGCTGGCCCTGCTGGCCGACGACGAGACGCTGGAACCACGCGACATCCTGGTCATGTGCCCGGACATCGACACCTACGCACCGCTGATCGTCGCCGACTTCGGCCTCGGCGAGGTGGTCCACGACGGGCACCCGGCGCACCAGTTGCGGGTCAAGTTGGCCGACCGTTCGCTGGTCCAGACCAACCCACTGCTCGCCGTGGCTGCCCAGTTACTGCAGCTGACCGGAAGCCGGGTCACCGCCACCGAGGTCCTTGACCTGGCCAATACCGCCCCGGTGCGGGCCCGCTTCGGATTCACCGACGACGACCTGGCCGATATCACCGGATGGGTGCGCGAAGCCAACATCCGGTGGGGTTTCGATTCCCGAGACCGTCATCGGTACGGGGTCGACTTCGTCCACAACACCTGGCGCTTCGGCCTGGACCGAATCCTGACCGGGGTGGCGCTGTCGGATGACTCGGAGGCCTGGATCAAGACCACGCTGCCACTCGATGACGTGGGCAGCAACCGGGTCGAACTGGCCGGGCGGCTCGCGGAGTTCTGCGGCCGGCTGCAGACGGTCGTGGACTCGCTCAGCGGTACCCGCCCGCTGCACGAGTGGCTCACCTCGCTGGCCGACGGCATCCGGCTGATCACCCGCCTCGACGATGCCGACACCTGGCAGATGAGTCAGTTGGAGCGCGAGTTCAACGATGTAGTGGCCCGGGCCGGTTCGCGGGACCGGACACCGTTGCGGCTGCCCGACGTGTCGCAGTTGTTGCATCGGCATCTCGCCGGCCGTCCCACCCGGGCCAACTTCCGCACCGGCACACTGACGGTGTGCACCATGGTGCCGATGCGTTCGGTGCCACACCGGGTGGTCTGCCTGGTCGGCCTGGATGACACCGTCTTCCCCCGTACCGGTGCGGCCGACGGCGATGACGTGCTGGCGCGCCAGCCGATGACCGGGGAGCGTGATATCCGCTCCGAGGACCGGCAGCTGCTTCTGGATGCCGTCTGCGCGGCCACCGAGACACTGGTGATCACCTACACCGGAGCCAATGAGTATTCCGGCCAGCAGCGCCCGCCGGCGGTTCCGTTGGCCGAACTGCTAGACGCTCTCGACACCACCGCAGCTGACACCACCGATAGCACGTCCGGCACCGTGCGCGATCGGATCACCACGCACCACCCGCTGCAACCCTTCGACGCCCGCAACGTCCAACCGGGGGCACTGATCCCGGCGCTGCCCGATACCGCCTTCAGCTTCGACCCCACCGTGCAACGGGCGGCGAGCGCCGCGGCCGGCCATCGCGACGACCAACCCCGCTTTGCCGGCCGGCTACTACCGCCCCCTGCCGCCGACGACGTGTCGCTGGCCGAGCTGACGGGCTTCTTCAAGGATCCGGTGAAGGGCTTCTTCCGCGCCCTGGACTACACGCTGCCCACCGACGTGGACGGGATCGACGACGCGATCGCGGTCGAGGTCAACGCGCTGCAGGAGTGGACCGTCGGCAATCGGATGCTCACCGATCTGCTGGGCGGCGTCAGCCCGGAACGTGCGCTGGAGGCCGAATGGTGCCGCGGCACCCTGCCGCCCGGTCAACTGGGTTGGCGTAAGGCCAGGACGATCCGCGATCAGGCGGTGGTGCTGGCAGCCGAGGCGATGGCTTTGCGGTCGGAGCAGGCACGCGCGATCGATATCGATATCGAACTCGACATCGACATCGAACTTGGCGGCGGCCGCCGGCTGGCCGGCACCGTCTCACCGGTGTACGGCGCGCGGATGGTGTCGGCCACCTATTCGAAGCTGGACGGCAAACACCTCCTCGCGGCGTGGATTCCGTTGCTGGCGTTGGCCGCTCAGCTGCCGGCGACCGATTGGTCAGCGGCATGTATCGGGCGCGGCAGCGGCAGGAACAGCGGCCGTCCCCGGCTGGTGAACCTCGCCGGGCCGGATGTGCCCGCCGTCGAGGTGCTGCGGGACCTGGTGGCCATCTACGACGCCGGGCGCCGCGAACCGCTGCCGTTACCGCTGAAGACCTCCTTTGCCTGGGCCGAGGCCCGCGACGGGGGCCGCGACCCGTCGGACGCGGCGGGATATCGCTGGCGCTCAGGGCGCTTTCCCGGCGAGGACGACCAGCCCGCTCACGTGCGGGTGTGGGGCCGCCACGCTCCGCTGACCGACCTGATGCAGCCGCTGCGACCCGGCGAGGAATGCCCCGGCGAGGACACCCGGCTCGGGGCATACGCCGCCCGGCTGTGGCTGCCATTGCTGCGTGCCCGGCAGGGGGCCGGCCGATGAATCCGGGATTGGATCCGGCAACCGACCCGCCCGCCTTCGATCTGCTCGGTGAGTTGCCGAAGCCGAATTCGACCACCGTGCTGGAGGCCAGCGCCGGCACCGGAAAAACCTTCGCGTTGGCGGCGCTGGTCACCCGCTATATCGCCGAGGGGGTGGCGACGCTGGATCAGATGCTGCTGATCACCTTCGGCCGGTCGGCCACCCAGGAGTTGCGGGACCGGGTGCGCCGGCAGATCGCCGAGGCCGCGGCGGCATTCGGCGATCCGGCTCTGGCCGGTGACAACCAGGTGGTGAAGCGGCTGCTGCAGGGCACCCCGGCGGAGCGTGAGCAGCGTCGCACCAATCTGCTGGACGCCCTGGCCGGTTTCGACGCGGCCACCATCGCCACCGTTCACCAGTTCTGCAGTCTGGTGCTGACCTCGCTGGGGGTGGCCGGTGACACCGACACCGGGGTGCAGCTCGTGGAGAACCTCGACGAGCTGGTGACCGAGGTCGTCGACGACCTCTACCTGGCCAGGTTCGGCCGCGACCGTGAGGACCCGCCGATCAGCTACGGGGACGCCCTCGGCCTGGCCCGCGTGGTGGCGGCCAACCCGTCGACCGAACTGCGGCCCCGCGACCCCGAACCGGGTAGCGCCGCGGCGGCACGGGTCGACTTCGCCGAGGCGGTCCTGGCTGAACTCGACATCCGCAAGCGCCGCCGCGGAATCCTGGGCTTCGACGACCTGTTGACCCGGCTGGCTGATGCGCTGGCCGGAGAGAACTCCGCCGCCCGGCAGCGGATGAGCCAACGCTGGCCGATAGTCATGGTCGACGAGTTCCAGGACACCGATCCGGTGCAGTGGACCGTCATCGAACGGGCCTTCAACGGCTCCTCGACGGTGGTGCTGATCGGCGACCCGAAGCAGGCGATCTACGCCTTCCGCGGCGGCGATATCGTCACCTATCTACGGGCGGCGGATACCGCCGGCGACAAACAAACCCTCGCCAGGAACTGGCGCAGCGATGCGGCCCTGGTCGACCGACTGCACGCGGTGCTCGGCGGGGCCGAACTGGGCGACCGGCGGATCGTGGTGCGCAAAGTCGAAGCCCATCATCGGGGCAACCGGCTGGCGGGGGCTCCGCGGAACGACCCGCTGCGGCTGCGCGTGGTGACCCGGGAGAAGTTCGGCCGTCGCGGCAGCAGGATCATCCCGATCGCTGATCTGCGCGAGTTCATCCCCCGCGATCTGGCGGCGGATATCGGCGCGTTACTGGCCAGTGCGGCCACCTTCCACGGCCGGAAGGTCCAGGCCCACGATATCGCGGTGATCGTCGAAACACATCGGGACGCCCGGGCCTGTTCCGCCGCCCTGGCCGACGCCGGTATCCCGGCGGTCTACACCGGCGACTCCGATATCTTCGCCGCCGAGGCCAGCGATGACTGGCTGGCCCTGCTGGAGGCTTTCGACCAGCCGCACCGCTCCGGCCTGGTCCGTGCCGTGGCGACGACGATGTTCTTCGGTAAGACCGCCGCGGACCTGGCCGGCCAGGGTGATTCGCTCACCGACGCCGTGGCGGAAACACTGCGGCAGTGGGCCGACCACGCTCGTGAGGTCGGGGTGGCCGCGGTGTTCGAGGCGGCGCAATTGAACGGGATGGCCGAGCGTGCGCTGCGCTGGCACGGCGGCGAGCGCTATATGACCGATATGGCGCATCTGACCCAGCTGCTTCAGGAGGTCGCTCACCGCGAGCATCTGACGCTGCCGGCGCTGCGGGACTGGCTGCGCAGCCGGCGGCAGGAGCGCGGCGGCGCGGCGGAGCGCTACCGCCGCCTGGACAGTGACGCGGCCGCCGTCCAGATCATGACGGTGTGGGCCAGCAAAGGCCTGCAGTTCCCGATCGTCTACCTGCCGTTCGCCTTCAACCGGAATGTGCAGGAACGCGATCTGATCCTGTTCCACGACAACGATATTCGCTGCCTCCATGTCGGCGGACCGGACACTCCCGACTATCGGGAGGTGGCAACGCTGGGCCGGGCGGAAAGCGCCGGCGACGACAGCCGGCTGATGTACGTCGCCATGACCCGGGCGCAGTCACAGGTGGTCTGCTGGTGGGCGCCGGCGCGGGACGAACCCAACGGCGGATTGTCCCGGCTACTGCGCGACCGCAAGCCGGGCCAGTCGAGTATTCGGGACCGCGCCGAACCGCAGACGGTCACCGACGCCGCGGCACTCGAGTGGTTCCGGGACTGGGAGAAGGCCGGCGGACCGGTGGTCGAGGAGGCGACATTCGCCGAAATCACAGCGACGACCGCCGTGGAAACACCGAAGGATCTGCACGCCAGGCACTTCCACCGGACCATCGACACCGTGTGGCGGCGCACCTCCTACTCGGGTCTGGTGCGGGCGGCGCAGGACGCCCTCGGAGTCAGCAGTGAGCCCGAGGTGATCGAATTGGATGACGAGGTGGCCGATATCCCGTTGACGGCGACACCGGCCGGACACGAGATGGCCTCGCCGATGGCGGATCTGCCCCGGGGCGCGAAGTTCGGAACCCTGGTCCACGCGGTGCTGGAGACCGCCGACCCGCAGGCCCCGGACCTTCGGAACGAACTTCAGGCCCAGATCGAGAAACACTCGGTGTGGTGGCCGGTGGACGTCCAGGCCGCGGAACTGGCGGCAGCCCTGGAACCGCTGCATGACACGGCGCTGGGGGAGCTGGCCGATAACCTGACGTTGCGGCAGATATCGATGTCAGATCGGTTGTGCGAGTTGGACTTCGAGTTCCCACTTGCCGGTGGGGATCGTCGGGACCGGGCGCCACAGATCCGGCTGGCCGACGTCGGAGCCCTGCTGGACCGCCACGTCACCGGCGATGACCCGCTGGCCCCCTACGTGGACCGGTTGACCGACGCGACACTGGGCCGGCAGCCGCTGCGCGGGTATCTCAGTGGATCACTCGATGTGGTGCTGCGGGTGCCCGCCGGGAAGGGCCACCGCTACCTCGTCGCTGACTATAAGACCAACTGGCTCGGTGAACAGGACCGGCCGCTGACCGCCGGGGACTACACCACCGGGAGGATGGCCGAGGCGATGCTGCACTCGGACTACCCGCTGCAGGCGTTGCTGTACAGCGTTGTGCTGCACCGGTTCCTGCGCTGGCGTCAGCCCGGCTACCAGCCCGAGCAGCATCTCGGCGGCGTTCTGTATCTGTTCATCCGCGGGATGTGCGGGCCGGACACCCCGGTCACCGACGGCCAGCGGGCCGGGGTGTTCGGCTGGCATCCGCCGGCCGCCCTGGTGGCCGCGCTGTCGGATCTGCTCGACGGCCGTGAGGCCGGACGATGACGGCGCCGACGCCGGTACCGGATTCCGCCGACTGGCGGCGCAGTATCGCGGCCACCGGTCTGCTGCGCACCTTCAACGAGGCAGGTGTGCTGGAGGCAGCCGACGTTCTGGTGGCCCAGCGGTTGACCGCGCTCGCCGGTGAGGCCGATGACCGGGTGGCACTCGCGGTGGCCCTGGTGGTGCGGGCGGTGCGGGCCGGATCGGTGTGTATCGAACTGTCCGGTATCGGGGCTCAGGTGGGCAATCCCGAGTTGCCGTGGCCGGCGCCGGCGGACTGGGTGCGGGCGGTGTCGGACAGCCCGCTGGTCACCGAACAGCCGGTACTGCATCTGGACGCCGGGTTGCTGTATCTGGACCGGTACTGGATCGAGGAGCGCCGGGTGGCCGAGGATGTGCTGGCCCTGGCCGCCGCCCGCCGGGAGAGTACGCCGGTGGAGCTGGGCCGGCTGTTCCCGGACAGCTATGCCGAGCAGCGCGGGGCCGCGACGGTGGCGGTGTCACGGGCGTTGACGGTGCTGACCGGTGGACCCGGCACCGGCAAGACCACCACCGTCGCGCGGCTGCTGGCCCTGCTGGCTGAGCAGGCGCAGCGGGACGGCAGACCGCGGCTGCGGATCGCGCTTGCCGCCCCCACCGGCAAGGCGGCGGCCCGACTGCTCGAAGCCGTCCGCAACGAGGTCGACGCGCTGGACCCCGCCGACCGCGGCCGGTTACCGGAATTGTCGGCGACCACCTTGCACCGGTTGCTGGGCAGCCGGCCCGACACCTCGTCCCGGTTCCGGCACAACCGGCAGAACCGGCTGGCCTACGACGTGATCGTCGTCGACGAGACGTCGATGGTGTCGCTGACCATGATGGCCAGGTTGCTGGAAGCGGTCCGGCCGGATTCCCGGCTGGTCCTGGTGGGCGATCCCGATCAGCTCGCCTCGGTGGAGGCCGGGGCGGTGCTCGCCGACCTGGTCGACGGCCTCGACTCCGTGTCGGACTCCCCGGTGGCCCGGCTGGTCACCTCGCACCGGTTCGGGGAATCCATCGGCACGCTGGCGCAGGCGATCCGCGACGGTGACGATGACAGCGCCATCGCGGTGCTGGCGGCCGGCGGGGCCAATATCGACTGGGTGGACAGCGGTGAGGCGGCCGGGGTGCTGCGCAAAGTCGTTGTGCCCCATGCGCTGAAGCTGCGCGAGGCGGCCGTGCTCGGCGCCGTCGACCAGGCGCTGGCCACCCTGGAGGAACACCGGATGCTGTGCGCGCACCGCCGCGGCCCCTACGGCGTGACGCACTGGAACCGGCAGATCGAACGCTGGCTGGCCGAACACACCGAGATGCCGCAGTGGGCGCCGTGGTATCCGGGGCGGCCGGTGCTGGTCACGGCCAATGACTACGGGCTCGGGCTGTACAACGGCGATACCGGGGTGGCGGTGCAGCGCGACGGCACCCTGCGGGCGGTGATGGCCGGTGCGGCCGGCCCGATGGAGCTGGCCACCGGCCGGCTGGCCGATATCGAAACCATGCACGCGATGACCATCCACAAAAGCCAGGGCAGCCAGGCCGCCGAGGTCACCGTGCTGCTGCCACCGGAGGACTCCCGGCTGTTGACCCGCGAGTTGTTCTATACCGCCGTCACCCGCGCGCGAACCAAGGTCCGGGTGATCGGGACGGACGCCCAGGTCCGGGCGGCGGTGGCCCGCCGGGCGGCCCGGGCCAGCGGGCTCGGCGGCCGGTTGCGGGCGGCCGGCGGCTGAGCCGGAATACGGACGGGCATACATTCGGGTGGAATCGGGTATCTGGTTCCGGGGCGGGGAGAGCAGGTATGGCTATGCGTAACGCCGTGACGAAGCGGAATGCCGGCAGTGCCGGCCCCGGTGGGCAGCTGGCCGCACCCTCGGTACGGAGTTGGTTGCTGGCCGGTGCCGCCACCGCCGGGCTGGGCGCGGTGTTGCTCGCCGCTCCGTCACCCGCGGCGGCCGACACCGGGTCCGGCCGGGCCGGCGCCGATTCGGTGGGTGCTTCCTCGTCGACTGAGCGCGCCGCCGGGCCCCGCGCGCGTACGGCCGCGATGCGGACGGCGCCGGCGCAGAACCGCCGGGCGGGGGTGTCGGCCTCGGCTGCCGTTCCCCGGTCCGCGGTCCCGGCGCGACCACGGCCCGCCGCGGCGCCACTGCCGGCTGTCCCGGTGGCTGCGGTGGCTCCGGTAGTTGCGGCGCCCGCCCCGATCCCGGCCCCGCCGGTTGTCACCCCGGTAGCACCAGTGGCAGCCGCCCCGGTTGCCCCGGTTGTCCTGGTGGGTGCGGGGCCGCCGTCGATCACCGTGCACAACGATTCCGCGACGACCATCCGGGTGTACAACCTCCCGAACTCCGGGGACTACAGCATCCCCGCGGACTTCCAGCCGATGACGATCGCCGCCGGGGACTCCGCGCCGGTGACCCTGGCCCTGGGCACCGGCGCGCCGGGCACCCCGGAGAACCGGATCTACTTCGTCGAGGGCGATCAGGGATTCGATCTGCCGGTGGCGTCGCCCGGAGGTGTCGACGCGTTCGATCCGACGGCGGTGACGGCGGGGAACTCCTTCCTGAACTACAGCTTCGTCGAGTACTTCTACTACCCGGCGGCCACCGGCGAGCAGTACACGATCGACGTCTCCTATATCGACGAGTGGTCACTGCCGGTGCAGTTCGAGTTCGACGTCAACGGTGCGGCCTGGACCGGTGCGGTGAGCGGGCGGACCTACGGTTTCAAGGATTACGACACGGTGGCCAGCCAGCTCAACGCCGCCGGCGGTCCCTACGGCGATCTGATCTGGAGCGGTGCCACCCCCTGGGGGCCGCAGCCGCCGGCGAGCGTGAGCCGGATCATCGGACCTGACAAGGTGTGGGCCCAGCAGTTCAGCGAACCCGCCGGGAACGTCAACATGAACAACACCGGCTGGGTGCCGGCGTCCTATCAGGACTTCGTCCAGTACGACGGCGGACCGCAGTCCTACCCGTACGCCCAGGACGGCACCCAGTACTCCCCGGCGGGCAACTTCACGTTCTGGAAGAACGAAGTCACCGCTCCGGGGGCGACGCCCTACCCGGTCGCCCTGCGCACCTCCGCGATTCTGGACGGCTTCCCGGCCGACGCCAACGGGGTGTACGGGTTCTTCACCTACCCCAACGACGAGACGGCCGGCCAGTTCACCAACATCCCCACCGCCGTCTCGCTGGACATCCGCGTGCACGGGTCCTCCGACCGGAGCACCGACAGCGTGATCGAGGGCGGCCAGTGGCTGTACTCCGGCCCCCCGGTCACGCCCGGCACGCCCTGGCGGATCCTGCGAAAGCAGCGGCCGGTCCTCGCCGGGACCGCGGCGACCGACACCTTCATTATGGATCGGGTCTTCTCTACTCCGCGGACAGCGCCGCAGTTGATGGTCGGTCCGGCCGAACTGGACATCGTGGTGATCCAGCCGATCGTGATCCCCGGCGGGAACAGTACCGAGGTGCAGGTGGTGGATCGAGCCCGGTTCGGCGGCGGCGCCGGTCAGGACAGCCAATTCGTCTACGAACGCTCCACCGGGTTGCTGTACTACGACCGCGATCCGGCCACCCGGGGCTACACCGGCATCCTGGCCAACCTGTCGCAAAGCTCGGTCGACCCGGCCGAGCGCATCTTCGTCCTCTGACGGGCCTACCCTGGGGGGCGGGACCGAAATCAGGGGACGCGATGGCGCGCAACGATAACGATGTCGAGAAGCGGTGGCACGATCCGGCGATGTTCCGGGCGGCGGTGACCTATGTCGCCGTCGTGATCGCCTTGGCCGGTGTGGCGCTGGCCGCCACGGCGGTGTGGCGGACCCTGCTGCCGGCGATCATGGTCCCCGGCACCCTCTTCCTCGGCGGCATCGGGGCGTTCATCCGCACCTACCGGGTGTGGCGGGTCGAGGGGGCCTGGCCGATCTGGCAGGCCGCGGGCTGGTTCCTGCTGCTGCTGTTCCTGTTCGTGCTGGGTGTGCCGTTCGCCGTCGGGCAGTGACCGCCATACTCGACCGGTGAGCGCTGAAACGGTGGGCACCGCCGCCGACCGCCCGCTGTCCGGCGTCCGGATCGTGGAGATCTCCAGCTTCGTCGCCGTCCCGCTGGCGGGGATGACCCTGGCCCAACTCGGCGCCGAGGTCGTTCGTATCGACCACATCGGTGGCGCCGCGGATTACCGCCGATGGCCGCTGACCGACGACGGCGACAGTATCTACTGGGCCGGGCTGAACAAGGGCAAGCGATCCATGGCCGTGGATCTGCGCTCGGCACCCGGCCAAAACCTGGTCCAACGTCTGGTGACCGAAGCGGGGGTGCTCATCACCAATGCCGCCGGGCGGCAATGGCATTCACACCGCACCCTGAGTGAGCGGCGCCCCGACCTCATCCACCTCGAGGTGGTCGGTCGCGGCGACGGATCCACCGCAGTGGACTACACCGTCAACGCCGCCACCGGGTTCCCGTTGGTCACCGGACCCGCCGACACCCGCGGCCCGGTCAACCACGTGATGCCGGCCTGGGATGTCAGCTGCGGTCTGTATGCGGCGCTGTCGGTGCTGACCGCACTGCGCCACCGCGACACTACCGGCCGCGGCAGCGCCATCCGGCTGCCGCTTGATGATGTCGCACTGGCCACCGCGGCGAACCTGGGCTTCCTCACCGAGCCGATGGTCACCGGTGCGAAGCGGCCACGGCTGGGCAACGCCGTCTTCGGCCAGTTCGGCCGGGACTTCACCAGCAGCGACGGTGCGAGCTTCATGGTGGTAGCGCTGACCACCCGGCACTTCCGTGACCTCGCGGAGCTGACCGGGACGGCGAAAGCCGTTGCCGCCCTTGAGGAAGCACTGAACGCCGACTTCGATGAGGAGGGTCAGCGCTATGCGCACCGCGAGGTGCTGACCGGGCTGTTCGCGACGTGGTTCCGGGCACACACCGCCGAGGACGTCACTGCGGCACTGGCATCCAGTTCGGTTCTTTGGGAACGCTATCGGAGCTTCGCCGAGGTGGCCGACAGCCCCCGAGTGCGCGCCAACCCGCTCTTCGCCACACTGGATCAGCCCCGGATCGGCAGCCACCCGGCACCCGGCCTGCCGATGTCGGTCGATGGCAAGCACAGCGCCCCCGCCCCGGCACCGGCCCTCGGCGAAGACACCGGCGCGGTGCTGGACGGCTGGCTCGGGATGGACCCGGCGCAGATCGCCGAACTGGTCGAATCCGGCACGGTGACAACGTGACCGGTGTTCTACGGCGACTGCTGCGGGTGACGCCGGACGGCCCGGACTGCTTCGTCGGTGCCGGCAACGGACCGGCCGGGAAGCGGGCCTACGGAGGCCACCTGGCGGCCCAGGCGCTGGCGGCGGCGTCCGGCACCGTCGCACCGGACCGGATGGTCAGCAGCCTGCATGTGCAGTTCCTGCGCGGCGGTGACGCCGATGAAACGGTGCGCTACCAGGTGGAACGGCTGCATGACGGCCGCGGCGCCTCATCACGACGGGTGCTGGGCTGTCAGGGGCAGCGCACCCTGATCAGCGCGACGGCACTGTTCGCGGTGCCGGCCGAGGGTCCGCAACACTCCGATCACCCGACGGCCTGCCCGCGGGGGGCCGAGGATCCCGAGTCGCTGCCCCGCACCGGCCCGATCGGCCCCGCGCCCGCGCTGCCACTGGACGAGATCGACATCCGCGTGCACGACGACCGCGACGGCGGCGAGTTCGTCCGGCGGCTGTGGTGGCGGGTCACCGCCGAGCTACCCGAGGATCCCGCGCTGCACGCCTGCGCGGCGGTGTACGTCACCGATATCTACGGTGTGGATCCGGTGCTGGCCGTCCATGGGCATTCGATGACCGACCGCAGCCACCATGCCGCCACCACCGACTCCTCGACCTGGTTCCATAGCGATGTGCACGCCGGCGAGTGGAACCTGCTGGAATCGCGGTCGCCGGCGGCCGGGCGGGGGCGCGGGCTGATGATCGCTGGGCTGTTCGGCACCGGCGGTCAGCGGGTGGCCACCTGCGTCCACGAGGGACAGGCCATCACCCGGCTGCCCTGAAGTTCGGCGACCTCGTGTTCGAGTAGCCCGGCCGGGCGGCTCAGGGAACCACGACCGCCCGCCCGGTCACCGATCCGTCGCGCAGATCCCGGTAGGCCGCCGCGCCGTCGTCGAGGGAGTAGACGGTGCTCTCGGTGCTCACCAGACCTTTCGCGGCCAGCGCCAGCAGTTCGATGAGTTCCCCCCGACTGCCCCAGTAGGTGGTCGCGATGCTGACCTCGTAGGGCTGGGTGAAGAACCCCAGGGGCACTTCGCCGCCGCCGATCCCGACGATGGTCACATCGGCCAGTGCGCGGGCCACGCCGCGGGCCAGGTTGAGAGTGCCTGTGGTGCCGACGAAGTCGATGACGACGTCGGCGCCGCGCCCGCCGGTGAGGTCCCGGATGGTCTCGGCGGCGTTGTCATCGGAGAGCACCGCATGGTCGGCGCCGACCTTGCGGGCCAGGTCCAGCGCCTCCGGTTTGACGTCGACGGCGATCACCTGAGCCGCGGTGGTGGCCCGAACGATCTGCACACCGACGTGGCCCAGGCCGCCCACCCCGATCAGCACGCAGGTGGCGTCAGGGGTCAGTTTCGGCCAGGAACGCCGGATCGCGTGATAGGGCGTCAGTCCGGCATCGGTCAGCGGGGCGGCGGTCACCGGGTCCAGCCCGTCGGGCAGCGCCACCAGGTGGCGCTGATGCGGGACCAGCAGGTAGTCGGCCATCCCGCCGTCGAGGCCCAGGCCGCCCCCGCCGACCAGCGAGGGCACCTCACAGTAGTTCTCCATGCCGACCGCGCAGCGGTGACACCGACCGCAGCCCCAGGCGCCGTAGACCGCCACCGGATCGCCCTCGGCCAGCCCGGTGACCCCGTCGCCCATCGCGTGCACCCGGCCCGCAGTCTCGTGGCCGAGGGTCATCGGCAGCTGCCAGATGGCGGACGCGTCGAGTTCGTAGAGCACGTGCAGGTCGGAGTGGCAGGCCCCGGC
>Ga0180432_10007299_pt1 | contig 14084 bp, 9 predicted proteins | sample SS_ome_10_FD_132414 | JGI IMG/M metagenome (GOLD analysis project Ga0180432, IMG submission 132414) | Hypersaline lake sediment archaeal communities from the Salton Sea, California, USA - SS_1_MS_2 metaG | ecosystem: Environmental > Aquatic > Non-marine Saline and Alkaline > Hypersaline >...
CGTGACACCTCGCGAGCCCTCGTAGTAGGCGCTCTAGCGCCTCCGTCAGGCCTTCGGTTCGAGACCTGCCTCTCCCTCACCCTAGTCCCTTCCACCAAGCCCTCCAAACGACTCACCCGTGGCGTCGTCACCCTGGGACTTCGAGCGCTCCCACGGAGCGACTAAGGTCGCTACTACGCTCCCCCTCTCGCTAAACCAACCTTACTACGTCCCTCCCCGCAGAAAGTTGCACGCACTGCTCACAGCCTCCAGAATCCACCTCGCTCGAACACGCGCGAGGCCCCTAAACCGCGGGTCGCCATCACCCGTCCGTTGGCGAAATACTCGAAATCAAACTCCGTCAACTCCCCTGCCTCCAACCCCGGAATAGGCATCAACCTCGCCGTCAGGGGCTTCTCCGCCACCAACGACAACGTCGCCACGTCCAGTAGAATCGCCGCGAGCTCCTCTACGGTCACGTCCCCCGGCAGCGGAATCGTATCGAGCCCCGTCCCGCACACCGTTGAATAGAGAAGGAGGCTGTCCAATGTGTACGTCCCATCCACCGTCCGCTCCGCCAGCGTCTGGTCCTCCAGCACCGGGAGCATCACCCCGGAGAACCCGCACTGCTCGAAACCCGCCGCCTCGATAGCCCGCTTCACGAAGGCCACAGCGAACAGCGTTCCGCTGGCTCCGAACCCATCCAAGCCCAGCTTCTCCATGGCATGCCCGATGCTACGCTCCGTCTCCGGGAAGGGCGCCAGAGAGAAATCGATGCCACCGAAGCCATACCCAAACGCCGTCTCCAGCTCCTCCGCCACCCGTTCGATACGCTCCGCGTCCTCCTCGATCGCGCTCCGTAGCCGCCTGTGGGCCTCCGCCAGATCGCCGGCGTCGTCGAAGGCCTTCACCGCCAGATCGGCCGCCTCGGTGGCCACCGCAAACCGCGTTCGTCCTCCCTGATGGTACGACACCGGGAAGAAGGGCGACCCCGGCCCGCAGTTCGCCAGCACGGCCAGCCGGAGATTGCCGAAACCGCTGGGCGTCGACTGAGCCACGTCCGCAATGACCCCAGCCGACCGCGAGATCGCATCCAGGTTGATCCCCGCTCCTTGCTCGGCGACGAGAACCGAGGCAAAGACCGCCTCCGTGGCACAGATGACACCGGGAATCGCCTCGATGAAGGAGAGATCGCTTTTCGGAGACACAGCGCTCACCGGGCCGATAGAGCAGTAGTCTATGCCGTGCTCAACACAGGCCTTCTCCAAACTCTGCGCCAGCGAGGGGGCCGCCGCCGGGCCCTCCGATTCGAGAATGCCCGGGAACGGCTGGGTGGCCAGACGCACCGTCTGGACCTCCAGATCCACCTCAGCAAATCGTGCGCGTGCGCGCTCCTGGAAGGATTCAAAGGCCGCGAAATCGTCCAGATCCAGCGGATAGGAAATGTCAGTACTAAGGGTGACGGATCGTATGCGCATAGAGCCTCCTGGAGACGGTGGTGCGAAGACAGACTAACGGCTGCGGATGATACCAGCAAAGGGCGTCCGGTACAAGTTGGACCTCCAAAGCACACCACGGACACGAAGAAAGGCGGGTATGAAAACCCGCCCAACAAGTTGCCTCCTCCCAGTCCTTCGTGTCCTTACGTGCCCTTTGTGTCCTTCGTGGTCAAAGGGCCCAGCGCTAGGAGCCAGAAAAGCCCTGCACTATGCCTATCCACTACACGCAACGCCTTCTGGGGCCAGAACAGCCAGCACCTCATCTTGCCTCACCTGATGGCCCGGCTCTACACGAAGCTCCCGCACCACGCCTTCTCGCGGCGCGCGCAGCTCAAGGTTCATCTTCATCGACTCCAACACAGCCACCACCTGCTGCTCCTCCACGGCCTCGCCCTCTCTTACGCGCAGCTCCACGAGCAGACCAGGCAGCGGTGCCCGCATCTCCGCCCGCGACGTGGGAAGCCCGCCGGCACCGCCGCCACCATTCCCGTTCCCCGCACGCTTACCCCGCCCCCCGCCCTTCCCCCGATAGAGCTGCGTCCGGTAGGGACGGCCGCCGACGGACACCCAGTGATGCGCATTGTCGCTGTCGGCCACGTGGATATCGTACGAGCGGTGATCCATGAGCAGCGAATACTCGCCGTTCCCGCCCAGGTGCCGCAGGTCAACCCGATACGGCTCTCTGTCGACCCACGTCCGCCCATCATGACCGACTTCGATCTTGAAGAGCTCGCCATCGACTGTGACTGTGTACTTCATGCCTTCCCTCCTCACGCAACCAACGCCAGGGGCCCTCGCCGCTACTCCCAACGTTGCATCAACGCCCAACGTCCCAACATCTTCCAACGACTGACCGGTCGGCCCCCTTCCTGTGCCCCGTGACGCCGGCGGTGCTCCAGCAGGGCCGCGGTCACCGCCGCCGCCAGCCTCTGCTCCCGATCTGCCTCCCAGCTCCCCGATCGGGAGCCCTCCTCCGCACCGTCCCGGAGCTTCTCCTCTACGAAGCCGGTATGAAACTGCCCGCCAAGGAACTGCGTGCTGTCCATCAGCGCGCGGTAGAGGCGCAGCGTCGTCGCCACTCCTGAGATCTGGTACTCCTCCAACGCCCGACGCATGCGCACGATGGCTACCGCCCGCGTCTCTCCCCACACGATCAGCTTGGCCAACAACGAATCGTAGTACGGCGTCACTGCCACGCCTTCAGCGACGCCGCTGTCGACCCGCACCCCCGGACCCGCCGGCTCCCGCACCCGCTCGATCTCCCCGACGCTGGGCGCAAATCCTTGGTTCGGGTCCTCCGCCAGGATGCGGCACTCCAGCGCCCATCCGCGGGCTACGATGTCCCCCTGGGCGTAGCGCAGATCCCGCCCGGCCGCGATGCGTAGCTGCTCCTTCACGATGTCCACCCCGGTGACGGCCTCCGTCACAGTATGTTCAACCTGGAGCCTCGGGTTCACCTCCATGAAGGTGAAATGGTCGTCGTCGTCCAGCAGGAACTCGACGGTACCTGCGCTCACGTACCCCACGGCCTCTCCGATGGTCACCGCCGCCTCGTGAATCCGGGATCGTAGCTGGGCGTCAAGGGCGCGGGACGGGGCCTCCTCGATCAGTTTCTGATGGCGGCGCTGGATGGAGCACTCGCGCTCGCCAAGGTGAATCACACGCCCAGCACGATCTCCGATGAGTTGCACCTCGATATGTCGCGCATCTGTCACCAGGCGCTCCAGGTAGACGCCTCGTCCCCCAAAGGCGGCCTCGGCTTCCTGCCTGGCCCGCGGGATGACCGCCCTCAACTCCTTTTTCGATCGGGCCGCGCGAATGCCCATGCCCCCGCCGCCCGCAACCGCTTTCAGCATGACCGGGTAGCCGATCCGATCGGCTGCGTCCAGTAGCTCCCTATCCTCCAGGCCTGAGGCCGATCCCTCCACGACCGGGATGCCCAGCCCTCTCGCCACCTCTCGCGCCGTCGGCTTGTCGCCGAGGAGCTTCAATGTCTCCGGGCGTGGCCCGACAAACGTGACGCCGGCGTCCACACAGTCCTGCGCAAAGGCCGCGGCCTCGGCCAGGAAGCCGTAGCCAGGGTGAACCATCCCCGCCCCAGCCCTCAGTGCGACATCGACGATGCGATCGCCGCGCAAATAGCTATCGCTCGCCGGGGGCGGGCCGATGCAGTAAGCCTCGTCGGCGTAGCGCACGTGGGGCGCGTCCCGATCGGCCTCGGAGAACACGGCCACTGTCTCCAGCCCCAGCTCTCGGCATGTGCGCAGCACGCGCACTGCAATCTCGCCTCGGTTCGCCACCAGAACCTTGTTAGGCACGCGTCGCCCTCCGCAACGTCGCCGCTCCTCTCATGATCAGCCCATATCCTAACACGTGAGACCTCCCAGAACCTATCATCGCCCCGTCAAACCCTTTCCAGACCCGTCCACCCTGCACGAGATGCCCTGCCGCGTCCGACAGCTTTGTCTTATGGCATCCGTCTCCATATTTCAAGGGCAACTATTCTCCGAGAGGCTCTCCAATGGAGTCCTAGAGAGGAATGCTCCCGTGCTTCCGCACCGGCCGCTGGACCCGCTTCTCAAGCAGCATCTCGAGCCCTCGAATCACCCGGAGACGCGTCTCCCGGGGGGCGATGACGTCATCCAGATACCCGCGACGTGCCGCTATGTACGGATGGGCCAACTCTTGGCGATACTCCTTCACCAGCTCCTCCCGCAGCGTCTCAGGATCTTCAGCCTCCTGCAGCTCGCGCTGGAAGATGATGTTCACGGCCCCCTGCGGTCCCATCACGGCAATCTCGGCCCCGGGCCACGCGAAGCAGAGATCTCCCCGCAGGGCCTTCGAGCTCATCACGATGTAGGCACCTCCGTACGCCTTACGCGTGATGATGGAGATCTTGGGCACGCTCGCCTCCGCGTAGGCATAGATCATCTTCGCCCCGTGGCGGATGATCCCCCCGTGCTCCTGCTCCAGGCCGGGCAAAAACCCCGGCGTGTCGACGAGGGTCAGAAGCGGCACGTTGAACGCGTCGCAGAAACGGATGAAGCGGGCCCCCTTATCCGAGGCATCGATATCCAGTACACCGGCTAGCACCGGCGGCTGCTGTGCCACGATGCCCACCACATGGCCCCCCATCCGCGCGAAGCCGACAATCAAGTTCGTCGCAAACCGCTCGTGCACCGGCAGAAACGTGCCGTCGTCCACCACCCGCTCGATGATGCCCCCCATATCGTAGGGCTCCGACGGGTCCTGGGGCACCATCACGTCTAGCGCCTCGTCCTGGCGATCCGGCGGATCGAGCGGCGGCACGTAGGGCGGATCCTCGGCGTTGTTCGCAGGGAGGTAGGCAAGCAACTCCCGCACCGTGCTGAAGACCTCCTCCTCACTCGGGGCCGCAAAATGAGCCACGCCGCTCTGCCGAGAATGGACCTCGGCGCCCCCCAACGCCTCGGCGGTGACCTCCTCCTGCGTCACCGAGCGGATCACGTCCGGTCCGGTGATGAACATCCGGCCGATCCCTTCGACCATAAACACAAAGTCCGTCAGCGCTGGCGAATAGACCGCTCCACCGGCACACGGACCCGCAATCACCGAAATCTGCGGCACCACCCCCGATGCCAGCGTGTTCCGGTAGAAAATCTCCCCGTAGGCATGGAGGGAATCCACGCCCTCCTGAATCCGGGCCCCACCGGAGTCATTGATGCCGATGACCGGGGCCCCGTTCTCCAGTGCCAGATCGAGGACCTTGCAGACCTTCTGTCCGTGAGCCTCGCCGACCGACCCACCCAATACCGTGAAATCCTGAGCGAAGACGTAGACCTTTCGTCCATCGACGGTGCCCCAACCGGTGACAACGCTGTCGCCCGGGGTCCGCCGCTCATCCAATCCGAACGCCGTCACCCGATGGGTCACGAAAGGATCAAGCTCCTGGAAGGTACGTGGATCGAGCAGGGCGTCGATCCGCTCCCGCGCCGTCAGCTTCCCCTTGGCGTGCTGACGCTTGATGCGCTGCTCCCCGCCTCCCTTCCGTGCCTCCTCGCGCATCCTATCGAGGCGCGCCATAGCCCTCGAACCCGATCCCGATCCATCGGCCCCCTGACGTTTCATCTTGTCCTCATGAACCTCGCTCATGACTCCTCCCTCACGCCCCGCGAGAAGAGCCAGCGTACGAATCGGCGCATCAGAGACCGCAGCCACGCGTAACTCTGCAGCACGGTATACCGGCTCCGCCTCCACACCGTCGGCGGCCCGACGGGCAGCGGCGCACTCCACCTCACGGCCGAGGCGCCCCACGTCAGCCCCGCGCCGAATCCAACGCAGACCACCAGGTCATCTCGCTGAATCAGCCCCTGGTCGGCAGCCTCACAGAGGGCCATGGGAATCGACGCGGCCGACGTATTCCCGTACCGATCGAGGTTGCTGTAGACCCGCTCAGGGTCGAGATCCAGGGCCTTCGCCGCTACCTCAAGAATCCGCTGATTCGCCTGGTGGGGAATCAGCAGGTCAATATCCGCAGCGTTCAGACCAGACTGGTGGAGCACGTCCCTGACCGCTTCCGGCATGGCCCGCACGGCAAAGCGGAACACCTCCCGACCGCGCATCTTGAGATAGTGCCGCCGCTCGGCCACGGTCCGATGGGACGGGGGTTCCCCGCTGCCGCCCGCGGGCAGGATGAGGAGATCCCCACCGGAACCATCAGCCCCCAGGACCGTCCCTAGGACGCCGCCCTGGTTATCGTTCGCCTGAAGCACGACCGCCCCGGCTCCATCCCCGAAGAGAACACACGTAGCCCTGTCGGTCCAATCCGTGATGCGCGAAAGCGTCTCGGCGCCGACCACCAAAGCCAGACCCCCCTGCCCTGGCTCTCCGTTCCCGGAACGGCACGCCCTTCCGTCCACCATATCCGCGGCCACGCCCAGGGCATACACGAAGCCCGTACAACCGGCGGAGAGATCGAAAGCGGCGGCATTGCTGGCCCCCAGTGCATCCTGCACCAGGCACGCCGTGGCAGGAAAGGCATGGTCCGGCGTAGCCGTAGCGACGATGATGAGGTCGAGCTGAGACGGCGACATTCCAGCAGTCTCCAGCGCCCGCCAGGCAGCCTGGACCGCCATGCTCGACGTTGTCTCTCCATCATCCGCTATCCGCCGCTCGCAGATACCGGTGCGTGTACGTATCCACTCGTCGGACGTGTCCACAGTCCGCGCTAAGTCATCGTTCGTCAACACCCGCTCGGGGACGTATCTGCCCCACCCGACGATGTGCGCAGGCGCCATCACGCTCCGCCTTCACGCCTTGAGCGCCCCGCGGGATCCCAACGCCTGAGGAGGACACACCCATTATGACCCCCGAAACCAAAGGAGTTTGAGAGAGCCACGTTCGGCCTCGACTCCCGGGGCTCGTTCGGCACGTAGTCCAGATCGCAGGCCGGGTCGGGGTTCTCGTAGTTCATGGTTCCATGCACCCACCCTGTCTCTAGACTCCGCACACAGACAATCGCTTCGACAGCCCCCGCTGCGCCCATCAGGTGGCCCAGCATCGACTTGCTGGAGCTGACCTCCAGCCGGTCGGCGTGCTGCCCAAAAACCCGGCGAATGGCCTGCGTCTCAATGGGATCGTTGAGGGGCGTGCTCGTCCCGTGCGCGTTGACGTAGTCCACACTCTCAGGCGAGAGTCCCGCGTCTGCGAGGGCCATCTCCATCGCCCGGGCCGCCCCGTCCCCATCCTCATCCGGGGCCGCGACGTGGTAGGCGTCGCACGTGGCGCCGTAGCCAATCAACTCAGCCCGGATGTTCGCGCCCCGCTCCAACGCATGGTCGAGCCGCTCCAGGACGAGGACGCCTGCCCCCTCGCCGACGACGAAGCCGTCCCGCTCCGCGTCAAAGGGGCGGCTGGCCCGCTCCGGTTCGTCGTTGCGCGTCGACACCGCCTTCATGTTTGCGAAGGCCGAGACCGAGAGAGGGTGCGTGGCTGCGTCTGCCCCTCCACAGACCATCACGTCCGCCAGCCCCCGCCGAATGAGCCCCGCCGCCTCGCCGATGGCGTGGGAACCCGTCGCGCAGGCCGAGTTCACCGAGAAGTTCGGACCGTGCAGGTCGTGATCGATGGCGATGGCGGCCGCTGCCGCGTTAGGCATCAGCTTGGGGATCATGAACGGGCTTACGCGCTCCGGTCCACGCTCAAGCAGGACGTCGTACTCCTCCAACAGCGTCAGCACACCTCCGATGCCTGTGCCCACCAGCACGCCCACCCGGTTCGAGACGAGGGCGTCGGACCCATCCGTCCTCAAGCCGGCGTCCTCAATGGCCTCTCTGGCGGCGCCCATAGCGAAGACGGTGAAACGGTCGTTTCTTCGAGCCGCCTTGCGGCCCAGTCGCTTCCGTGCGTCAAATCCCTTGACCTCGGCGGCGATCTGGACCGCCAGGCCTGACGGGTCATACTCCTGGACTCGGCCAACGCCGCTCCGCCCATTGAGTAACCCCTCCCAAATCGTCGGCACGTCGTTACCCAGGGGTGTGACAGCTCCTACACCGGTGACAACTACGCGTTCGTTCATGAAAGATGCTCCTCTCTCTCACTCACTCCGGCCGTCTTCTTATCGACCAAAACGGCTCCAGGCCCTTCTTGGGCAGGACCGTCGACATTCCAAGTAGTGTAACACCCTCAGCGGCCAAACGTCACGCCGAGGCCGGAATGTGGCCCTCAGCCAGCATCCCTTGCCCGCGGTCCCCAGGCGCCGAAAAACCTGACCGGTCTCCCCCGCTGCCCCAAGAGAAAGCAAGAGGCGGGCGGCTGAGGGACCGGCCAGGTTTCCGATTCAACGGGTCCGACGGCCTTCCAGTGGGAAAACGTGCTCCGCTACACGTCCAGGTTGCGAACCTCCTTCGCGTGGGTCTGAATGAAACGCCGGCGGGGCGGCACGCTGGCCCCCATGAGCATATCGAAGGTCCGATCGGCCGCCGCAGCATCCTCAATACTCACGCGCAACAGGGTACGATGGTCCGGGTTCATCGTCGTCTCCCAGAGCTGCTCCGGATTCATCTCCCCCAGGCCCTTGTACATCTGACTCGAGACGTTGCGCCCTCCCATATCCTTGAGGATCTCGCGCCGCTCCCGCTCTGAATAGGCGTAGTGCTCCTCACGCCCGCTGTAGATGCGGTACAGCGGCGGCTGAGCGATGTAGAGGTGGCCCGTCTCAATGAGCGGCTGCATGTAGCGAAAGAAAAAGGTCAGAAGAAGCGTCCGGATGTGCGCCCCGTCGATGTCGGCATCCGTGAGGAGGATCACCCGTCCGTAGCGCAGCCCGCTCACGTCGAATTGCGCACCGATACCCGTCCCCAGCGCGGAGATCAGGGCCCGCACCTCCTTGTTCTTCAGGATGCGGTCCAGCCGCGCCCGCTCCGTGTTCAAGATCTTACCTCGAAGAGGGAGGATGGCCTGAAAGTTCCGGTCCCGCCCCTGCTTCGCGCTCCCACCAGCGCTGTCGCCCTCGACGATGTAGATCTCCGTACTATCGGGATTCCTCGACGAGCAGTCGGCCAGCTTACCCGGCAGCGTCAGGCTTTCCAGCGTGCTCTTCCGGATCACCAGATCGCGGGCCTTACGGGCAGCCACGCGGGCGCGGAAGGACGTGCGGCACTTCCGCATGATGCGGCGGGCAGTGCGCGAGTTTCGCTCCAGGAACTCCGAGACGGCATTGAGCACGACCGACTCCACCAGGCCGCGTACCTCGGCGTTCATCAACTTCACCTTCGTCTGGCTCTCAAACTGCGGATCGGGATGCTTGACGCTCACAATCGCCGTCAGCCCCTCGCGGATGTCCTCACCCGTGAAGTTCGGGTCCTTGTCCCGGAGGACACCCTCCTTGCGGGCGTAGTCATTGATGATGCGCGTGAGGCCGGAGCGGAGGCCGGTCAAATGTGTGCCTCCGTCGACGGTGTGTATGGTATTGGCGAAAGCGTACATCGAGCGGGCGTAGCTGTCCGTATACTGAATCGCCACCTCGATGCCAATCCCTTTGTCCCACTGATTAGCGTAGACAACCTCGTCGTGGAGCACCTTCCGATTCCGATTCAAATAGCGCACGAAGGACCGGATGCCGCCTTCGAAGTAGAACGTCATCTCCGCCGGAAAAGGCTCCTCGCGCTCGTCAACGATCTGGATCGCCACACCGCCGGCCACGAAGGCCAGTTCCCGCATACGTTGAGCCAGCGTCTCGAACTCAAACGCCACGTCCTCGAAGATCGTGGGGTCGTAGCGGAACGTCACCCGGGTGCCCTGCCCGTGTGCCTCGCCGACGTCCTCGACCTCGGTGACAGGCGTGCCCTTCTCATACCGCTGCCGATACCGCCGGCCGTCGCGGGGGTTATCCACCACCACTTCCATCCATAGGGAAAGCGCATTGACGGCGGATACGCCGACGCCGTGCAGTCCGCCGGAGACCTTGTAGCCATCGCCGCCGAACTTCGCCCCAGCGTGGAGCGTCGTCATAACCAGCTCCAGCGTTGAGGTACCCTTGTCTGGGTGCATGGCAACGGGAATCCCGCGGCCGTTGTCCTTGACGCTCACGGACTGGTCGGGGTGTACCGTGATCTCAATCCGGTCGCAGGCCCCCGCCAGTACCTCGTCGATGGCGTTGTCCACCACCTCGTATACCAGGTGATGAAGAGCCCGCGTGTCCGTTCCTCCGACGTACATGCCGGGTCGGCGGCGGACCGCCTCCAGCCCCTCCAGCACCTGTACGTCGCTGGCCTCGTATGCACTGATCTCTTTCAGCTTAGCTTCTGCCATGGTCTCCGCTGTCCACTCAGCCCGCCTCGATCGCAGCTCGCCTACGGTCTCGCGCCTCTGCCGTGCGGCCCCAAAACCAGCTCGATACCGCCCTAGTTGCTCTTCATCAACCGCTGTCCCACCAACACTCGATCCCGATAGAAGACAAAGGCCGCGCCCGTCAGCCCCGTCGCCACAAATGCGTTGCCCAGGATCCCGACGAACATCGCCCATGAGTCGCTATTCGGAAGCGACCAGGCATACCCCAACCCCTCATAGATCACCAGCGCCAGCAGCACAAAGCCAAAGACAGAGGATAGACTGACGTGGCTCAACAGGAGGCTTTCTCCAACTGCTCCCAGGAGCGGCCGCCCGCCCAGCAGGAGACTGGGGATCACGAATAAGAGGTGCAGAGCCAGGTAGCTGAACAGTCCCACACCCGCTACCCAGAGCAGCACCCCCAGAGGCTCGGCCAGCGACGCTCCCAGTGCGACCGTCAGGATCCACAGCGGGAGCACCACCGAGCCAATGGCAACCAGGCCTAGAGCGAAGGATAGGAATCGCCCCAACTTCAGCAACCCCTCCCTCCACCCCCCGGGATGTCCCGACACATCTCCAGCCGCCCCGTCTCCATGCTGCCCATCCGCATCCAGGCCATTCTCAACCTGGCTCGCTATTTCGTTCAGATAGAGGAACCCCATGACCAGCCCCAGCACGCCCAGCCCAGCCCACCACGGGAAGAGTGCCAGGATGCTCGAGACCGAGATAACCTGCGGGGTGCCCAGGGGCGAGCCCGCCACAGGGGCGCGGCGCGCCAGGAGGCTCGGGATCTGGAACAAGGGTACCCCCCCCAATAGCGAGAGCAAGTTGAAATGCTCCGCGAACTGCCGGAGCAGCTCCAGCGCCTGCTCCATCTGAGCCGCCATATCTGGGTCCCGCGTCGGCTGCCGGCTCAGAATGCGCACGAAGCCCTCAAGCAAAGGCATGATCGACACGCGGGGCCCAAGCCATAGGATCAGGTCGAGCACCACCGGGAGGGCCACCACCTGGAGGTTCTGGGTGAGCATCTCGAAGCCAGCCGTCAGACAACCAATCACACCCGCCGGGGCACGGGCGTCCTCTCGTCCTCTCCCTGTATTCATCACGACCTGATATTATACCAGAAAAGGCCGTTCACGAAACCTTACCGGCCAGGTGGAACGCTCCTTTCGCGCCCAAGGTGCCTCGCACCTGCGAGGTGCGAGGCACCTTGATGGCTTCGCCTCAGGCTCAACACACCGGTATGACGGTCTTGGTGAGCCTCAGTCCCAGGCTAGTCCCGTATGCCGGACTGTGGCTCCGCAGGACCTTTGCCTGAAGACCGGGCGAGGCTACTGGTACGCTGTGCCGTTCCACGATCTCGCACAGCAGAAACAAAGAGCGGAGGTCCGTGCTCACTCGTGCCTGCGGCCTTCCAGATGCGAGCCATCTTGGCCGCGAGTCACTGCGATGTGAGGTCGCGTATCGGTCTCTTCTCTCTGGTGACGAGTAGCCTGGGCAGCATGCTTTCCATAGGCGGCAGGCAGGTCCGTTCTTGGCGCTCCGCTGAGAGACGATTCATCGCAGGCTCCAGCACTCGCTCCAATCCCCGGCAAGTGATGCCCAGACAGCTGTCTGGTTCCGGAGCCCAGTTGTCGGGACTCGCCCATCTCCAGAGCCGCTCTATGAAACCATGACGTAGGGAGCGCACGTATCGATGGAGGAGGCGCGCGACCCTCGTCTGTCTGTGTCGTCTAGAGGCCAGGCCCGGACCGTCGAACGGGGCAGAGGTCCTCGTTCGAGAATCGGCGTGCCCGTTGCCCAGGGCACGGCTCCGGGCAAAGGCTGCGATCGTGTGGGGAGGGACACGCGGGCACGTGCGTCCTGCAACCAGAAACCCCACTTTCGCAAGCGGGGTTTCCGAGAGGCAGAATGTACCCAGTCACTTAGTTGCGATCTGTTGCAACGTCCCCGATGGCCGCGCGCTCAACGATAGCGCGCACCTTCTGCGCCACATCCTTCGGCAGCGGCTTCGGCGTGTGGCTGGACAAGATCTCCGCGACGCGCTCCACAGCGCGTTCGCCCAGGCTTCTACTTCCATCCGCCCGCCACGTCTCGTAGTCAGCCCTCTCAAAGAGATCCGGATACCATAGCTTTCGGAAATGAGCCATGGTGTGGTCCGTCTCGATGTAGTGACCCTCCGGCCCTTGCTCGTGGATCAGATCCAGCCCCAAGGTCTCCTCGTTGATCTCGAGGGGACGGATGAGATGGGCGAGCCAGCCGAGGATCTCGTCACAGATGGCGAGCTGCGCCAACGAGCCGCAGAGCCCCGATTCGAGGTACCCAAGATCGTGGATCAAGTTCGCGCCGTTGAGCGTCTCGACCATCAACGTCAGCGCAGCCTCTGCCGCGGCCTGCTGATCCACCAGTTTTGCCTCGCTGACCCCGCCCAAGCCGAAGATGGGGAGACCGTAGTAGTGACCCATAGCGTGGGTGACCCCTTTGGCGTCCGGGGAGCAGTACGGGTTGACCATCGTCTTCATATCTAGCAGGGTCAGACCGCATCCGGGCACGACGAAGGGTGCCCCAGGACGCTTCAGCTGGGAAAGGACCAAGCCTGTGAGCACCCCGGCGTTGAGGGCCGCCATGCTCCCCGCCATCGTCACGGGAGCCGTCACCCCCGCGATGACGATGGGGATGTAGAGAGCCGGCACACCCTTCTCGGCCAGGAAGAGCAGCTTCTGCAGCGCCTCTTCGTTGTGACGCATGGCCGTGGTGACGTTGATGTAGCAGGCGCAGAAAGGCTTTGCCGCCAGCGCATCGCTGCCACCAGCCACAGCCTCAGCCATCTCTACGACGCGGACGCAGTTGGCGAAGTCATTGGTGACGAAGACGATGGGCTTCGTCGTGTGATTCAGCATCACCTCCATCTGCCGGAGATCGCTCACACCGGGGTCAATGTCCGATGGCAGGAACATGGACATAACGAAATCCACATGCTCCAGCCCGTCGCAGACCACGACTCCGTCCCGCACGTCCTCCAGCCCCGCTTTTCGGTGCTCTCCCGTGCGATGGTCAATGATGTTGGGGCAGTCGGAGCCTGGACCGTAGTAACAGCGGTCGCCTTCCAGCTGCATAGCCGGTCGCCCCAAGCGGTCGTACAACCTAATGCCCTTCGGGGCCGTGGACAGCGCCCGCTCGACGAGCTCCGCTGGGACATACACGCGATCGCCTTGCTCCACCGAAGCCCCGGCGCTGACCAAGAGATCGACGGCCTCCGGGTGATGGAGCCTCACGCCAGTCCGATGGAGGATGTCCAGGCTGGCGTCATGCAGCTTCTCGCACCCACTAAGGGAGAGCTGCCGGAAAAGAACACGATCTTCGGAAGATCGGTTGAGATGCGCGTCACTCATATCTGCTACCTGTCTCCTTGGCGTGGGCGTCGTGCAGCCGCCTTGGGCGGCCGCACGACACTCGCTGCTCCTACGCTTCCTTCCAGGCCTCGTTGATCAGCAAGTAGAGGGTTGGATGTGCCGAGACGTTCTTGACGTTGTCTCGGTAGACCTGCCACACGTTCCTCCAGAACGGAATACCGATAGAGCCGCGCTCCCACTGAATCGTCTCCAGCTCACAGAAGACCTGCCGGCGCTCCTCGACGTCGAGCGTTCTGTTGGCCTTACTCAACAGCTCGGAGAACTCCTCATCCACCCAGCGACTCTCGTTCCAGGACACGGGGTCACCATTCTCGTCGCCGACATAGGCTAGGTTGAGCACCATGGTGCCGAGGGGCCGGTGCGTCCAGGGCGTGATGCCCAGGTC
>Ga0180432_10007300_pt1 | contig 14083 bp, 10 predicted proteins | sample SS_ome_10_FD_132414 | JGI IMG/M metagenome (GOLD analysis project Ga0180432, IMG submission 132414) | Hypersaline lake sediment archaeal communities from the Salton Sea, California, USA - SS_1_MS_2 metaG | ecosystem: Environmental > Aquatic > Non-marine Saline and Alkaline > Hypersaline >...
CGCCATAGACCGCGCCGGTGGTCGTGCAGGCTGCTGACAACAACTCCCCGATGACGGCCCATTCCAGGAACCCCAGCCCCATCCCACCATATTCCTCCGGCACTGCAATGCCAAACAGGTCCATCTCTTTCATCAGAGCGACCTTATCCCACGGGTACTCATGCGCCCTGTCAGTCTCGTCGGCGAATGGCTTCAGCTTTTCGTCACAGAACTCTTTTACGTACTCGAAGAGTTCATCCTGCTCTTCTGTGAAGGCGAAATTCATTCCAGTGTTCCTTTCTCACTCCGGCCTAAAGACGGTCCCCGTACGTCGGCAACAATCCTCGTATTTCCTTCACCGTGGCGGAGTCTTTTTCTCCCACCGCACTACCGCTCCGCTGAGCGAAAAGCCCGCACCGAAACCCACCAGCAGGACTAGGTCGCCCGTTTGCAGACTACCGTCCCTGTAGATCTCGTCGAAGGCCAAGCCCATAGATGCTGCCGAAGTATTCCCATACTTGTGAAGATTGGATACGACTTTTGCCCGATCAATCCCCAGGCGCTGAGCGGCTGCGTCCAGAATCCGCTGATTTGCCTGGTGCATTACCACCCAATCAATGTCCTTGTTCGTCACGCCGGCCTTTTTCATGGCCAGGCCTGCAATATGAGGAATGCCTCGTACTGCCATCCTGAATATCTCGTGACCGTTCATAAATATCTTCGTCGCATGCTCCGCCAGCGCCTTTTCGTCCGGAGGCCATGCCGACCCGCTGGAAGGTAGAGACAGCGCCTCGCCTGCGAATCCTTGCGTATCCATCGCGTAGCCCAGCAGCCCCTTGCCCGGCTCGTCCGGCTGCAGGACCACCGCTCCCGCACCGTCTCCGAATAGCACACATGTGGACCGGTCAGTCCAATTCGTTATCCGCGTCAGCGCCTCGGCCGCGACCACCAGAACGTTCTCGTAGCCACCCGTCATCACATACTGCGAGCCCGTGATCATGGCGTCCACGAAACCGGTGCACCCAGTCACCAGATCGAAGCTCGCAGCCCTATTCGCACCCAGCTTGTCCTCCAAAATCGCGGAGGTGGCCGGGAACACGGTGTCGGAAGTCACGGTCCCGACGATGATCAGTTCCACGTCTCGGGCCTCAAGACCGGCATCCCTGAGCGCAACCTTCGATGCCTCTACTGCAAGATCCGAGGTATTCTGGTCATCGGCGATCACACGCCGCTCCCTCATACCCGTGTGAGTCACAATCCATTCGTCACTCGTATCAACTATCTTCTCTAAGTCTGCGTTCGTCAATATCCGCTCAGGCACGTACGAACCGAGGCCCGTAATCACGCTGCCATGTAGCTTCATAGTATTCACTAGCCGCTTTCCTGTCATACTCCCAGGCTTACCGCCAGGCATACTGTCACGCTTGCCTCCGTCACGCCCGGGCACTGCTGCACCATTCACACTACCACATCAAAACCTTCACAACTCGCTGGAGATGCCTCCAGCCCACACCCGCCAACAACCACAAATCGTCCCAACTCAGATACACTACCTTCAGGAGAATACCTCGCTGGACGGGGACACTCAGGACAACTGCTGCACTGAGCGGCGCAAATGCTCTACTATGTTGTGTTCCGCTGCCTCCGCCGCTACCTGTATTGCATTGCGGACCGCTTTCCTGTCCGAGCGCCCGTGCCCTACCACGCACACGCCCTCGATGCCCAGCAAGACGGCACCTCCATATTCCGCCCAGTTGCAGCGACGCCGCATCTTCGCGAAGACCGACTTCATCAACAGAGCACCCAACTGTGCCCGGGTGCTCTCCGCGATGCCTGCCTTCATCGTATCCATCATGAATCTGATTGCTCCCTCGACCACCTTTAGCACCACGTTACCCGCGAAACCATCCGCTACTATGACATCCACCTCGCCAGTCAGGATACTGTTGCCCTCGACGTGCCCAACGTAATTGATCGGCACCGTCTCCAGAAGCGAATGAGCTGCCTTTGTCAGCACATTACCCTTTTTCGCCTCCGAGCCGATATTGAGTGTGGCCACCCGCGGACTAGCCACCCCCAACACGTGTTCCGCGTAGCAACTACCCATCAGCGCAAACTCCACCAGATGTCCCGGCTTGCAGTCAGCATTCGCACCCGCGTCAAGCAAAATCGCTTTGCCGCAAGTAGTCGGGAGGATGACGGCAATCGCCGGGCGGCTAATTTGGGGGATCGTACCCAGCCGTGTATGGCCTAATGCCATCATGGCGCCGCTGTTGCCGGCAGATACCGCCCCCTCCGCTTCACCACATTTCACCATCTCCACACAATCCGCCAGCGAAGAACTTCGCCCTCGCCTCAACACATCGCGCGGGCTTTCATCCATGTCAATCAGTCCGTCGGAGTGCTGCACGGTTACCCGGCTGATGTCCGCAGCGTCCGCATCACCAACCCTCAGCGCTGCTCCCACGACCTTTGCAAGGCACTCGTTGACCTCACCTTCGTCGCCCACAAGTACCATCTCAGCATCAATCGCCCGCGCCGCGTCAAGCGTCCCAGCTACTATCTCCTGCGGGGCATAATCCCCGCCCATAGCATCCACAGCGATGCGCATTCAGGCCACTCAGCGCTCTCGCGCCTTCTCCCGTTCTTTCTTCCGCTCCGTTACCGTATGGTCTATCTTGCGTCCCTTGTAGAACCCACATTCCCCACACGCATTGTGCGGAAGCACTGCTGCACCGCAGTTGCTGCATCGGACGATACTCAGATCGCCTCGAACGCCCTGGTGAGTACGCCGCTTGTTCCGTCTGCTCTTCGAGTGTCTACGCTTTGGTAGTGCCATAGTCTAGCTCCTCCTCCCCGCTTATTCAGCTCGGCACAGTTCCCTCTGAAAACTCCACCCGGAGGCATAGCTTTCGCCCGTAGCTGACCGACACCCAGTTCACAGCGCCTAGTCCTCTACGCGAGACAGGAGATCACCAAGCACCGACAAACGCGGGTCCGCCGGCTTTTCGTTGCACTCGCACGTGCCCTCGTTGAGGTTCTGTCCACAGTGTGGACAGATGCCCGCACAGTCAGGCTTACACAGAGATCGTGGCGGCAGATTTAGCCTCAGCAACTGCCTGACTAACTCGCTGAGGTCAAGCTCATTTCCGTTCAGTATGGGGATCGGACTGCACTCAGCTGCGTCGCTCTGATACGCATCCGGCTGGTCTATGTCCTCCAGCACGCACTCTTCGCTTACCTCTATCTCCAGCCCGATCTTGTGCTCTTTTGTACAGCGACTGCACGCTACAGTAGCCTGCGTCTGCAACCGCCCTTGTGCCGCAATACCCGCCCGCCCACTCGTCAACACAATCGTGCCGGTCACCATATCGCGGAACTCCGGCCCACTTCCGGCCGGCGCCGCCGCATTAACAATCAACTGGACCGAGCCGTGTTCTTCGGTTATGGCAGCTTCTAGTGGGTATCTCATAATGCAGACCGCGGCTCTTAGGCTTTCAAAGCCGCGGTTCCCCTCACTTGCAATTGCAGCGGCATTATACGGTAGCCGAATCAATATTGTCAAGAAGACGCCCCCTGCACCCCACTTCCACTCACTCACCTCGAGAGGACCCCATCAGACAGGCCTGCGGGCTAGGCCGCTATTGACAACACCTCACTCCATTCCCTAAAATCCTCGTACTTTCTATATCCAGTGCTCTCGCCTTGAAAGACGACTATGCCTCGAGCCACGCGACCACCCAAAAAGACCCACACCCGCCTATATGTGTCACTTATTGTGCTCCTCGCCGTGGCGTTTGCACTTATATGGGCCGCACGGAGTATTCAGACGGCACTCGTCCCCTCCATGTCAATGCAGCCCACTCTCCAGACCGGTGACTTCCTGCTCGTCCGCAAAGACGCCTACACCAAGGGCCGCACGCCCCAGCGCGGCGACATCGTGCTCTTCAAGCGCAACGGCGTATCGAACTACTTTGTCAAGAGGGTCGTCGGGCTTCCCGGCGAGAGTATCATCGTCGATTCAGGCTATGTCCGCATCAACGACCAATGGCTCCAGGAGCCCTATCTCGGCGGAGAGACGATCCGCGAATGGCCAGGTTATCTCCATCTCGGCAATGACGAATACTTCCTGATGGGTGACAACCGCGCCAATAGCGAGGACAGCCGCGACACCGGTGCGGTCAACATGGTACACATCACAGGCAAAGTCGTCGCCATCATCGCGCCCCGGCACAGACGCACAAGAATTCTTAACCCATTCGCTGAGTGACACCGGCCTCCTGGCCTACCGGACAACTTCACCATTCCCCTTTGCCCGCATCTCCCGCCTGCACATCCCAATACAACCCGCCCCTGTTGTTAGTGTCTCAATATGAGGTATAATAAATAGTGTATCTCGAGTGTCGGCAGGCCACGGCGCTGCTACTGGCTTATTACAGGGAATGGTCAATGACGATCCGCTGCCTCAACATCCTGGCACTATATGCGACGGTTGTACTTGTCGTCGCCGGCCAAGCCATCTGTGCTGACAACAGCCGCGGGCACTATGAGAAGTTTGATCTTGTGGCTCCCGACCAGGGCGACTCATCCTACGGCACTTTCGCATCCATCGGCGGCACCGGTGGCACCGGCCCCTATGCCAACTTCGTCACTGAGTCCCCGGGCGAGGCGGTCACCAACGCCGCACCGGAGGCTGGAGCCACCTGGACAACGGTGTATCTCAGACACCAGCAAATCATCCGGCCCCTCGATGCCGCTTACGTCCCCAAACAGCTCGATGATGCGCCGCTCTCAGAGATTGACCTGCCTGCCCCACACACACCCGACGATACCTTTCCCGAAGACGAAACCAATATTGCCGACATCCTCAGACTCGGCGCCGACAAACCTCAGGATAACAGACCCGTCCGCTTCCGCGACTTCTTCCCCAGTGCCACCTCCGCACTCATTGTCGCACTGCTCGGCGCTCTGCTCGGCACGGGCATCACTTACTGGCGCATCATTCACGGACGAGTGCAGAAACCCCGCAAGAGCCCCAAGGTAATCAAGTAGTCCGGGTAATCCACCAACCAGTGGCTTGGCCCCAAATTCCCATTTATCCCTATGTCCCGTGCAGGATTCTCCGCCCCCAACGGTGAAGTACCTGTTTCGCACTCTACCACCAGCCATGGTGCTGTCTAACCACCCCGCGCGGAGGGAACGACTATGCCTCGAGACCTCGAAAGCATCAACCACAGCTTGAGTAATCCAGCCTTAGGCCTAACCTGGACAGACGGTCAACTTGCAGTCCAAAACCGCATTTCGAGCAGCCGTTGGCGTCTTGACTTCCCGGCCTTTGCGCTTAGTTTCAACGGCGAATACATTTCAGGCGACGACTTCACACTTCAGGACACGACCGCTTCGCCCGACGAAGTGACCTTCACTTTCCGCCATGACGACACCGGCATCGAGGTCCGCGTTCGCTACTGGCTCGAGGCTGACAAGCCGTGGTTCCGCAAACAGTTGCTGCTCAACGGGTCCGGCGATATGCCTACACTTGACCGCGTCTGGGTGGATTTACAGACCGATCCGCCGCAGCCTATGCGCAGAGTCGGCTACGGTCTCCGCGGCGGCCCTGATGCCGAGCAGCAGGTCGGCCTTGACACCTACGCCGATCAGCCCGGATGCGGCTTCCCTGTCTATGTTGGGGACTGGTTTGTCGGCCTCGAGCACGCCTCCGCTTTCACCGTTCCCGGCGAACGCCTCGAACTGTACCACCACCCGATCTGGGATGATAACCGCGCCATCGAGAGTTTCCCCGCGGTCTTCGGCGTAGCGGCCGACCACGAGGCCGTACCAGAGGCATTTATGGACTACCTCTGGCATGTCCGCATCCCCAGGTTACCCCGGCCACTCGTCACCATCAGCGTCGGCTGGTCAACTCGCGTTCTCGGCGGCGGCGAGTACACCTTCTCCTGGGAGTCAATGGACGCATTTCTCGATGCGATGCTCGAAATCGGCCTCAAGCCCGATGCAATGGCTCTCGATGCCGGCTATTTCAACCGCGGATCCCTCTATCATGGCAAGGACGATGATGACGAAGACACAAAGCTCATTGCGCTGCGCAAGCGCCTCGAGGAAAACGGCATGAAGCTCTCGCTCTGGGTCAGCCACAATGGCCGCACCGGCCTCGACATGGACTGGATCCGCGACCAGCGCTGGGCTGTCGGCGACGGCCCGGGCACCTATCACGGCATGGACTTCGTCGTCATGATGCAACCCAGCTTCGAGGAGGCGCTGGCTCGCCGTTTCGAGCATCTCGTCGGCCCCGTAGGCACCGATCACCTGAAGATAGACTGGGACAACGAGTGCGCCACCAACCCCGATTTCGACGAGACCTATCCCACTGCCGATCACGTCCGCGAGGCCGGACTCAAGATCTTTAACCGCATTGACCGCCGCATGCGCCGGAGCAATCCCGACCTCGTTACCCGCAACGGCTGGTGGCCCAGTCCCTGGTGGCTGCAGGCGGCAAATCACGTCTGGCTCGTCAACTCTGGCGACCTTGAGTACGCCGCCTGGCCCTCCCGCACCCAGCGCGATCGCGACAATACCCACCGCGACGCGATGTACTACCAGATACAGCGAGCTGCAGAAACGCCGCTACCCTTCGATGCCTACGACAATCACGGCTTTGCCGACGCAGTGGACAACCCCTTCCACGACGAGCCACACACATGGCTTGACAATCTCGTGCTCCAATTCACCCGGGGCACGACATACTTACACATGACCTTCTGTCCCGAGGCTCTGCGTCAGATGCAGGCCGACCATACCCAGGCGGCCCTCGATTGGTTCCACGCCCATGGTGACGAGCTGGGCACGCGTCATACTCGCATGGTCCTGGGCCATCCCGCTTTCGGCGAGATTTACGGCTACCTCCACGAATCGGCCGTCAGTGCCTGGCTGGTACTCCGCAATCCCTCCGTCGAGCCCCAGCGTGCCGAGCTGCCCCTGGCCGACTGGCTCGGATACAATCCCGGCACTGTCCGGCAGGTCTATCCTTACTGGCAGGACCTCGCCGAATTCAACATTCAGTTGCTGGGCCATGAAGTTATTCTGCTCCACATCACCCGCGACCAACAGCCACAAGTCTCCCCTATCGCGGGCGCACCATTCATGGTCTCTCCGGCCGCCACTGGTTTCACCTACGGCTTCCCCGGCAACGCCGCTCTCAGCGACGACATCGGCCCGACCATTCACTCTCAGATGCAGATTCCGGCATTCTCCGCCGAGCAAACCGCCAACAAAGCCATAGACGGAGGCTGGCGGCTGCAGTGGTATATCGGTGTCCCCCATCGCACCGAGCAGGCTGAGCTACTCGTTACCGTACGCGGCCCACAGGAGATACTCGACGCCCTCACTTTCAAGGGTGGCATCTGCCGCTATAAGGGTGTCGATTCCCGCCACCTGGCTTCCGTCGAGCGCATCTTCCGCAAGGAGACCCGAGGCTATGGCACCGTCAAGACGCTGCCACCTGTCGGCCCGCGCGAGCGTGATGATTACGTCTTCAAGGTGCCTGATGGAGGATATTCATCAGCCACGGTAGATATCTTCGTCGAGGGCGCTGAGCAACTCACCTTCGAGGTCTGGCTGCAGGGCTACGAGGCACCCGCCCGCCGGACGATTCTCACCGCCGCATCCCCGGCAGATGGCCCACTCCTGCCTCCCCATCCCTATGGCTTCTCCCGCTGCCTTAAGCTGTAAGCCCCATCCCCACCTCAACGCAAAGGCCCGCTACCTCTCACCACGGCGGCGGGCCTTCTCACAACATTTCACTTCACCCGAGACTACTGCTCAGGCTCCCAGTCATCAGTCCGGAACGGCGACGCCGGCAAGCCTTCGGCATTGTACAGACTGCAGTCCGGGTTGTTCGCCCACCCATACCGCACAGCCACTGGCCGAGCTACCTGCTCGCTCCACACCACCACTTCGTCCCCATCTATCTCCGCTTCTGCCACCACGAATACCCCATCATCGCCGGCAACCACAAACCCCGTCAGCGCCTCATTACGCTTGCTCACCAGCCCGCCGCCAGTATGCTCGAAGCTCAAGCGCGCCCTGCTCTCTGCCACCCGCATCTCTCGGTAAATTGGCCCCGAATGTGCCAGCTCTTCACCGTATGCCAGCGCTCGCGCCGCCAGCCCCAGCCGGTACCCCACAGCTTGCTTGTTCTTAGGATGGATGTCCTCAGCATCCCCCACGTCTATCGCCACTGCCATCCCCGTGTTGCGCAGCGACAGCATCTGCAGTTGCGCCTCTCGCAGCAGCGGCCAGTAGTTCTCCGCATTGTAGTTGGCAAGCTGCACGAACAGGAAAGGGAAGTCCCCCTGGCCCCATGCCTGCCGCCAGCCCGTCACCATCGTGGCGCACAGCTTTCGATACGTCCCAACCATATCCGAGCGTGCGTCCGACTCTCCTTGATACCAGATCGCCCCGCGCATCGTATACGGTACCAGTGGGTGCAGCATTCCGTTGTACAGCCCCGTCGCCGCCCGCGTCGGGTACCCTCCCGGCAATTCCGGCCATGCCGGCAGCGCCGTCCCTTCGGCCAATGCCTTCTCACGCATAACGTAGTGATCGGCTAGCAACTTTTCCGCTTCCTGCTGTAAAGCCGGGTAATCCTCTATCGCCTGCGCCACGTTCTCCGCATACGCCGCGAAGTCCACATCCGCTTCGAGGTCCTCCCGCCGCACCCACGTCTTGCACATACTCCCACCCCAGGAGCTGTTCAGAATCCCCACAGGCACCCCCAACTCCTTGTGCAGATGCCGCGCGAAATAGTAGCCCACCGCTGAGAACTGCCCAACGCTCTCAGGCCCCGCACCTTGCCATTCCCCGTTGACATCCTCCTGCGGCTCTGAGCGGCTGATGCGCTCTGCAGTGAACTCCCGGATCATCGGGTAGTCCGAAGCGGCAATCTCACTCTCGGCATCATAGCAGTCCGCAACCACCCACTGCATGTTCGACTGCCCCGAGGCGAGCCACACTTCTCCCACCGCGACGTTCTCTATCTCCATTCCACCCTTGGCCCCGCTGATGCTCATCTCGTACGGCCCGCCCGCCTCCATCGCCTCCAGTCTCACCAGCCATTTCCCATCCCCGCCTGCTTGACAGCTCGCCGTCTGATTTCCCAGCGACACCGTGATGGTCTCACCGACCTCAGCCCAGCCCCACAACGCAGCCGCCATCCCTTGCTGCATCACCATGTTGTCGCTCATGAATGATGGAACCCGTATCGGCATGATTCTCTGCTTTCCTCCCGCTGCGATTTCACTGCCCCGCCGGCGCATTTACTACCTGGCGCTTCCCACCGACTACGCGGGCTACTACTGCCTGCGCGTGGCTCTCCAGCGTCTCACCCCACGGCGTTTCAACTGCCAGCGTTTTTGCCCCGTTACTGAACGCGACCACCGTATCTCCTACTCGCACCGCATCACATGTTGCATTCGATACATCCTTAATTTCAGGCGCTCCGTCCCCTGCATCCGCCACCAGCAGCGGCACCAGGAAGGTCGCCTCAACCGTCGGCCCGCTGGTCAGCTCCAGCATGTTGACGTCAGCTTCCTTCGGCGTCAGATCCCGGTGCGGGTGCGTGAACCTGGGACGGTATGTGGTCGTCTCCCCCTTCAGCTCAGCGGGTAGCAACGGCGCCACCGTCACCTGCGCTTTACCCCGCGTGATGGTCCACTGATCATCGGCACTCGCCGTCTTTCCCCAATGGTGCAGCAGCCAACTGAACGTCCTCGGCTCCTTTGCTGCCAGCCGATCGCAAACAACCACGAGGTCTCGCCCCGCCAGCACAACTGTCCGCTCGTAGCGAGTCAGCCCCAGTTTATCCGGATACGCCGACACCGCATCCCCCGTCATGATACTGACGTCACCATCCGTCACGAACCCCGTAATATGGGCTCGTCCCGGCGTCGGTCCGGGCCACATCTCACCGTCACCATACTGCCCCTGACCGTCAACCAGAATCGTGTTGTGGTTCCGCGTCTTCTTCTCGTATGTATAGCCGGGGTCCCCGGCGAGCACCTCACCCCGACCGAACAGCACGAAGTGATTCTGCGCCGGATGGTTATGCCCTGTCCCCCCGAGGCCGTACTTCGCACATATCTCGGCCCACTTGTGCCCTCCCAGGGGCCGGCTTACAAACCCCACATAGCTCCCATCATCGCCCCACGAAGTCCGTGCAAACGCCGTTCCCACATCCTCGAAATACTGCCCCCGGGGCACATCCTTCTCAACATCACCCGCAGGCACTTTCTCATCAAGCCACAGCAGATTGAATCGGTCCCAACTCGGCCCACTATTTAAGCGTTCAGCAATCCCCATCGCCACGGGGTCCTCAAAGCGTTTCGCTTCCCACAGGGCCAGCTTGATCGGCGGCTTTGCGGCCGTAACCCCTGTGTCCTCCATCGCCGCCGTCCGCTCGAGCCCCGGGTACATGTATTGCAACCGGAACTGCGCTTGCCCGCGCAAACCATCATCACCCGCCGGAATCAGCGTCCCCGTACACCACTCGTAAAGATCCGTATACATGTACAACGTCGGCATCGAGTAGTCCCAGTAACCGGGCCCCTCGTGGAAGCTCCCATCGGGACTCAACGTCAGAGCAATGCGCTCAAACCGATCCCACGCCCAGCCCAGCCACACCTCCGCCATCGGCTCCTCACCACAGATCGCGGCAGCACCCAGTGCCAGCGCCAGATGGGCAAACCAGTAGTGATTCTGCTGGAAGTGCAGACCGCCTCCCGTCGCACCCGCCATCGAAGCCTTGTACAACAGGTCGCACTGCCGCGCGATCGTCTCCCGCACACGCACTCGCAGCTCCTCCGGGAGTTCGTCATACAGCCAGTCGTACGTCAGCGCGATCCCTTCGATGAAATACTCCGCATCAAGATCAATGCCGACATTGGGATATGTAGTCGCCACCTCCAGCCACTCGATGATCGCCGCCAGTTGCTTCTCATCCGGCTTTAGCACATACCCCAGGGCATAACTTCCTAGACTACGGAACGGCCCGCCATTGCGCTGCCCCGGGCTGAATGCGGGTGCTTTCCTCGTCAGTTCATCCGGCAGAGCGTAGAACTGCTGAACGCGCTCATCCTCCAGCCGCGCCCGCAGTTTCTCAATATCAGCACCGCTGAAAAACAGCCGGGGATGAGTGCCCATGAGTTCTTCCCGCATCGGCGCCTTGGGCATCTTCGTCGAGGCCGCCGCCACGCTTACACTCCGGATACCGCTTCCCGGACCCTCGCGCAGCCACACCCGGAAAGTATGCTTCCCAGCCTCTGTTACATCCGCAACCACCGAGCGCGTGCCCACTGGCCCGGTTGAGATAACGAAAGGCCTTTCTATCTGCACCCCGTCGAAAGCCACCCACAAAGAATCGCTGCCCCGATCCGGCGCTCTCGCCTGCACCTCGAGAATGCAGCGCCCCACAGGCAGATCCGCCTCGAGCCTCAACTCGAAGCCCTTTTCGGTGACGGCCAGTTGCTCCCCTCCAACCTCCTCCACCTTCGCACCTGTCGCCTGCTGGGCGATGTCGGCCGCCGTCAATTCCAAAATCGTCTCTGCCACGAACATCGGTTTGTCCAGCAGCGTATTGAGGTCCACACCCGAATAAGGCCCCACAATCAATGCTGCCGCTACGATGCAAGTAATCATACTGTCACCTCGGCTCTTCCTCCTGATCGCTGCTCACTGCGTATCACAGCCAATTTGCTCCTCCAGCCGCATGATTCCTCCCCGCAGAAATGTTTGAAGACATTCTCTTTAGGTCATCATTGTCACAGGGGCGCTATACAACAGAGGAAAATCTGTGCTGCCGGAGAACATTCTTGCACGACCCAACTTCGATACGAGAAGGGTGACAGCATTGTGGCAACCGTCCCGATGGGTAACCGGCTGGCTGAACAGCGCGCCAGGGGCATCCGTACCGGCGTCATTATCGCTGTCATCATCGTCGTACTCCGGTATCTGCCTGTTACCTCCAATTTCTTCCTCTTCTCACTCATTGACAATTTTGCCTATGACATGGCTCTGGGTATGCGTGCCTCCCAGCCGCCCTCCGACATCGTCATTGTCGCCATAGACGACGCTAGTCTCCTGCCCGCCCATCTCGGCCGCTTCCCATGGCCACGGGACGCCTACGCAGACCTCCTTGACAAGCTCACCGATGCCAAGCTGGTTGCCTTCGACGTCCTCTTCGCGGAGCCTGACCGTTACAACCCTCAAGCTGACGCAGCTTTCGCAGCCGCCATCAAGCGTCATGGCAAAGTTGTCCTCGCTGCCCACAAGCGAGTTGCGGCGGAGCTCGGTGCTGACAACGCCGCGGATCAGGAAAATGCCGTCACCCCATATCCATTACCGACCGGCGGCGCCGGTTCCCTCCAGCCGGTCCAGCCCCTGAATCTAACACCCCCTCTTCCCATCCTTGCCGCCGGTGCCGCAGGTATCGGATATGTGGACATCGCTCCTGATTCTGACGGGGTCTATCGCCGCGTCCAACCCCTCAGAGTCGGCTACGATGGTAACATCTACCCCCACTTTGCCACTGAAATCGCTCGGGTCGCATCTGCAGCCACACCGCAGTACATCGTCGAGCGCCTCCCACAAAACGAATTCCAGATAGGTAACCGGAAGCTCCCTCTCACCGACGGCAACATGCTCATCAACTACTCCGGCCCTACCGGCACCATCCCGCGGTACTCCTTCTGGGAGGTGCTCAGCGGGAAGGTTTCCAGCGACCACTTCGCGGGTAAAATTGTACTGGTCGGTGCCTCAGCGCCCGGGCTCTATGACATTCGGCCCGCTCCATACCGTATTGCGAGCCGCTTTTTCCTCGGTGTCGAGACCAATGCAAATGCTGCCTACAGTATACTCGCGAGACCGCCCCTGAAGGACAATTCATGCGACCTGCTCTGGTTGCTATTCGCCGTCGTCATAGGTGCGCTGGCAGGTCTCGCCGTATGGAGTAGCGGGGAAGTAGTCGGCCCGATCATCGGCCTGCTTATCCTCTTACTCGTAGCTCTGCCGTCCTTCTTCGTGATCCTTGTCATCGCCAATCAGGTCATTCCCTACGGAGCGATTGTCCTCGCTACGGCCATTCCCGTCGCCCTGGGTGCGTACGAGCGCCTAGGCGCCGAGCGCAAGATGATCCGCAGCCAGTTCGCCAGCTACGTGTCACCCGACGTTCTCAACATGCTCATGCTTGACCCCGAGATCGTTCGCCGTGGCACAAGCCGGGAAGTTACCCTCCTCTTCTCTGATGTTCGCGGCTCCACCGGCTTGACCGAGCAGTCCATCCCCCAGGAATGGCTCGCTCAGCTCAATGAGTACATGAGCCAAATGACTGAGGCTATCTTCGCCTTTGACGGCTACCTTGACAAGTTCATCGGTGACGGCATAATGGCCATGTGGAACGCCTTCGGGATGGAGGAAGACGACCACCCCGAGCTTGCCGTGCGCGCCGGACTGCAGATGTTCAAACGCCTTGAACTGCTCAATGAATACTGGGAAAAGGCTGACAACCGCATCCCATTCCGCATCGGTGTTGGCATCCACACCGGTGATGTGCTCGTCGGAGATGCCGGCTCGGTTCAGCGCCGCCAATTCACCGCAATCGGCGACGCCGTCAACACCGCCGCCCGCATCGAAGCCATGTGCAAGGACCTTGGGGTCGTATTCATAATCAGCGAGATCACCGCACAGCGCGTTGACCATCTCTTCGAGCTTCGCGAGATCGGCGTCACTGAAGTCCGCGGACGCAGTGAGGGCATCCGCGTCTTTGAGGTACTCAGCGAAAAACAGTCAGACACTCAATCCAGTACGGAGTGAACCCATCCATGAGCCTATTCGGAAAGAAGAAAAAGAGAAAACCAAAGACCGAAGAAGCGATGATGCAGGAGATGCTCGCCGACATCGGGCAGAGCCAGGATGCCAAGGACAAGCGGCGCAAACGTAGAGGCAAGCGCCTCCTCCCGGCATGGGTGGATCACCGCCTCTTCATCGGCCTCGCCATCATTGTCATTGCCGTTATCGCCGACGGCGTGCGCCGCGA
>Ga0180432_10007301_pt1 | contig 14082 bp, 12 predicted proteins | sample SS_ome_10_FD_132414 | JGI IMG/M metagenome (GOLD analysis project Ga0180432, IMG submission 132414) | Hypersaline lake sediment archaeal communities from the Salton Sea, California, USA - SS_1_MS_2 metaG | ecosystem: Environmental > Aquatic > Non-marine Saline and Alkaline > Hypersaline >...
ACGAGCAACCCTTATATACTAAAAACTGTTTGAGCGAGGACGCACGCGGCCACAGGTCGGGTGCGGGCGACCTGCGACCGCGACGAGTCCCTCGAATCGTCAAAAAAAGTCATACTTCAAGGGTTCCCTTGAAGTATGTTCGAATCTCTGCGGCAACGCAGCGCCATTCTTCACTTCGCTCAGAATGGCTGAACAAATCTGAAGCGAAGAGTAGCTTGACTGAAGATTTGTTTATGCCTTCATTCGTTTTGAATATTAAAATGCGATTTTATACCCAAAACTCATTACGGCATTGCGCTCAGCAGGGCCCCTTCATTAGCGCTGGGGGTTGCGCACACGGTGTCCTGCCGGGCGCGCCACTATCATGAACTTAAGGAGAAGCTATGGAGACACTGGACTTTAAGATTCCACAGAAAAAAATCGGGACAGTTTATAATGCGCTTGTTCGGGGCATTCGTGATTACATGAAAAAACATGATTTTACAAAGGCCATTGTCGGTCTTTCCGGAGGGGTGGATTCAGCGGTTACATGCGCGCTGGCAAAAGAAGCTGCCGGCGCCGACAATGTCTTAGCTTTATCGATGCCGTCGGCCTATTCTACGGGGGAAAGCGAAAAGTATGCACGCATCTTGGCAAAAAATCTTGGCATAGAGTTTAAAGTCATGCCTATATCCGGGATATACGATTCATACGTTGAGACACTTAAAAAGGATCTGGATATCGATGAGGAGGAAGGGGTGACGGTTCCCCTTCAGAATATACAGGCCAGAATCCGCGGTAATATTCTCATGGCGTTTTCAAATAGGTTTGGTCATCTAGTGCTTGTCACGGGAAATAAAAGCGAAGGCGCGGTTGGTTACTGCACTTTATACGGGGATACCGCCGGCGGACTTGCCGTTATTTCGGATCTTTTAAAAACATGGGTATATCAACTGGCGGACTATATTAACCGGGATGGAGAGGTTATCCCTTACCATACAATAAAGCGGGTACCCTCAGCGGAACTTAAACCGGGACAGATCGATCAGGACACGCTGCCTCACTATGATATCCTTGACGGGATATTATATTATCATCTGGAGGAAGGGTATTCGGAGAAAGATCTCGAGAAAAAAGGCTTTAAACCGGAAACCATTAAATGGGTAATGGAAGCGATGGCGAAAAGTGAATATAAACGGCGCCAGTGCCCTCCCGGGATAAAACTTGATATCAAGACCTTCCTGAGGAAAAAATAAAAAGGTTACATTTAACAGGTTATTGCAATTCTAAGGGTTTCAGTGTATTATTATGGGACAATCTGATATACATAAATAAAAGCGAGGTGGAGTATGGCAAATGAAACAGTTTTTAAACGGTATAAAGCAAACCCTATTATTACTGCTCAAGCGGTGCCACGCGCCAACAGTATACATAACAGCGCCATAGTACCCTTTGAAAGCGGTTATGCCGGCATATTCCGGGTTGACGAAATAGATTTTAACTTCACGATGCATGTAGGCTTCAGCAAGGACGGTATAAAATGGGATATAGACCCCGAAGTGCTGAAAATGGAATGCAGCGATGAATACCTCCGGATAAAAGAGAGGACTTATGACCCGCGTCTTACGAAAATAGACGATACTTACTATTTTACATGGTGTCTGGATTCTCCCCAGGGGCCCCTTATCGGATTGGCTACGACAAGGGATTTTAAAACCTTCAAGCAGCAGGAAAATATCACCCTGCCGGCGAACAGGAACGGTGTTATCTTCCCGCGCAAAATAAACGGCCAATTTGCCATGTATTCTAGGCCCAGCGACATGGGGCATACGCCTTTCGGGGCCATGTTTTATTCCACAAGTCCGGACATGGTCCACTGGGGGAACCATCGGTTTGTATTTGAACCCGTAAGAAGCAGCTGGCAGTCGACAAAAATAGGGCCCGGCCCGCACCCGATCGAGATTGACGAAGGCTGGCTTCTCATCTATCACGGCGTGTGGACCAGCTGCAATGGATATCTTTACTATACGGGGGCCTCTATTCTTGAGAAGGATAAACCATGGAAGGTACTTTACCGTACGAAGGATTATCTCTTGGCGCCGACTGAAATCTATGAACGGGTAGGTGATGTGCCAAACGTCGTTTTTCCAAGTTCTGCCATATTGCATGACGGCAAGATACGCCTCTATTACGGATGTGCCGATACCTGTATTTCCATGGCTGAGGCAAGACTAAGCGATGTGATCGAATTCACCAAAAAGCACAGCTTCTAGAACAAAAATCAGGTATATTTGCAGTATTAAAATAAAAATCTGGATTTTTCCTGCACATAGCTACATATTATATCCTTGAAATGATTTTAATATTCATGATATAATACGCTCCGAAACTCGGTGCCCGCATAGCTCAGCTGGTAGAGCAACTGACTCTTAATCAGTGGGTCCAAGGTTCGAGCCCTTGTGCGGGTACCATTAAGTCAAAGTATAGAGCGGGTGTAGCTCAGTTGGTAGAGCATCACGTTGCCAACGTGATTGTCGTCGGTTCGAGCCCGATCACCCGCTCCATTTTTGTAAGGTGCCGGGGATAAACAGTTCACCAAAACAAGCGAAAAAAGGAATACTATGAATATTGTTGACTTGCTGGGTAAAGATGCCGTATCAACTGAGTTAAAAGCGCGTGAAAAGGATGCTGTGATCTCAGAGTTAGTGGACCTTTTAGTCTCATCCGGTGGCGTGAAAAGGAGCGAAAAGGATGAGATACTTAAGAAAATACAGGAAAGAGAAACCCTGGGCTCCACCGGTATCGGCAAGGGTGTTGCCATCCCGCATGCCAAGTGCCCCAAAGTCAAGAAGATGATCGCGGCTTTTGGGACGTCGAAATCCGGGCTTGATTTCAAGTCGCTTGACGGGGAGCCTACGTATATATTCTTTCTTTTGATTGCACCCGGTGAAACTCCGGGCCCGCATCTTAAAGCTTTGGCCAAGATATCTCGTCTTTTGGATGATAAATTTGTTAGAGACAGATTACGCGCGGCAAAAAGTGCCCAAGACATTATAAAAATTATCAAGGAAGAGGAACAGAAAAAAATCCGGTGACGCGCTCAAACAGAGCTCTCCGGTCGGAGGTTTCTGCAAGCGTGTTCTATTCTGGAATGCCGGTATTTTTAAAAAACAAGGACATACGCTTTTATGAAAAGATTAAAATGGTTATATCCGGGGATGCTGATCAAAAGGTGGATATCACTTGCGGTTTTCGGGATTCTGATGATTTCCATGGGTTTTGTTATAGTCATCTCCGAACCTAATCCCGAGAATAAGGCTATAGCGGGTGTCGTAATAATCATCGGTATCCTTTGCGTGATAATTGCGGTTAAAAGGATACTCCAGTCGTTTATAACTGTCTTTATGCCAGAGCCGGAAAGATCCAAGAACATGCTGGTGGACAAGATATATGAGAAACGCATATTAAATAAGGGGCCCAAAATAGTCGTGATCGGCGGGGGTACGGGACTCTCCACGCTTCTTACGGGGCTAAAGCAAAAAACAAGTAATATCACCGCGATAGTCACAGTCGCTGATGATGGAGGCTCTTCCGGAAGGCTCCGGGAAGAGTTCGGGGTACTTCCCCCCGGGGATATACGTAACTGTCTGGTGGCTCTGGCGGATTCGGAGGACCTGTTGGGCGCGCTTTTTCAATTCCGTTTTCAGGAAGGCAAGGAGCTGCATGGTCATAATTTCGGTAATCTTTTTATAACGGCGCTGTCACAGATTACCGGGGATTTTGCAAAGGCGATAAGGGAATCCAGCAAGGTTCTTGCTATACGAGGGAATGTTTTTCCCGCGACACTGCAGAAAGTGAAATTAGTGGCTAAAAAAGAAGACGGGAAAGAGACGGTCGGCGAATGCCTTATACGTGAGGATAAAGAAAGCCCGATAGCCAGACTTTCCCTTATGCCGGGTGATTGTGAAGCTACACGGGAATCTGTGGAAGCCATACGCGAGGCGGATGCGATCATCCTGGGTCCGGGAAGCCTTTATACCAGTGTTATGCCTAACCTTCTTATAGGGGGCATACAGAAAGAGATCATTAAATCCAAAGCGGCTAAAATTTATATCTGTAACGTCATGACCGAGTCAGGCGAGACGGACGATTATTCGGTCAGTGATCATGTCAGGGCCATTATAAAGCATACGCATCCGAAAATAATAAATTATTGCATTGCAAACATATCGCGCATACCTACTCCTCTTTATGAAAAATATAAAAATGAGGAAAACAAGTTTCCCGTAAGACTCGATGAGACTGATGCCAGGTGGTTTAAACGGGAAAGAATAATGCTGGTCAGGGCGCGTATCGCCGACACTAAAGAGTTTGTAAGGCACGATTCCGCGAAGCTCAGTGACGTGATTATGGATATCTTGAATGAAAACAGAAAAAGGTGAGGGCCTTAAGTGGATGAGGCGAAGTTTGCGATGGCGTTTCACTGCAATCAGCCTGTTTTCAATTTTGAAGATAAGATCGAAGAAGCTTACAAAAACGCGTACTTGCCTCTGCTGGAAACCCTGGAGGAGTTTTCCGGGATCAAGGTTTCGTTTCATTATTCGGGTAACATGCTGGAATGGTTTAAAGAAAAGCATCCGGAGTATATAGAGAAAGTAAGTTTTCTTGTAAGGCGCGGGCAGATTGAACTCATAAGCGGCGGGTGTTTCGACCCGGTTATGGTGCTTATCCCGGAGCGGGACAGGCGGGGACAATTAAGGATGAACGGGGAACTGATCGAGGAGATCTTCGCCGTTAAACCGAAAGGCGCCTGGATAGCCGAGAGGGTATGGGAGCCGAGTTTAGTCGACACTTTAAGTGATGCCGGAATAAAGTATACCATTGTCGATGACTGTCACATATTAAAGGCCGGGGCAGGTGAAGAGAGACTTTTCACGCCCTGTCTTACGCAAGGAAAGGATAGTTCGGTAATACTTTTTCCGTCACTGAGGATCCTTAGGTACTTTATTCCGTTTCGCATGCCGCAGGTCACGCTGGACTACGTGAAAGAAGTGGCGGGGAAAAGGAACGGCAAAAATACATGTTTCTTTTTTGCTGATGACGGTGAGAAGTTCGGAGTATGGCCGCATACTCACCGTTGGGTTTATAAACGGGGGTGGCTGAGGAGTTTTTTTCGATTGCTGGAAGAAAACGCCCGGTGGTTTAAAACCGTCACATATTCTGAAATAGTCGATACCGTCCCCGCGGAAAGAATAGAAGAAGTGCCTGCAGCCAGTTATGCGGAGATGATGGAGTGGAGCGGGGGGAATTTTAAGAATTTCCTTGAAAAATATCCGGAAGCTGACCGTATGCATAAAAGAATGATATCAGTCAGCGATGCGGTAGAAGAGATGAGAATGAAAAACAGCCGTTTTGGTGAAAACAGTCGTATAGACGAAGCAAAAAAGGAATTATTTAAAGCACAGTCAAGCTGTGCGTATTGGCATGGCGCTTTTGGCGGGGTCTATCTCCCTCATCTTAGGTCAGGAGTATACAGCCATCTCATAAAGGCGGGGGAGATAATCGAGAAGCTTCAGCAAGACCGGAAAAGCGGCGTCAGATCCATGGAATGCGATCTGGGCCGGAAGGGTCGGGAAATCATAACAAGTAACAGGTTTATCGATATTTTTATAAAGTCTTTTGCCGGGGCGGCTGTAAGCGAGCTGGATTATAAACCGCTGGGGCTTAACCTTGCGAACACCATTTCGCGCGTAAGGGAGGCTTATCACAGTAAACTTGATAGGACCTGTTCTGAAAGGGCCAAACAGATAAAGGAGATTATAACCAAAAGGAGCCCGGTAAACATACATGATCTTTTAGGTCTCGGGGAGAGAGGGCTGCGACGGGTACTGGGGTATGATGATTACCAGCGCGGCGTTTTCCTGACACATATTTATCCGGAGAAAAAAGCGTGGAGAAAAATGGATCTCGCAGGAAAAAGTCACGACGGATTTTTAAAAGGTTCATATGAAGCGGTTACCGAGACGGAAGACGAGGCCATTACTCATGCTTTTTCAAGAAGGGAGAGGGCCTTCTCATCTTGCGGTAGCCAGTTCGATCTTGAAATAGAGAAAAAAATAACACTTGGACTAGAGGCGGCTATTCACTTTTCACATAAGATAAAGTGTTATTACGGCCGGGGGATTCTGCGGTATGCGCTTGAATTCAACTTTCTGGTATGGGACAGTGCGGTTATTCCGGGGCCGAGATTTTTAAATGTAGAACATTTTGCATTGAAAGATAAATATTCGGGTCTTGGTTTAAGTTTTTCTCTCGGGGAAAAGCGCCCTGTTTTTATGTATCCGGTATACACGGTCAATGAGACCGAATGCGGATTAAAAAAGACATTTCAGGGAGTATCTGTTCTTATAGGAGGGGAATGTGACTTTGATGATGCATGCGCGAGTGATGAACTTAAAGTCACGGTGACGATCGGGTAATATATGGTAACGAGAAAAGACATCATTGTAAAAAACCGGACGGGTCTACATGCCAGACCCGCGGCTCTTTTTGTTCAGATAGCTAACAAGTATGAGAGTGATATAACGATAATAAAAGACGATCAGAAAGTTAACGGTAAGTCGATAATGGGGATACTTATGCTTGCCGCCGAAAAAGGCGCCAAGATCGCTATTATTGCGGATGGAGATGACGCCGAAAAAGCCGCGGAAGAGTTATCAGAACTCTTATTGCATGATATCGAGGGTTAAAACACTGGAGAGATAGATGAAGAAAAATAGAAAAGATCCTTCTCTAAAAAGAAAACAGATTCAGCTAAAGGGGATTCCTGCCGCGCCCGGGATCGAGATAGGCAAGGCACATGTTTACGGGACAGAGGACACCATACCTGTCAGGCGCAGCATCTCCGAGAAGGAAGTACCCATTGAAGTCGAAAGGTTCAGAGAGGCACTGAAACAGACCAGGAAAGAAATCCTCGAGATAGAGAAAAAAATATCCAAGGAGATGGGCGTCGAGCATGGAAGGATCTTCAGTGCTCATCTTCTTGTTTTGGAAGACAGCGTTCTCGTCCATGAGGTTATTACAAGACTTAAGAAAAAGAAATACAACATAGAAGTCATATTCCTCGAGGTGCTTAATAAGTATATAAACGTGCTTTCCGAGGCCAAGGACGAATATCTGCGCGACCGTATAAGCGATATAACAGATGTAGGCAAGAGGATACTCAGAAACCTGATAGGCACGGAAGAGACTTCATTGGCGAGTCTCGATGAAAAAGCAATTATAATCGCTTATGATTTATCCCCCTCCGATACGGCGATGATGCATAGGGGTCGCGTGTTGGGTTTTGCGACAGATATAGGAGGAAGGACGTCACACACGGCCATCATGGCAAAATCCCTGGAAATACCCGCTGTAGTGGGTCTTGAAAGTGTAACAGATATAATTAAAAGCGGCGACCAGGTGATCCTGGACGGAATACACGGGATAGTAGTCATAAACCCGAACAAGAAGACTCTTGCGAAGTACCAGAGAGAGAAAAAGAAATACGAAAAGTTGGAGCAAGAGCTTATTGAGCTGAAATTGTTGCCCAGTGAAACGCTTGACGGCAAGAAAGTTGTCGTGGCGGGCAACATAGAGCTTCCGGAGGATGTGGCGAGCGTGATATCGCATGGTGCGGAAGGAATAGGACTTTACAGGACCGAGTATTTTTATATGAACAGGCGCGACCTCCCGAACGAGGAAGAGCAGTTTAATGCATACAGGTCTGTTGCGGCGAGGATAAGCCCCAACTGTGTGATAATAAGGACTATGGACCTCGGCGGCGATAAATTTCTTTCCCAGCTTGATGTGCCGAGAGAGATGAACCCGTTTTTGGGGTGGCGTGCCATACGGTTCTGTTTGGCAAGGCCTGACATATTTAAAGCTCAGCTCAGGGCGATACTGCGCGCTTCGGCTTTCGGAAATCTAAAACTGATGTATCCCATGATCTCGGGTGTGGGGGAATTAAGGCAGGCGAATGAAATGCTCGAGGAGGTAAAAAAAGAGCTCAGGAAAGAAGGCCATAAATTTAACGAGGATATCCCGGTGGGGGCCATGATCGAGGTCCCTTCAGCCGCTATTACAAGTGACATTATAGCGAAGGAAGTTGCGTTTTTCAGTATCGGGACTAATGATCTTATCCAGTATTCTTTGGCGGTGGACAGGGTAAACGAAAAGATCGCTTATCTCTACGAGCCCGCGCATCCGGCGGTATTAAACCTTATCAAGATGGTCATAGATAACGGCCATAAGGAAAAAATACCGGTGGCACTGTGCGGTGAGATGGCCGGGGACATATCACTAACCATGATCCTGCTCGGACTGGGGCTGGATGAATTCAGTACTTCCCCGATAGCAGTGCCTGAGATAAAGAAGATAGTGCGTTCGATCAATTATTCCGACGCGAGAAAAATCGCGGAAGAAGCATGTACTTTTAATACCGGCAAAGAGGTGCAGGATTTCGCCAGGGAAAAATTACGGGAAATGGTTCCGGATATAGCGATCGAACTAATGGAATAGGAGGAAAGGATTAAAATGAAAGGATTGATATTAGCAGCTGGTTACGGCACCAGATTATACCCGCTGACACTTGATCGGCCCAAACCTTTAGTGAAAGTTGCGGGACAGACTATTCTGGAGCGCCTGCTCAGGAAACTTGAGAAGCTTGAATTTTGTGATGCGGCGTATATAGTGACAAATGACAAATTTTACGAGATGATTCTTAAATGGGTAAGAGGACGGAGTTTTTCCATAAACCTGAAAGTTCTTAACGACCTGACCACCTCGAACGAGGACAGGCTTGGCGCTATAGGTGATATCAACCTGGTTTTGGAGAAAGAAAAACCCCAGGACGATATTTTGATAATCGCCGGAGACAATCTTTTTGAGTTTGATATACTGGATTTTGTGAATTTCGCGAAGAAAAAGAACAAGTTCAGCGTCGCATTATATGATGTCAAAGACCGCAAACTTGCGCAGAAATACGGGATTGTTTCACTTGATAAGAACTTCAAAATAAGCGAGTTTCAGGAAAAACCGGAAAGCCCGAAAAGCACGCTTGCTTCAACGGGTATATACTACCTGCCCAAAGCGCAGTTAAATATGATGGCGGAGTACATGAAAACGGGTTTTGCGAAAGACGCCCCCGGTCATTTTGTCAAATGGGTTTCGGATAACGACAATGTTTTCGGATATGTCTTTTCTGAAGGGTGGTACGATATAGGGGATAAAAAGTCTCTTGAAAAAGCTGATATTGAATACCGCAGAAGAGAACTGTAGGCTGTTTGCTGCCGGGGTTACATAGGTCAAGAACTAAACAGAAGGAGAGAATGGATGAGAAAGAGTAAAAATAAATATTTATTTACCTCTGAAAGCGTAACAGAGGGGCACCCCGACAAGGTGTGCGACCAGATATCCGATGCGATACTTGATGAGATAATGAAAGACGATCCTTCCGGCCGGGTTGCCTGTGAGACCATGGTGACCACGGGGATGGCGCTGGTGGCTGGCGAGATAACGACTTCCTGTTATGTTGATATACCTAAGATAGTGAGGAGGACAATTCGCGATATAGGGTATACCAGCGCGAATTACGGTTTTGATTATCTTACCTGTGGTGTAATCACCTCCATACAGGGCCAGTCTCCGGATATAGCTCTTGGAGTCGATGTGGGAGGAGCAGGAGACCAGGGCATGATGTTCGGGTACGCTACTAACGAGACAAGAGAGTTCATGCCGCTTTCGATTTCTTTGGCGCATGCCCTTACAAGGCGGCTTGCAAAAATCAGAAAAGAGAGGATTGTCAATTACTTAAGGCCCGACGGCAAGAGTCAGGTTACTGTCGAGTATCATGACGGCCAGCCTAAAAGGGTCGAGGCGATTGTTGTAAGCGCTCACCATGACCATAAAGCCAAGATGACCGAGATCAAGCGGGACATTAAGAACCTTGTGATTAAGGAAGTTATCCCAGAGGAGCTTATGGATAAAAAGACGAAGATATTCATCAACCCCACGGGAAGGTTTGAAGTGGGAGGGCCTCAAGGGGACACCGGCGTTACCGGAAGAAAGATAATAGTCGACACCTACGGCGGTGTCGGAAGTCACGGCGGCGGGTGTTTTAGCGGAAAAGACCCTACAAAAGTCGACCGGTCCGCTTCTTACATGGCCCGTTACGTCGCCAAGAACATTGTTGCCGCGAAAATCGCGTCTAAATGCGAGATCCAGTTTGCTTACGCTATAGGCGTGCCGGAGCCGGTAAGCGTCATGGTGGACACATTCGGTACCGCAGAAATAGCTGAGGAAAAAATAGTCAAACTTGTGAGAGAAAACTTTGATCTTACTCCAGCAGGCATCATAGAAAAACTTAAGCTCAGGCGCCCCATCTACAAACGCACCGCTGCGTACGGACATTTCGGCCGGGACGAAGAAGGGTTTACATGGGAAGAGCTTGATGCGTCAAATATTCTGAAGAAAAAAGCAAGATAGACCAAAAGAAGGAGCGTATAGTGAAGAGGTGTCACATAAAGGACAAAAAACTCGCCAGGGGAGGGAAACTCAAGATAGAGTGGGCGGCGAAGAACATGCCTGTAGTCAAGATCATTGAGAAGAGGTTCAAGGAGAAAAAACCCCTTAAAGGCGTACATGTAGGTGCGTGTCTGCATGTTACTAGCGAAACGGCCAATCTCATGCTTGCGCTTAAAGCGGGCGGTGCGCGGGTGGAACTGTGTGCGTCCAATCCGCTTAGCACGCAGGATGATGTCGCTGCCTCTTTAGTCCAAGATTACGGGATATCTGTCTTTGCCGTTAGGGGGGAGAATAACGCCACGTATTACAGCCATATAAACAGCGTTTTGGATATCAAACCTCATGTTACCATGGATGACGGGGCGGATCTGATTTCAACGATTCATTCCAAGCGCAGGGAACTTATTAGCACTATTTTCGGCGGCACCGAAGAGACCACCACCGGTGTTATACGCCTCAGAAGTCTTGAGGAGAGGAATCTTCTTAAGTTTCCCGTAATAGCCGTAAATGATGCCGAGACTAAATATCTTTTTGATAACAGATACGGCACGGGCCAGTCGACCATAGACGGTGTTTTAAGAGCCACGAATCATCTTCTTGCCGGCAGCAATGTTGTCATTGCCGGATATGGGTGGTGCGGCAGGGGCGTGGCCATGCGCGCACGCGGAATGGGTGCCCGCGTAACAGTCACGGAAGTGAACCCTTTCCGGTCTTTGGAAGCCGTCATGGACGGGTTTACCGTTATGCCCATGAGGGAAGCCGCCAAGTGGGGGGATATTTTTATAACACTTACAGGGAATATAAATGTCATACGACGTGAACATTTTCTCTCCATGAAAGACGGTGCGATAGTCGCCAATTCCGGACACTTTAACGTAGAAATCGACATTCCGACGCTTAAAAAGATGTCCAAATCTTCTCGTGATATCAGGCACTGTGTGCGGGAATACACCCTTAAAAACGGGAAGAAGATAGTGCTTCTTGGGGAAGGCAGGCTGATAAACCTGGCATCGGCAGAAGGACATCCTTCTATAGTCATGGATATGAGTTTCGCCAACCAGGCGCTTTCATGTGAATACATGGTCAAAAACCACAGAAAGCTGGAGAACAAAGTCTATAAAGTCCCGGAAAAAATAGATAAAAAAATCGCAGAATTAAAACTGCATGCCACGGGTATAGGTATAGATAAACTTACCGGGGAACAGGAGATATATCTCAAGAGCTGGGACATGGGGACTTAAGATTGTGCTTCAAGGTGAACCCATCTCCAGGCGGGTGGGATATGTTTTGAGAAGTTTTTTATGAGGAGAAAGATACATGGAAAGGAAAGTTAATCGGATAGGGGTGCTTACTTCCGGAGGAGATGCTCCCGGCATGAACGCGGCTATACGAAGCGTTGTCCGTAAAGCTGTAATAGAGGGTCTTGAAGTTAGAGGTATTTTAAGGGGGTATGAGGGCCTTATTAACGGAGAGATCATAGAGATGAATTCCCGCAGCGTAAGCAACATTCTTTCCCGTGGCGGTACTATCCTCAAAACCGCCAGATCCAAGGAATTTATGACGAAAGAAGGCCAGGCAAAAGCCGTTAAAGTCCTCGAGAATAACGGGATAGATGCGCTTGTCATTATAGGCGGTAACGGTTCCCTGCAGGGTGCTATAGCTCTTGAGAAAGACTGGGGCGTTTTAAGCGTAGGTATACCGGGCACTATCGATAATGACCTGGGGCATACCGATTATACGATAGGGGCGCATACCTCTGTGGATACGGTTCTGGATGCGGTCGACAAGATACGCGACACGGTATCGAGCATGGAACGCATTTATGTTATCGAGGTGATGGGCCGCGAAGAGCCTTACATAGCAGTTATGGCAGGTTTAGCCGGAGGCGCTGAAGAAGTGTTATATCCCGGCTCCAGCATAAGTATAGAAAAAATCGCTTCAGAGATCGAAAAAGCGGAAGAAACAGGTAAAAGAAGCTGGATCATTATCGTCTCTGAGGGTTTTGCCACCGCTCAATCTCTGTCAAAAAAGATCACGGCGAAGACCGGACGTGAAGTGAGGGGCATAACATTGGGACATGTACAAAGGGGGGGGTCTCCCAATGCGCCGGACAGGGTCCTTGCGTCGATAATGGGCGCTTATGCCGTTGATGCTCTAGTGAAAGGCCATTTCGGGAAAATGGTGGGGATAAAAGGACAGACGCTGCAGATGGTTCCTTATGGGAGTGCCTGTTTTGACAGGAGTAAGGATGGAGAACTTCACCAAAAGCTATATGACCTTACTAAATTACTCGCCTCATAACCTTTTGTATTATGAGAATCATAAATAGATACATGCTCAAGGAACTCGGAGGTCCGTTCCTGGCGTCGCTGCTTGTAACGACGTTTATACTGGCAGCGGGCAATATTATTCAGACCGTGGATATGGTTATGAATAAAGGCGTGGAGCTGCTGCAAGTAGTAAAAATATTTTTCTTATTCCTTCCCTATGTGCTTATTTTCACTATTCCTATTTCTGTCCTTGCGGCGGTGCTTCTGGGTTTTGGCAGGCTTTCAGGGGACAATGAGGTCACTGCCCTGAGGACAAGCGGGGTAAGTATCTATAAAGTCGTCTTGCCTGTTGTGATCTCTGGTTTCATAATAAGTCTCATAAGCGTGCCTTTAAACGACAAGATACTCCCGCAGTCGGAATTTGCGGCCCGTAAACTGCTTAAAAGGATCGGGATAAAGAACCCGACGGCTATGCTGGAGCCGGGAGTGTTCGTTAAGGGTTTTAAAGATTACGTTATTTTTATATATAATGTTAAAGGTAATATGCTCGAGGACATACGCATTTACCAGCCGCAGGAGGGCAAGCCCACCCGTACGATAGTGGCAAAAAGAGGTGAGGTAATTCCGCTGCCTGAAGAGAACAGCGTAAAACTGAAGCTTTCCGACGGTACCGCCGATGAGATCTCCTCAGAGAAACCGGATGAATTTTATAAGCTCTCGTTTAAAAACTATTATATGACGCTTAATCTGGACGAGGCGGTGGATACAGCTACTATTCAGAAAAAAGCCAGGGAAAAAAGCATTAAGGAGATTCTCCTGGACATAAAAAACTTAAGCGAAGAAACCATAGCCGTAATCCCCTTGAGCATCGAACTGCATAAAAAGTTAGCGCTTGCGTTTTCCAGCCTCGTTTTTGTCCTTGTCGGTATACCCCTTGCGATAACTACACACCGGCGGGAAAGGTTTGTCGGTTTTGGGCTGGCCATAGTGCTTTTTCTGATATATTGGGGCATCATGCTTACCGGTATAGCTTTTGCTATAAGGGGGATCATCCCGCCTTGGCTGGGGGTATGGTCTGCCGATATTCTTCTTTTTGGAACGGGAGTGGTGATGTTCTACCGGATCGCCGGAAGATAAGCGTTTCGCTTTTACCCATGCACCAGAAGGCCGCGCCCGTAAGGGCGTGGATGAATGACCTTCGGTGCAGGGTTCCGCTTGACGGAAAGACTGAAACTGTGGATGTCATGGGCGTTAGCCCATGGAGCTTCAC
>Ga0180432_10007302_pt1 | contig 14080 bp, 16 predicted proteins | sample SS_ome_10_FD_132414 | JGI IMG/M metagenome (GOLD analysis project Ga0180432, IMG submission 132414) | Hypersaline lake sediment archaeal communities from the Salton Sea, California, USA - SS_1_MS_2 metaG | ecosystem: Environmental > Aquatic > Non-marine Saline and Alkaline > Hypersaline >...
GAGAGCTCATCCAACGCGAACACCGCGGCCAGCTCCTGGTCCCCTGTCCTCTCTAATTCTCTCACCGACTACGCCCTCCGCATACGTTCTAGTCTTTGAATACACACTCCCGCAGATCTTCCAGGTCGTCCTCGTCGGCCCCGCATCCAGCGGACCTGAGTTGCACCGCCCCGCACGCCGGACAGATATATGTCTCTACTGTAGAAACACGTCCATCGGTCGCCCTCTGGGTGTAGAAGGTATCCCCTTTCCCCATGGCGGCCATCACCTGGTCGAGCCTCCATCGCATGTCGGCCCAATTGGGCCATTCACCCGTGCCAACGCCCACTGTGTGACCATGTGGCGTGGGATGCAAGACCTGCACTCGTTTCACACAGACCACCCGCCAACGCGCCATTTATCCCCTCCATCAAGTACTTGACTGACCCGGACGCGTCCCCCTGTCCGGCTTTGGCTCCGTTTTCAACTCGATTCACCTGTCTGGCGACATTCCCGCGTCACGCTCAATCGGCAAACAGAACCTCCAGAAACAGCCCCAGGTCGTCCTTGCCCTCAAGTATGCGCAGATCGTACACCTCTGTATATCCACAGTCGGTGCAGGAGACGAAGGCGTAACTGTAGGGCTGAACCTCAAACAGACGGGACAGACCAGTCCCTGACATAGACAGGCGCTCGACACGAGCGCCTGTCTGTCCACATCGAGCACACACAAACTCGCGCGCCAATGCTTCATCCACCTGTGCCATTTCGCATCTCCTTTGATTTATCAGTCGTCTATGGTATCGTTCTATGTGCGTACCTATTGCAGTGACTTCCTGGCCCGTCTGGCCAACATCCTCGCTCCTTTGCCGGCGCTCGCGCCCGGATCGAGCATGACATCCAGGACGATCTCCAGCACGTCCGGCCCCTTCTCCAGCAAGACATCCAACGCCTGGCTGAGCAGGCGCTTATCGGCGGCCTCTCCCGCCTCGATCTCCTCCCTGACGATGTCGACGGCGGCCTCCAGATCCTCACACACCGGCGGCGGCTTCCGGCGGGCCAGCGCCAACGCTCGATCGAGAAGCGCCGCCACCCCATCAAGCTGCAGACCCGCGCGCTTGACGACGGTGGAGCGACTGCGATCGCCGATAACGTTGCCGTCGCCGGTGACGGTGATACGATCGCCCAACTGACCGGAGAGCACCGGCCCTCTCACGTCCCCCACGACGTTGATCTGCGGGCCGTGGACGACCTGAGCCCGCTGGTCAGAAAGCGTCCAGGCCCCGGGCTGCGGCTCGATTTGCGGTTCGACATCGAAGGGCAGTCCCTTGGGCCGCGCGTCGCCGCCGGCGTAGTAGGCCAGAACGAAATTGTCAGCATGCTCGAAGTGCAGGATAGGATGCTGGCGGTCGTTGGTGCGCCCGGGCACGACCTGGCGGGCGTGGAGGGCGAGGTCGGCCACGCGCACGTATCCGTCCTCCCGGGCCACGCCGACGCCGGCAAGGGCCTCGATCAGAGCCAGCGTGAAGGCGCTGTAGGGCTTCCCGGCGAAGGAGAGTTCGTCCTCCTGGGACGAGGCGATGAGCACCTGCCCTCCTCCCTCCGTCAGCAAGTCCATAGCCTCCGGGGGCAGGGGCGACCTAGTCAGTTCCACCCCCGCGCGCGGGGCCTTGGCGCCCCCCACCCCTCCGGCGTGGCAGCAGTCGAGCAACACCAGCAACTTTCGCGCCGGAATAGCGCCCAGACCATCGGCGAACTCCCTCCCGTTGATGGCGGTCTCGCTGAGCCTCCGGATATCGTAGCCGTAAGGGAGCAGGTAGTAGGCCTCCCCAATCGAGGTTTGGGCCCGGTAGCCGTGACCAGAGAAATAAACGAGGGCGGTCGACTGGGCACCCGCCAATTGGGAGAGGGCGTCAAGGGCGGAGAGAACGGCCGCACGGTCGGCCTCCTCACCGGTGAGCAGGTGAACCTGACCGGGTGGATAGGCGCAACGCCCGGGATCCCTGAGAATGCGAGCCAGACCTGTGGCATCGGCCACGGTGTTGGGCAGATCCGCACCGACGCCGACAACGAGGGCGTGCCCTGGCGTGAAGCGCGCGTCCATCAGGGCGCTACGTGGCCTCGGAGGGCGTCAATTCGTCATCCCCACGAAAGCGCACGCCGTCCTCGACACGGCGCTGCAGAACCTTCTTCAGGTCGTCGGCGCTGGTACACCAGATACGCTCTACCTGGCGCCATTCCTTGCTCTTGAGCGCGTCCTCAACCTCCTGCGCGACCCCCTGACGCGTGCCCAGCGGCGGCCCCACCAGCGTGATCCTCTTGTACATAAACGCCTCTTGAGGATAGAAGCAGAAATTGGAGCGGAAATGCTCCAGAAAGGGCCACGCCGCTTCAAACCAGGCTCGCGGGCACAGTCCCTCGCGGTCCATAGGGAAGACCAGGATGTGATCGCCATCGTCCGGATACTGCTCGGCCTCCTCCTCCTCCCTCACCGGTCTCTGGAGGTACACCCACTCTTTGCTGGTGCGTATGACCATCCAGTTCCCCTTGTTCCAAAACACGTGCCACAGCCCGAAGTCTCCCAGACGATTCTTGATCGTCGTTTCGTAGCCCTCCGCGCTGGGATTCAGATCTTGCTCCTGAAAGTCTCCAAGCCAAGGAATCAGTATGGGGGGCATGTCACACCTCCTGAATGTGTTGAGATCTCTCGGAAAGTGCTCGGAGCCCCGTCCTCGGGCCGGTTTCAGCGGCTCTACTCACCTGAGACGCTCCCGGGACGGGGGCTGGGAGCGTTTTCGGAGACTCTCCGAGAAAGCTCTGCTATCGCCCGACGTCCTTACCTACCCGTGCACAACCTATGCATCAGGGAAGCGCGTGGGACCCGCGGTACCCGGCCCCTTAGCACAGATCGGACAACGAGAAAATCAACGGTCCACCGTCGGCGCCGACGAGCACCTGCTGGCCGTCCGGTGAAACGGACAGGCTATGGATCGGCACGCCGACCAAACCCGCCTCACGAACCACCTGGCACTCAAGTCCCGTCCGTCCTCCCTCCTTCCACCGGCAAACGCTCAGTCCCGCCCCCGTGCCAATCAAAGCGCCATCGCCGGCTGGCAGAAGGGCGATGGCTTCCACCCTGTTGGACGCCAACCCATCGTTGGTGGTGACAGGCCCGAGCCACGGGCTTTCGGTCAAACGTTCGTCGTACAACGCCAACCCCTGCCTCAGCGTGCCGGCCCAGACAACACCCTGCCCGTCTACAGCGACGGCGTGCACAACCTCAGGCGCATCTGCGTCCCAGGGCGGCTGGTACGGTCGCGACCACTCCTCCTCGCTCAAGCGATACAGCCCGTAATTCGTCCCCACCCACAACGCACTATCCCCGCTCTTCTGGGCCATACCGTACACGACGAAGTAGACGCCTTCCTTCCATCCCTCGGGCGGCCCTATCACGCGCCACCCCCGGTCGGCCTCCATGACGCCCAGGCCGTGACCGTCCAAAGCCCCGACGTAGACTCGATCATTGTCCACATCCAGGTGAATGCTCCTGATCTGACACCCAGGCAGGGCATCCCCGCCAGCGTGGTCGTAGCTGGTCGCCGGCGTGTAAGGGCGCCAGTCCACCTGCTGACCGCGCTGGTCTAACACGGTCAAGCCACAGCCCGACGTGCCGACCCAGATTCGCCCACCCTGCTCGTCGACCGCCAGTGCCGACACGGTGTCGGCCACCAGATCCCGGGAGTCGTAGCATGTCTCGGATTCACCCGCGGCAAAGGTCCGCAATCCCCCCCCGGACAGCCCCACCCACCAGCGCGTGCCGGCAGGGTCGGACTGAGCGGCCGAGGCGAGGACGCCTCTCTCCGCCAGAGGGATCTCCCCGCCGCACTCCAGAGGGCCGCTTCCGCGCCAAATCGACCACACCTGCCACACGGCCACAAACAGGCCCAGGGCAAACAAGGCGCCGGTTATCAAGCCTCGCCGGATGTGCAAGCGCCTGACGCGCTGGCGCAGCTCGGCCGCGCCAGGATAGTAAGCGTCGAGGACGCGCAGCTCGGTCAACGCATCCAACGCGTCACGCACCTGGCCGCGCTCCAGAAGGACGGCCGCTCGCCCGAACAAGCTCGCCGCCTGCTCCGCCCGTTCCGCACGCTGCGCCTGTTCAGCCAGCCCGGCCAACTGGACCGCCAGATCCGGAAACTCTCCCTTGACGACGATGGCGACGTTGCCTGAACCGACGATATTGCCGTCGCCCGTGATCTCCAGGTCGTGGGCTCGCAGGGCCGAAACGACGGCCTCCGGCGGGTGGGCACGCAGGGCCTCGGCCAGCTCCGGCAGATGCGACGCATCACCAACGCGCAGGTGGTCGACCAGGCTGATTAAGTCGCTGGGCCGATCTCGTTCCGACACAAGGGTCTCCCGCTGAGAGAGAAGCGCACTCCATCCTCGATCCGGCGGCGGGCGGTGCGAGAGTGTGGGGGTGTAGAGGGGCCAACGGATGTCTTCTATCCGCGCCCGCCCTGATCATATCCTCTGGCTTGAACGAAGCGCCAAGGCCTCGTCCTTTTTCTATTATAGCATCTCCTGAATGATAGCACAACTGGCGATGCAGGACCCTGCAGGACCAAAGCCTCGATAGCCCACTGCGGCGACTCGTCGGGCGGCCTAAGCGTCCCCCACAGTCATACCCGACCCGTAGGCTATCTCAATGGTGCCGTTTGGCAGGAAATTCGACTTCCTGTATCTCAACCTTCCTTGATTGCCCTAAAATACAGAAGCGCACCATTCTGACAGGGAAACCGCTCGAACCTGAAGCCATACTCCTGGCACATCTCCTGCCACTCCGCTTCCGAATACAAAACGCCCCTGATTCTACTCTGGGCCCGGTTTCTCTCTGGAACGGGAACGCTACAGACCAGCGCACCTCCAGGAATCAAGACCCGCCCGACTTCTTGGAGCACCATCTCCACATCGCTGAAGAAGTTGAACGACAGGATGCAAAGGCAAAGGTCAAAGACGTCATTCTCGAAGGGTAAATCCTCCGCACGCCGCACGTAGAATTCCGGTTCTGAAAAGCCGGCTGTGCTGAAACGCTTGACTGCCTGCTTCAGTAAAGCCGGACTAACGTCTGTTCCTGTATAGTGGTTATCGCTACCGAGAAAATGAACGGCGCTTCCACTGCCCGTCGCCAGTTCAAGAACCTGCTTTCCGTGGGCATCCGTCAACGCCTGAGTGAGAACCTCATAGTGTTTCTGAATATCACCACCGAATTTCTTGGGGAAGACAGAATGGCTCATAATCACGTCATATAGAAAGGAAAAGCGATCCCCGAGCCACGGTTTGAATCGCCTCAAGCGGTTTCCGCTCCCCACGGTGTAGTAAAGCCCCTTCTTTTTTACGACTTGGACGCCCGGCTTAAGTTTGGCCATCATTCCCCCCGTACAACGGTGTCAGCTTTGGTTACAAACGGCCCATCTGGCCTTCATATCTACGTCCCGTTCCAACTTGTTCGCGTGATAGTTGTACTGACTTATCTCATCTGTACCTATGCGTGCGCCACAACCACCAACCTCCTGGCCCTGTGATCATACGGAGCACCCTCAAGATCACCGTAGACATCGACAGAGCTAAAACCACACTCCTTCAGCATAGCCGACAATTCAGCTGCTGAGTAAAGCCAATGTGAGACCTCGAACTCACGCCGTTCTTGACCTCGCAATAGGACCCAACGATTCTCCATCCAACTCCAATTCTTGCTGACCTTGCGCTCTTCCAGAAATAGAATCCCATCCTGTTCGCCCCAGTCTCGCTCCCGGAAGATGCGGGCCAATACCTCTTTGCCCATCATCTCCAAAATCAGCGACCCTTCATCCCTCAGAGAGTCACGTACGTTTGCCAGAACCTGGCGATTCTCAGCCGGGTCTTCGAAGTAACCAAACGATGTAAACAGCGACACAGCGGCATCAAAGGCATGAGGCCTACAGAAGCGTCTCATATCCTCTTGCACAAACTCGACCGCAAGCCCCTCCGCTGCAGCCTGCTCCTGCGCTCTGTCGATGTAGACAGCGGTTCTATCCACCCCCGTGACACTGAAGCCGCGGCGAGCGAATTCCAGGGAATGTCTTCCGGGACCACAACACAAGTCGAGAATCGTCGCCCCCGGACTGACACCAAGCAAGCGAACAACTTGGTCAACCTCAACCGGCGCGGCCTCCCATCGCTGATTGCCAAACATGATGGGGGCTGTTGCTTCCCAGAAGTCATCGCTTTCGTGCCAAGCTTTCATTTCGTGCTCTCCTTGTTGACATCGCGCGGCTCAACAGTAGGAACTGAGCCCGCTGCTTTCTTTGAACCTCTCCTTAAGTTGTGCACTCTATCCTCTCCCGAATCCGCGCGGCCAGGGATACTCTCTCCTCTTCTGATATTCTCAGGATGCCCTGTCTGTAGACCGCAAGTTGCTGCTCATGATAGGGCACTCCAGGCGGCAGAGGCACAATATGCCAATGAACGTGGGCGTTCCCTTGCTTGCTGCCTAAAGAAAGAAGATAGACCCGCTCGGCACTCACTTCCTGCCTCACGGCTTCGGCAACTCGACAGACCATACGTTGGAGATTGAGATACTCCGTAAGTGTCAAGTCGGCCGTCCGCGCGGGTCGGGAAAACGCTCTTAGTTGGGAATGCAGATTGCTATATCACAGCAGCGAGAAATCCTCTCGCACAAACGTGGCCGTTTGAACAACAAAACCATCATCAACCCGCTGCCGATTGAAACCGCTCATCTCCATCTGCTCGATTTCTTTGCTCGAGAAGTACCCGACCCCAATCGTCTCCTCGCTGACTCTCAGGTCCCCTCTTACAGGCTCTGCTGCAAAATGGAGCACAACCAGTTGGAAGCGGTTCTCATGACCGTAATCGAGTAAAGCGTGTGGGCTGGTATACACGGCTATCAATCGACTAACCTGGACATATACACCGGTTTCTTCCAGGATTTCACGTGTGCAGGCTTCGGTAAAGCTCTCGCCTGGCTCCATGTAGCCACCAGGCACGGCCCACCGACCACTGTCAGAGCGGCGTATAAGCAGCATCTTCTGCCCAGCGGGATCAAGAATTGCCGCAGAACAGCCTACTGCTAGACGGCCTTGTCTGCAGACCCGTTCACCTTGGATGATCTTGACCATAACCGAACTCTTCCTTGGGCAACTATGAGACCATAATATAGCTATAATGAATCATATCCCATGATCTCGATCTGTCGAATCACGCCATCCTGGAGCAGGGTATCCTGGCTGAAAGCCATTTCATCTCGGCCGTGCAGATACAGCTCTACCTTCGCTATGGCATCAAGAATGTGCCGGAGATAAACCGATTCATCACGTCTCATAAAGCACCTGCAAATCGCGCTTGATCCTCTCTCGAAGATAGGGACTAGTCGCGGCTTCGGTAAACAAGTCCACTTTCCTTCCTAAAGCATCTGAAAACTGTCTTTCTAAAGCAACCATTCTCAACAGGCTTACGCGCTTGGAAAAGCTAACTACCCAATCGATATCGCTCTCCTCGTTATCCTCGCCGCGCGCGACAGAGCCAAAGATGCCGACTCGTCTCACATCGTTCTGGCGACATAGCTCAATCAGTTTATTCACATCAAATGGTAATTCATTCATCATGGCCTCTTCCTCTCAAAAGGCCTGCGGCTGGTGAAGGGCTGGCTACCGGAGCGGCGGATGAGCCGCAAATCTAAGATCTCAAATCCAGTATACACCATCAACGCGGGAACTGCAAAATTATCTTCCACGATAGACAACGTCCCCCGAAAATGGCAGCGGCCGAGATCGAAGAGTTCCTGCTAGCGAAGCAGCATTTCCGCCGACGCCAGTTGACGCTGACCCTCAATCGGGATACAATGTGGCCGTATAAGGAAACACGTGATCACGCCGGAGGTGGGCGATGTCCGAGGTCGAAGCGAGAGAGCTGAAGATGCACAGCCACGCCGTCCACGCAACCACGGCCCCGCGCTTTGGCGCTACGCTGGTCACCCTGAGGCGGGAGCAGCAAGAGCGGGTGGCCGAAGTGGCTCCTTCCTGCCGGCCCGTCGAAGCATCGGCGGAATGGCCTCGGCCGTGAGGCCCATATCCAACTACGTATGAGGATGACGCGGAAGACAGTCGGCATGGGCTACGGACTGGTGTACGGCCTGGCCTTCGGGGCCACGGCCTGGGGATACGATACGTGGGTGCTGGCCCGCAGCCAGGCCGAGCTGGCCTGGGCCAAGCTGGGGATCGGGCTACCGATCCTGCTGTTGATAGGAGCGGTCACCAGCGTCCTGACCGGGAGGAGCGACAAGGCAGGCGTATGGGCCGGGGCGTGGCTGACGAGCGGGGCATTGAGTGGCGCCATCGTGGGCGCGATGCCCTTCGTCGGCTACAACCTGGCCACTTGGATCGTCGAGCCACGCCTTCGGGGGGCGAACGTGTACCCAATAGGAACTCCACAGGCCGCGAGGATGGCCTTCGTGGCCTTCGTCGCCGGCTGCATGGGGTCCGCCGCTGGCCTGGTGGGCCACCAGGTGGCGAGGAAAGCACGCACCCCATCTGAAAAGGGAGGCGCGTCCGCAAATAAGCGCGCCGGCAGGAACGGACCTGGGAGCCCTTCCTCTGCCCATCCCCGCAAGCGGTGGGGATGGGCGGCGGTCCTGCTGTGCCTGCCCCTGGCGATGCCGTCCGGCCTCCTCGGCGACGAGATGGCCAACAGACCGGTGCGCATGGGGCAGCAGGCGGTGCACAGAGCGCTGTCCCTCGACTCCCCCCCGGCCGGCCACACGCTGCACCTGGTGGAGTACGATGTGCGGACACAGGAGCAGGAGACAGGACCCGAGGTGATCGTCGACGCGGCCTTCGACGACGGGATGGCCTCCCGCTGCCGGATCTCCGGACGCAGGCTGGAGGAATGTCGGCCCATCTTGCCTCAGTTCGAAGGGTGGATGGAGAGCCTGATCCAGGAGGAGCTGGAGGAGGACCAGGACCAGGACCAGGACACGGGGCTGGAGCAGCAGGCCGATCGCCTGTCCGCGGACGCGGAGATACTGAGATGGATCGTCTCACAGCGGGCGTCGATGAGCGAGGAGTACGAGATTCTCAGAGACACGCAGCGCGGCGGGTGGATCCTCATGTCGGCCCGGTTCGACACGGGCACCGTGCTGACCTGTTATTTCCACGGGGATTCACCGGTGGTGCTTGAGCGTTGTGAAATGAGCGGCCGAGGTCCCTGACGATGCCGAGGGGATGGCAAAGCACCCTGGATGACCTGCTTCCCTGGCTCCTGGAGTGGGAGAATCCCTCGGCGCGGTACCTGACACTGCGCCACCTGCTGGATAGCGGCGAGGAAGATTTCCAGGTGGCCAAGGCCCGGGCAGCGATCCCGAGCTGGCCGCCGGTGCGTGAAATCCTGGCCCTGATGGACGGGAGGGATTTCTGGGGCCGGAGGGACAGGCCCTTCTACGGCGGCGCTATGGGCACGCACGCCACGCTCCATCTCCTGGCCGAGCTGGGCATGGAACGCACCCCACAGATCGAGGCCGCCTGCGAGAATCTGCTCGAGTACGGTCAGGACGAAGGGGGTGGCTTCACTCCCCTGCTATGCCACACCGGCAACGCCATCCGCACGCTTGTCCACTTCGGCTACCTGGGCGACCCGAGGCTGGAGCAGGCGTTCGAGTACCTGGTCGCGCGCAGTGAAATGGACGACGGGCTGACGTGTCCCTACGGTGACGGCGAGGGGTGTCAATGGGGCATCACCAAGGCGTTGGGGGCCTTCGCCGCGCTGCCCGCCGCCGAGCGCACGCCCCAGCGGATGCGCGCGGTACAGGCGCTGGCCGACGCGGTGCTCGACTATGGGTTCGATTTCGAGGGACGCGACAGCCGCTGGCTGGACTTCGGCTTTCCCCTCGACTACCAATCCGACCTGGTCGAACTATGCGAGGTTCTGGCGCGCCTTGACTACGGGCTCGATCAGCGGCTGGGGCATGTGCTGACCCCCGTGCTCTCAGCCCGCACCGCGGATGGGCGATGGGTCAAACAATACGGCACCCGCGCGCTGCAGGTAGAGAAACGAGGGCAGCCCAGCAAGTGGATCACCATTCGAGCGCTGCGGGCGCTCAAGCACAAGCAGCGGATCCTCGTGCAGACAGAGCAGGTTAAGCTGCGCAACAGGCCCAGTTGGTTCAACGAGACCCCGCCGTGAGCGCCCTGCCCCCGAGTAGCATATATCTTAGGCAAGCGTCTAGCGAAGCTACACCTCAAACCGACAAAAGGCCTTGGACCACGAAACTTGCGAAAGGGCACGAAAAGCGCGAAAGGCTTTCGAGGTGACTGGCACTTGAAGAACTTCGGCTTCAAAGGGAAGTCAGCGCGCTTCGACGAGGTCTTTGAGATTGGCCAGACTACGCCTAATCGCACGGCGGGTGGCGGCACGCCGTCCCAACACATCCATGATGCGAGCGATGAAGCCGCGCGGTTTATACTCCCAGACCAGGGTGAACCGGGTGCCGCCGCCGCCCATCGAGCTGAACTCCCACGTCTCAGTGCCGGAGCCGAATGAACTGCTGGGCGCGGCGTCGAGCACCTTCACCTTCGAACTGGAGGGAAACTGAAACTCGGAGTACTCGGCATCCCAACTGAAGACGAACTTCCCTGAACGAGCGGCATCAACGCGGATCAGCGTCCCCCGGCGAACTGGCTCGGGGGTGAGCACCTCCACGCGAGTCACGCGCTCATCCCAATCGGCCCGGTGGTCGGGGTTGTGACAGAAGCGAAAGACGTTGGCCGGCGCTGCGTCGATTTCGATATGATCCTCGATACGTGTCATGTTCCTCTCCTAACTCTCACACGTCCAGATTGCGCACCTCTCTGGCATGGGTCTGAATGAAACGACGACGCGGGGGGACGCTCTTCCCCATCAGCATGTCGAAGGTGCGATCAGCCTCGGCTGCGTCCTCGATGTTCACCTGAAGCAGGATACGATTCTCTGGATTCATAGTCGTCTCCCAGAGCTGCTCCGGGTTCATCTCGCCCAGGCCCTTATAGCGCTGGAGCGTGGTCTTCCGGTCCTTGAGCTCCTTCAGCATCGCTCTCCTCTGGGCCTCTGTGTAAGCATAGCGAACCTCCCTACCGGCCGCGACGCGATACAGAGGCGGCTGGGCGATGAAGAGATGCCCCTCCTCAATCAGCGGCTGCATATAGCGGAAGAAGAAGGTGAGGAGCAGCGTACGGATGTGGGCACCGTCCACGTCGGCATCCATGAGGAGAATCACACGATTGTAGCGCAGGTTGCTCAGATCAAACTGGTCACCAATCCCAACGCCGAGAGCCGATATGAGCGCCCGCACCTCTTTGTTGTTCAGGATCCTGTTCAGCCGCGCCCGCTCGGTGTTGAGGATCTTGCCCCGCAGGGGGAGAATGGCCTGAAAGTGACGATCGCGTCCCTGCTTGGCGCTGCCACCGGCGCTATCTCCCTCGACGATGAACAGCTCCGTACTGCTGGGGTCACGCTCCGAGCAATCGGCCAGCTTGCCGGGCAAGGTCAGGCTTTCCAACGCGCTCTTACGAATCACCAGGTCCCGCGCCTTGCGCGCCGCCGCCCGCGCGCGAGACGAGGTGAGACACTTCTGGACGATGCGCCGCGCGGCCCGCGATTCGCGCTCCAGGAACTCCCCCAAAGCCGTCGTCACCACCGACTCCACGATCGACTTGACCTCGGCGTTCATCAGCTTCACCTTGGTCTGGCTCTCGAACTGAGGATCGGGGTGCTTGACGCTGACGATGGCGGTCAGGCCCTCGCGCACGTCCTCGCCGGCGAAGTTTGGATCCTTATCCCTGAGCAGGTTCGCCTTACGGGCGTATTCGTTCACAGTGCGGGTCAGCCCGGCGCGCAGGCCGGTCAAATGGGTGCCACCATCCACGGTGTGGATGGTATTGGCGAAGGCGTACACCGACTCGGCATAGGCATCAGTATACTGCATCGCCACCTCAATGCCCACGCCGTCCAACTGTTTCTGGGCGTACACCACATCGTGAGTCACCTCGCGATTGCGATTGAGATAGCGGACAAACGACTCGATGCCGCCCTCGAAGTAGAACGTCATCTGACGCGGGAAGGAGGCTGCCCGTTTCCCCTCAGCCCCGCCGGGAGGGGGAGAGAGTTGTACGCGCTCATCCACCAACCGGATGGTGACCCCTCGGGTGACGAAAGCCATCTCCCGCATACGCTGGACCAGGGTCTCAAAGCAGAAATCCACGTCCCTGAAGATGGTGGGATCGAAGTGAAACGTCACGCGGGTACCCTGCCCCTGAGCTTCGCCGATATCCTCGACGGGGGTGACCGGCCTCCCCCGCTCATACCGCTGGCGGTGACGTCGCCCGTCACGGGGGTCGTCCACCACGACCTCCAGCCACTCGGACAGCGCGTTGACCGCCGACACGCCCACCCCGTGCAATCCACCGGACACCTTGTAGCCCTCACCGCCGAACTTGGCCCCGGCGTGGAGGGTGGTCATGACCAACTCCAGCGTGGAAATCCCCTTCTCGGGATGGAGAGCGGTCGGAATCCCCCGGCCGTTGTCCCTCACCGTCACGTTCGAATCGGGGTGAATGGTGACCTCAATCCGGTCGCAAACCCCGGCCAGAGCCTCATCCACCGCGTTGTCCACCACCTCGTACACCAGGTGATGGAGCGCCCTGGTGTCGGTGCCACCGACGTACATACCGGGCCGACGACGAACGGCCTCCAGTCCCTCCAGAACCTGGACGTCCGCTGCCTCGTAGCGCCCAACCTGGGCCACCGCCTGAGCCTGTGCCTGTGCCCTACCCATCTCCGTTCCTGTTTCCAGCCCGCGCTGACATTGACATTCGATGCAATTCCGGCAAACGCCCAACCCGCTCCTGATAATAGACGAAGATGGCCGCCGTCAGACCTGTGGCGATGCAACTGTTACCCAGAATGCCGATCAACAGCGACCAAGAGTCACCAGATGGGAGCGACCAGACAAATCCCAACCCCTCATAGATCACCAACACCAGCAGGACCAACCCCACCACAGAGGAGAAGTTGGTATGAATCAGCAGCGCACTCTCCCAGATCGCCCGCAGCAGCCCGCGCTGGCCCACCAACACACCAGGGATGACGAACAAAAAATGGAGGACGACGTAACTTCCCAGCCCAATGCTCAGAGCCCAGGCCAAGAGTCCCAAGGGCTGCGCAACCGTCAACACCACGCCGATCAGCAACATCCAGATTGGGATCAAGACCATCCCGAGCGCCAGCAAGGCAGCGGCAAAGAGGAAAACACGGACAAACTTGCCGAGCCCATGTGTGTACAAGTGTGAACTTCGTTCACCAGGAAACGAGGCGGCTTCACTGTGCCCCTCCATCCCTCCGGCCTCTTCCTGGGCAGGATCCGTCTCATCAGCGTCACGCATAGCGCGGACCGGGCGTGCTACGCCGCTGAGATAGAGGAAGCCGAGCAGCAGGCCGACGGGAAGTAGCATCACCCACCAGAACAACAAGGCCAACACACCCGTGATCTCAAACACAGAAGACTGGCCCAACGGCGACAACGCGCCCGGCGGATGGCTGGCCAACAGGCTGGGCAGGTTGAGTAACGGCAGGGCGCCCAGGATGGAAAGCATGTTGAACTGTTCACCAAGCTGCTTCAGCATCTGCGCTATCTGCGTGACCTGGCTGGCCGCCGCCGGATCAGGCACAGGCTGCGTGGCCAGAAGGGCGACAAATTGTTGCCAAAGCGGGTCCACAGAAAGCCGAGGGCCCAGCCACAGAAACAGATCAAGCATCACTGGCAGGATCACGAGCCACAGATGGCGCCCCACCATCTCGAACCCGGCTGCCAAACAGCCGATCACCCCCAGCGGCCTGGCTGTCTCCTCTCTCGTCGTTGCGTCCATATTTATATCTATTTTACCACATTCTCCTATGAAGGGAAGCGTAAAAGGTAATGATTCACCCTATGCTCACAGCGGATGAAAATCCGCTGCTGGGGGGCAGAATCGAACCCGTTTAGCCTCTGCAAAGCTGCTGGGCAGGATGCACATTGTCA
>Ga0180432_10007303_pt1 | contig 14079 bp, 9 predicted proteins | sample SS_ome_10_FD_132414 | JGI IMG/M metagenome (GOLD analysis project Ga0180432, IMG submission 132414) | Hypersaline lake sediment archaeal communities from the Salton Sea, California, USA - SS_1_MS_2 metaG | ecosystem: Environmental > Aquatic > Non-marine Saline and Alkaline > Hypersaline >...
AGGAGGAGTTCATGCCGGGCATGATCGGGATGAAACGGATTGCTGACGGAGGAATCGGCTGTCTGGGCCCAGGCGGCTTTCAGGTAGGTATTTCCCGATAGGTTCAGGATGGCATCCAGTCCCGCTCCCACATGATAATCCCCGCCGGCACCGATCTTTGATGTTCCCATGAAACCCACATAGGAATTCTTGTTCAGCGGCACCTGCCTTCTCACCCTGGCCACCGAATGGTTCTTTGTCCCCAGGATGGTTTCATCCTGCTCGTCGGTAAGGGTGCCCGTCTGTAGGCTCATGAACCCCAGGTCCCACTTCCCGGCCCTGCCTGTAAGGCGTCCTCCTCCCCAGATGGGCACCTGCCTGCCTTCATACAGACCGATCCTGCGGCTGTAAAAGAGCTGCCCTTCATCACCGAAACTGAATTCGAAAATATTGGCCCGCTCCATGAAAAACTGTCTCTTCTCCGGGAAAAAGAGCGAATACCTGGTCAGGTTGATCTCCTGGTCATCCGCCTCCACCTGGGCAAAATCAGTGTTGACTGTCAGGTCCAGGGTCAGGTTCTTTGCCAGGCCGTATTTGACATCCATGCCGATCTCCCGCTTCCAGGTATTTTCTTGCTGGTAGGCAGTTCCTTCACCGTTTAGAATGAATGTTTGCTGGAAGCCGCCCAGCACATAGGGGGAGAAATAGAGCGGGTTGACGGATTCCACCCCGTGGAGCTCGGCTTCCAGGTACCGGGACGCCTTTGCCCAGCTCCAGAATCCCCACTCGTCGGAGATCTGCGGGTAGGTCTGCCATTCACTGTACCTGGCAATATACCTGAATACAGCAAGTCCCATGGTCACTTTCTGACCGGTTGCCTGGTACCTCAATATGGAGAGTGGGATCCTGAACTCGGCGAACCACCCTTCTTCCGTAGTATGGGTCTCCACCTCCCAAAGGGCGTTCCAATCACGATTGGCCGGGAAATCCCCTTCCCCGTCATTCAGCAATTGCATATCCAGCCTCAGTCCGGCAGGGGTGGTGGAAAAGTTCAGGGCAGTTTCCCTGTCTTGGTAGACATCCAGGCAGAGGCCGCACCAGTCGTTATTGAGCTGCATATCATCGCGAATCTTGCTGCTTGACTGGATTTTATCAGGTTCGCTGTCGAAATTGAAAGCCATATAGAAGAGATACTGGTCCGTATACCCGATCTTGAATGAAGAAGGCTGGGATGGGGGTGCCCCGGAATTGGGAAGGCAGGTGACCAGGCTGATGGCCCCGACATTTTCCCAGGCGGGTTCGTCAGGATTACCGTCCAGGACCGGTTCGGAGTCAAGTTCGGAGATGATAAATACTTCCTGGGCCTCAAGACTGACGTGGCCCTGGTACATGATTAACAGCAGAGAGCATACAAGGGAACAGGCAGATTCAGGGCGCAACTTGTTCTCTTTTAAAACAAATTACAAGATAAAAAATTATAAACAAATTTGATTTCTATATATAAGCAACCCGCCAGTTCGATTTTTCATCTTAAGTTTGAAACAATAAAAGAGCTGAATGATGAAAAAGTGCATGGGACTGGTTCTGGTGGTCGTTTTCCTGTTCTCCTGCGAGGAAATGGCGCCCGAAGCAGAGATGCTTGGTGAGAATGCGAATATCATAGGTTCCTGGGTGGAGGAGAGCCGTGAGGATCATGTGACCCTGCTGGAACGAGCGGATAGTCTCTATGATGACAGATACGGTTTTACGATCCGGGAGGACGGGACCTTTATTGAACGCAAGAATGCAGGGTGGTGTGCCACTGCCCCCATTACCTATAATAATTTTGAGGGAACATGGGAAGCCCTTTCGGATAGTCTCCTGGAGATCACGTTGGGTTACTGGGGAGGAACCATGACCTATCAGATCCGAATTGTTTCACTGGATGAGCAATATCTGAGGATCCGTTACCTCTATGCAGAGGACAGGGCTGAATATTAGGATCTTACGGACTGTTATCCGCCACTATCCAAAAAGCATTCTGGGGATCGTATCCGGGCAGTATGGATGCTGACCAGAAAAAACAAAAGGCAACTCCATAAAAACTTCTATCTTAGCGATCCTGATCAGTCTCTATGGATCGCGAAAATTTCTTTCTCTTTATCTGGAGCTGGGCCCTTTTTGGACTGGCCGTTTTCATCCTCCTCCTTTTTGTGACCGCTCCCTATGGCCGCCATAGCAGAAAAGACTGGGGTCCTGTGATCCCGAACCGCACAGGCTGGTTTGTCATGGAGTTCCCCGCCCTGCTGGTCTTTATCCTGTGTTACCTGCTGGGTCCTTACGAGCCGCACCCGGTGACCTGGATATTTTTTGCACTTTTCACCGCGCATTATACCAACCGGTCGGTTATATATCCATGGAGGACCCGGACCTCCGGGAAGACTATGCCGCTGGTGGTGGCACTGATGGCGGTGTTTTTCAACCTGGTCAACGGATTTGTCAACGGTTATTATTTTTCTGCCTTTTCCAAGGGATATACGTGGGGGTGGCTGCTGGATGCCAGGTTCATTGTGGGCATGATCTTTTTCATGGGCGGGGTTCTGATCAACTGGTGGTCGGACCAGGTCCTGCTGAACCTGCGAAAAGGAGGGAAGAAAGGCTATTTTATCCCGAGCGGAGGTCTATTCAGATGGGTCTCCTGTCCAAATTTTTTCGGAGAGATCCTGGAATGGACGGGATTTGCCATCATGACCTGGAGCCCTGCTGCACTGGCTTTTGCGCTGTGGACATTCTTCAACCTGGTGCCCCGGGCACTGGACCACCACCGGTGGTACCGTTCCCACTTTCCTGACTACCCCCCTGAAAGAAAAGCCGTTATTCCCTTTGTCCTGTAATATTGTCATTGTTTTTTCCGTTCCACCCATTTCTGCGCATTCACGAAGGCTTCCAGCCAGGGGGTGGCCTCATCATTTTTGCGGTCTGCCGGATACCACCCGCACTGCCAGGGCAAAAATGATCTTTCCAGGTGGGGCATCATGACCAGGTGCCGGCCGTCGGGCGAACAGATGGCCGCCACTTCGTAGTCCGATCCGTTGGGGTTGGCGGGGTATGTATGGTGACTGTACCTGGCTGTGATGTGGTAATCTTTTTCCTGTAATGGGAGCCGGAAGCGTCCCTCTCCGTGAGCCACCCATACGCCCAGTGTCATGCCGGAAAGCGAGCCGAACATGACCGAATCGTTCTCCGGGATGTCCACACTGAGGAACCCGGATTCAAATTTTCCGGAAGTGTTATAAAGCATCCGTGGAGGATCCCTGTGTCCGGGGACCACCAGGTTCAGTTCGGTCATCAGCTGGCAGCCGTTACAGATGCCCAGGCTGAGGGTATCGTCCCTTGCATAGAAATTCTCCAGGGCGATCCGTGCTTTTTCATTGTACCTGAATGCCCCTGCCCATCCTCTGGCCGATCCGAGCACATCCGAATTTGAAAAACCTCCCACAAATACGATCATCTGTACATCCTCCAGGGTTTCCCTGCCGGAGATCAAATCGGTCATGTGTATATCCTTCACATCGAATCCGGCCAGGTAAAGTGCATAAGCCATCTCCCGGTCCCCGTTGACCCCCTTCTCCCTGATGATCGCTGCCCTGGCTCCGCTTTCCCGGCGGTGGTCCGGATCCGCTCCCAGACTTTCGAAACTCCCTTTAAAATTCCCCATGGAGAAGTTCAGTGCATGGTTCCTGTAGGATTGGAAGCGTTCGGAAGCCATCTTTTCTCCCGACTGTTTCCTGTCAAGCAGGTATGAGGTTCTGAACCAGAGGTCCCGGTAATGATCAATGGTAAGGCGCTCTGTTTTTTCCCGTGTTCGCAGCTGGATCTCACGGTCTTCAATGGGCCGGCCGATCACCTGGTACCGGATCCCTTGCTTTTCCAGGAGCCCGCAGATGGCATGATGCTCCCTGACCTGGATGAGGATCCCCGGGTTTTCACTGAAAAGCACCTGTATGGTGTCGGATTCGATCCCGGTGATATCCATTTCGACCCCGCCCCCGGGATTGGAGAAGCACATCTCCATCAGGGCGGTGATCAGTCCGCCTGCAGAGATGTCATGGCCGGAAAGGATCTTCTGATCTTCGACGAGGCATTGCACCAGGTTGAATACCTTTACGAAATAGGCAGGATCCTTCACGGTGGGGGCTTCTTCCCCCAGCGCATTCAGGACCTGGGCAAGGGAGCTTCCTCCCAGCTTGTGTGCGTCCCCTGAAAAATCCATATAGATGATCCGGCTCTCCGGGTCCTGCACCATGACAGGTTCCACGATCTTACGCACATCGGTTACCTCCCCTGCGGCAGAGATGATCACGGTTCCCGGGGCATAAACCACCTCTTTATCATACTTCTGGGTCATGGAGAGGGAATCCTTGCCGGTGGGTATGTTGATCCCCAGGGCCACTGCGAAGTTACTGGCCGCTTCTACCGCCCGGTAGAGCCTGGCATCCTCTCCCTCATTCTTGCAGGGCCACATCCAGTTGGCGGAGAGGGAGACACTCCTGATCTGTTCGGGCATGGGAGCCCATACCAGGTTGGTCAGCGCCTCGGCAATGGAGAGCACACTTCCTGCTGCAGCATCCAGCAGTCCGGCTACCGGTGCATGACCGATGGCGGTGGCATATCCCTTTTTACCCTGGTAGTCGAGCGAAACCGCACCCAGGTTGTTCAGGGGCAGCTGCAGGGGCCCCGCACACTGTTGCCTGGCGATCTTCCCGGTGACCGACCGGTCCACCTTGTTGGTGAGCCAGTCTTTACAGGCAACCCCTTCCATCTGCATCACATTCTCCAGGTAACGGGGGAAGAGCAGCGGATCATAATCAGCAGCCTGATGTTTACGGGTCACTGTCCGGTCCACCATCACCGTCCGGGGAGGCTTCCCGAACATATCGGCCAGTTCCAGGTCCATGGGCTTTTCACCATTTTCCTCGTTGAGGAAAACGAACCGGTGGTCCCCGGTGATCGTACCGATGATATAGACGGGAGCCCTTTCACGCCTGGCGATACGGATCAGCTGATCCACATCGCCGGGTTTCAGCACCAGTCCCATCCGTTCCTGGGATTCATTCCCGATGATCTCCCTGGCCGATAGGGTCGGATCCCCAACCGGCAGCCGGTTCAGATAGATGGTTCCTCCCGATTCCTCCATCAGTTCCGAGAGGCAGTTAAGGTGTCCTCCGGCTCCGTGATCATGGATACTCACAATGGTATTCATGCCGGATTCGGCAAGTGCCCTGATGGCATTGTAAACCCGTTTCTGCATTTCGGGATTGGCGCGCTGCACCGCGTTAAGTTCGATAACATGTTCATATTCCCCTGTATCCACAGAAGAAACCGCGCCACCCCCCATTCCGATGCGGTAGTTGTCACCACCGAGCAGGACCACCACATCGCCTTTTGCCGGGATCCTTTTTTCCACATGGGCTTTATTCCCGTAACCGATCCCTCCCGCAAGCATGATGACTTTATCGTAACCGTACTTCTTTCCGGATTCTTCATGTTCAAAGGTGAGCAGGCTTCCGCAGATCAGGGGCTGGCCGAATTTGTTCCCGAAGTCACTGGCACCGTTGGAAGCCTTGATAAGGATCTCTTCAGGGGTCTGGTACAGCCAGGGCCTTTCAGACATGGCCTGTTCCCAGCTCCTGGAACCATCCGGCCTCGGATAGGAGGTCATGTAGACGGCCGTCCCCGCCATGGGAATGGCCGCCCTTCCTCCTGCCACCCGGTCACGGATCTCCCCACCGGTGCCGGTGGAAGCCCCGTTGAAAGGTTCCACGGTTGTAGGGAAATTGTGGGTTTCAGCCTTCAGGGAGAGCACTGTCTCGATATCGGTTACACGGAACAGATCGGACCGGTCCTGTGCAGGCGGTGCAAACTGCTCGATCACCGGTCCCCTGGCAAAAGAGCAGTTGTCCTTGTAGGCCGAGACAATCTGGTTGGGATTTGTGCGGGTGGTTCGTTTGATCAGCTGAAACAGGGAAGATTCCTTCTCCTTTCCGTCGATGATAAAAGAACCGTTGAATATCTTATGGCGGCAATGTTCGGAATTTACCTGAGAGAAACCGAATACCTCACTGTCGGTCAGCCTTCTTCCCATCCGTTCGCTTACTCCTTCCAGGTATTCAATTTCATCGGGACTGAGGGCCAGCCCTTCCTTCCGGTTGTAGGCGGCAATATCCTTCACTTCAATGACCGGTTCGGGTTCCCTTTCAATGGTGAAAAGCTGCTGGTCGAGATGGTGGTAAAGGGCCTGCAGCATTGGATCATAGGAGACATCCTCCCCGGATTCCCCGAAGAATTCTTCGATCCTCCGGATCCCCGTGATGCCCATATTCTGGGTTATTTCAACGGCATTGGTACTCCAGGGGGTGATCATTTCCTTCCTGGGTCCCACGAAATAGCCTTCAACCTGTGAAACTTCAAGGATCCGGGCGCGGTCAAACAGCCATTCCAGTTTTTCCCTGGTGATACCGTCGGGTTGGACCGGAGTGTCCATGGCAATTATTCTGCCCTCGGAGTGCCGAAAAAAACAGATCATCGATGATGCAAAGATAGCTCTATTGTTTGATTCTTTGCAGGATGAAGGACGATTGAGGAGGGATTTTTCAACAATTCGATCCTGGTTTTGATGTTCTATTACGAAGGAATTCATATATTTCGGGAAATCAAACCCCAGCGGATCATGATCAAAGAGAATTTCATAGAGCTTTACGAGAACAGTTTCAGGCAGAACTGGCATCTTCCCGCCCTCTCGGATTATCATGGAAAACCCTATACTTACGGAGACGTGGCCAGGGAGGTGGCGCGAATGCATCTTCTGTATGAGGAAATGGGCATTAAAAAAGGAGATAAGATCGCCGTTCTGGGAAAGAACTCTGCAAGATGGTGCATTTCTTTTTTAAGTGTATTCACCTACGGGGCGGTGGTGGTCCCCATCCTGTCGGACTTCAAGCCTGACGATGTCCATACAATCGTGGATCATTCCGATTCGATCATGCTGATCGTGGACGGGCAGATCATGGAAACCTTGGACGAAGGGAAGATGAAGAAGCTTAAGATCATCCTGTCCGTGGATGATTTCAGGATCCTTTCCTCCAAACCGGATCCCAAATACAGGAAAGCGCTGGAGAATTTGGATGACCTTTTCTCAAAGAAATACGGGGATGAATTCGGCAAGGAACACATCAAATATGCAAGGATTGACAACAGCGAAGTCGTTGAGATCAACTATACTTCCGGTACCACCGGATTCTCCAAGGGGGTTATCCTTTCGGCCAACAGCCTGGCAGGCAATGTCACTTTTGCCGTGAGGTCCATAGAGCTGAATCCCGGCGAGCGGATGCTTGCCCTGCTTCCGCTTGCCCACTGCTACGGGTGTGCCTTTGATTTTCTTTACCCGCTGGTGGTGGGGGTGCATGTGACCATCCTGGGGAAACTGCCTGCCACCCCGGTGATCCTGAAAGCTTTTTCCGAAATCAGGCCCCACTTGATCATGTTTGTACCCATCTTCTTCGAAAAGCTTTACAAGAAGCAGATTATGCCCACCCTTGCGAAAGGATCCATGAAGGTGCTCACCAGCATCCCCGGGATCAGGGGATTGATATACGGGGCGATCAGGAAAAAAATCTATAATTCTTTCGGGGGCAACTTCAGGGAGGCTGTGCTGGGGGGTGCTGCCCTGAGCGAGGAGGTGGAGGATTTCATGAGAAAGATCAAATTCCCGTTTACCATCGGGTACGGGATGACAGAGTGCGGACCCCTGATCTCCTATGAGGGACATGCCACCACCAAGAAAGGTTCCAGCGGCAAGATCCTCGACATCATGGAATTAAAAATAGATTCTGCCGATCCCTTCAACGAACCGGGTGAGATCCTGGTACGGGGTGAGAACCTGATGGAAGGATACTACAAAGACGAAAAAGGTACCAGGGCAGCCATCGATTCCGAAGGCTGGCTCCATACCGGGGACCTGGGTGTGACCGACGATGAAGGATTCATTTTCATCAGGGGCCGGAGCAAGAGCATGCTGCTGGGTCCTTCAGGTCAGAATATCTATCCAGAAGAGATCGAGGCCAGGCTGGTCAACCTTCCCTATATTGCAGAGTCCGTGGTGCTGATGAACAAAAATCACAGGCTGGAAGCGTTGGTCTATCCCGACTATGAAGCAGCAAAAGCGGATGGTGTGGAGCAGGAGCTGGAGGCAAAAATGGAGGAAAACAGGAAAACCATCAACCAGCATCTGAAAGCATACGAGTCACTGGTAAAGATGCGGATCCACGAAACTGAATTCGAAAAGACCCCCAAGCGAAGCATCAAACGTTTCCTCTACACAGTGTAAGTGTAAACGGGACCTGCTCCCATCAGTATCTAGTCGTACCTTTGTATACCCGTGATGAGGAAGGTGATACGAGGGTTCCCATATAATACAGCTGGCCCGGCCAGGAGGAGGAAACGGTGGCATCGGCCCTGCCTTCAGGATATACTGTCATCGTGATGTTATAGGTATCGGTGGTTGTCCTAAGTTGATAAGTGACATAATAATTGCCGTTCCTTTTGTTGAGGGAGTATTCATAACTTGAAATGGGACCCTCTTCCGTGATACCACCCACTCCATTTAATCCCACATAGTTATAGCTTCCTATCTGCAGAATACCACTCACGGAATCCGCCGCGACAAAGTTGATGGTCGGAGATACGATCTCGGTATTTCCCTCCTTGTCCCTCATCCGTTCGGCTTCTAGTACAAAACGCCCGTGATGTACCATCTGATGCACAATTTCACTCTTCCTGGCAGCCTCTTCTGCTTTCTGCTGCTTCCTCAGCTCTCGTTCCAGTTTTCGCATCTCCCTTCGGCTGAGCTCAGGTTCTTGTGCGAAAGAGGAGATCGCTATCATGCAAATGGTTGTAAACATGATGATCTTTTTCATGGTCTATATATTTTTTGTTAATACTATGGCCTTATTGGCCTTTCATTGATTTCCAAAATTTGTGCCATTTATTTATACTGCCAGCAGTCTGCAGTAGATGGTCTCGTTCTCCTGATCAAATACCACAAAAATGACTTCTTCCAGTGATCCGGGCTCTTCCAGGAAGGAGCGGACCGTATCTATGGCGATCCGTGCAGCCTCTTTTTTAGGGAATCCGTAAACCCCCGTGGAGATATTGGGGAATGCAATTCGCTTTAACAGGAGTTCTGCGGCCAGTTCCAGGCTGCGGCGGTAGCAACGGCCCAGCAAATCCCTTTCATTCCTTTCCCCGCCACTCCATACAGGTCCCACGGTATGGATCACGTAATCAGCGGGAAGGTTAAATCCTCCGGTCATTTTGGCATTACCGGTTTCACAACCTTCCAGTTTGCGGCAGGCTTCCAGCAGCTGTGGTCCCGCCGCCCTGTGGATGGCACCATCCACACCCCCTCCGCCCAGCAGGGTACGGTTGGCTGCATTGACAATGGCATCCACTTCGAGTTTGGTAATATCGCCTTTCACCAGGCTGATCTTTGCACTCATGCTTGTTCCATTCCTCTGATGACCGCACCGAACTCTTTTTCAAATGCCCTGGCTATTTTCAGCATGGCTTTGTCAATCTTCTCATCGGTCAGGGTCTTTTCCTCATCCAGCAGGGTAAAGGTCAGTGCGTATGATTTTTTCCCTTTTTCAATTTTTTCTCCCTCATATACATCGAACAGGGTCACCTCTTTCAGCAACTTTTTCTCTGTTCTGAAAGCAAGGGAGCGCAGGGACTGGTAAGTGACCTCCCTGTTGAGCATGAGGGAGAAGTCACGGGTGACCACGTGGAAGCGGGGCAGGGGCCTGAAAGTGATCTGCTGTTCCGCCGCGATCTTCATCACCCTGTCCCAGTAGAATTCGGCGGCGAACACTTCCTGCTTGATGTCAAATCTCTTCAGCAGTCCCGGAGCCACCCGTCCGAACTCCACGGTCTTTTCTCCCTGCATGCTGTAGCTCAATTTTTCAGCATAATCGGAGTTTTCATCTTCTGCCGGATCAAGTGCATGCAGATCGATCCCGAGTTTGGTCAGCACCAGCTCAACATAGGTTTTCAGCACGAAAAAGGAAGAGTCCCCGGCTTCCTGGATCCAGTTTCCGGGTATGGATTTCCCGGAAAGAAAGATCCCCATGTGGAGCTGTTCATCGAATCGATCCAGAACCTGATCCTTTTTCATGCGGGGATCCAGGTAGTAACAATACCCGAATTCATAAAGCTTCAGGTCGGGATGCTTCCGGTTGATGTTGAAGGCAATGGCTTCAAGTCCCCCGTACAGCAATGTCTTTCGCATCAGGGCCAGGTCCTGGCTCAGCGGATTGAACAGCCGTACTGCTCCGGGGTCAGGCTCGTCATCCCGGTCATAATAAGCACTCCGGGTAAGGGAGTTGGATTTGAGTTCGAAGAATCCATTGGCCGTCAGGAGGTCAGAAACCAGGTTGACCACCTTCTCCTTGTCCGGTTTTTCCTGGTAGGAAAGGGTCGAATCGAGATGCTGGTTCACTTCCACCCTGTTGAATCCATAGATGCGCAGGAACTCTTCGATTACATCTGCCTCCCTGGTAACATCCACCCGGTAAGTGGGGACCCGGAGCTCCATGCCCTGGCTGTCCCTTCTGTCCACCTGCATTTCCAGTGATTCAAGGATAGACTGGATGGTATCCGGATCAATCCTGTTGCCGATCAACCGGTTGATGTGGTCGAAACGGATCTTCACCCTGGCATCATCCACCGGTTCAGGATAGACATCCACCACCTCGGAGGAGATGGTCCCCCCCGCGATCTCTTTGACCAGCATCGCCGCCCTTTTCAGGGCCCAGACCGTGAGGTTGGGATCGGAGCCGCGTTCAAAACGGAACGAAGCATCTGTCTGCAGGGCATGATGCCTGGAGGTTTTCCTGATATAGACCGGATCGAAACAGGCCGATTCCAGGAAAATATCCCTGGTCTGTTCGGTCACCCCCGAGCCGATGCCGCCGAATACCCCTGCAATACACATCCCTTCTTCCGCGTTGCAGATCATCAGATCGGATCCCAGCAGCGTCCGCTCTTCCCCGTCAAGGGTGGTGAACCGGGTACCTTCGGGAAGGGTTTTTACCACCACCTGGTGGCCTGTGATATGGGCTATGTCGAAAGCATGCAGGGGCTGACCCGATTCATGCAGCACGAAATTGGTGATATCCACCACATTGTTGATGGGGGTGAGCCCGATGGAGCGCAGCCTGTTCTGCAGCCAGGCCGGACTCTCCTTCACGGTCACCCCGGAAAGGGTAAGCCCGGAATAGCGGCGGCACCCGGCTTTTTCTTCAATGCGGATGGAGATGGGAAGCTCGTTGCTGTCGGCCCTGAAGGCGTCCACTGAAGGCCTTGACAACCGCACCTCTTCTTTCTGGCCGAGGAAAGCGGCCAGGTCCCTGGCCACACCCAGGTGGGAAGCAGCATCGATCCTGTTGGGAGTAAGGTCAATGGAAAAAACCGTGTCAGATTCTACCCGGAAATATTCAGCAGCAGATGTACCAGTCCGGGCATCCGGATCAAGCACCACGATCCCGTCATGGGAAGTGCCCAGGTTGAGTTCATCCTCCGCACAGATCATTCCCTCCGACACTTCACCCCTGATCCTGGCCTTTCTGATGGTCACCACCTCCTCCTCATGGTAGAGTTTGCTCCCCACCGTGGCCACAGGTACTTTTTGTCCGGCTGACACGTTGGGTGCACCACAGACGATCTGCACCGGATCCCCGCTTCCCAGGTCCACGGTGGCGAGGGTCAGCTGGTCTGCATTGGGGTGTTTCCGGCATGAAAGCACCTCCCCGATCACCACCCCTTCCAGTCCGCCTTTTACCGACTGCACAGGCTCCACGGATTCCACTTCCAGTCCGATGTTTGTCAGGATCTCGCTCACCTCCCGTGTGGGAAGGTCCGTTTTGATATATTCTTTCAGCCAGTTATAGGAAATGTTCACAAGAAAACATTTTATTTAACAGCTTTATGAACCCCCGGGATAGGCCCTGCAGGACCGTCATGAACGGTTCATCCAGGGTTCATTATAATCAAGCTGCTAAAATAGTGCATTTCAGTCAGAGTTGAAAATAGGAAGCCACCCTGTCAAAAAGTATTGTCTGCACTTCCCGGTAAGTCAATGCGGAAGGGAGCTCATCCGTGAGCAGCACCTCCGCAGTTTCAAATTCAAGGTGCGGTTCCAATTCGCTGATCAGAGCCGCATAAAGCCTCCCGTACTCTGTTTTCTGACCGGAGGTGACTGTATAATCGCAGAGATGCTGGAGGGAAAAATCCAGGGCTCCGGTCTCTTCACCCAGTTCCCTGGCTGCTGCTTCGTCGGCCGGTTCGCCTTTTTCGATATGGCCGGCGGGCATCTCCCAGGTGACCCGCTCCCGGTGTCTCACAAAGAGCCACCGGTCCTGGTACCGGGCCCCGATCACCACATAGGTCAGTCTGTTTTCCTTGACGGAACCGGGTGGCAGAAGATCAGTAATGGCAGCCAATCAGCGTGTTGTTATTCAAAAAGCCCGACATAGGGAGTCATCAGGGCCAGGATAGCGACGAGCACAAACAGGGTAAAGGCAAAGAGTGCCTTGATGCTCTGTCTTGGAGGATCTGTCTCCCTGATGGCACCGATGATCAACATAATACTGGTAACCAGCAGGCCAAGGTGTGATATCACCAGCAATACACTTCCTCCCATCAAGTGCTGGATTTTGAACACAAAGGCAATTACGCTGACAATCATGGAAACCGCACCTGTAAGTCCCGTTGCTTTCTCAAGTCCGGCCTGCAGCGGCCTGGTCCCGTAAATCAGATAAATCACGAAGAATGCAAGAAAAACCAGTCCCCCGAGGGTGAGGATCAGACTGGCACCGGGCCAGTGGAATTTTTTAAAGAGAGCACCCAATGCAAGCAGTATTGCTGCAATGATACCCAATACTTTGTTGGTTTGATTCATTTCTTTTTGTTAACTGTTTAGCCGGTATCTAAAAGATCAATAGTCTCACTTCTCGATTTTCTGAGACGGAGCAAAAATACACCGAGCTACAATCGAAATATGTAGAGCTGCAATTGAAATATGCCGGGATTGCATTTGTCTCGGGCACATTATGTTCAGAAAACAATCTTCGTTTGATACATAAGTACAATAAATTTAACTCTGGGTAAGCATATTGAAATTCAAAACATATTGTAACATAATCGTGCGAAGTACCTCTGCTTTTAACGGTCTTAAAGAATATCTGCGGTTCATCAGATTATTGCTTATTAGGGAGATTTTATGGTGTTGGAGAAATTTATAGCTTATCCTCAGATCCATAACCACACTACCATTATTATGATTATTGAAATAATCCATATAAAGGATGGGTTGAACAGTCCCGCCGGTGCTGAGGGTGGCACGCTCAAAATCAGCAATAGCTTTGTCGAGGTTCACGATTCTACTGAAATACTTGAAGCTGTACCCTATTGATAACTTTTTGGTGTAAAGTTCCAGATCAGCCTTAAGGGTGTGGAGGAACCTGTATTTTAAAATATTCTCCGAGGGATCAACGCTGGTTGAATCATAACTGTAATCTATATTTCTGGCATCCCTGGCAAAAATATAACCAGGCTCAAGCGTTTTGGGTAAGATATAGTTGTAACCAATCATGATTCTGATTCCTGAATTCTGCCTTATCTTGCCGGAACCAGTGAGGGAAATATCAATGCCTGATACCCTGGATTTCCCTGTATTCAGGAATTTGAATCCTGCAATAGCAAAGGCAGGATCCCAGAAACCAAAAAGATATTCTATGGTATTTGAATATTCCTGAATAAATCCGGCAAGATCCAAATATCCGTAATAGTTCCTGAATTTTAGCATTTGCTTTAATCCCGTTTCGATATTCCAGCTGCTTTCCGGTTGAAGGGATGGATTGGAGAAGACGGCAAAGCTCCCGGCTGAAGTTTTAATATAACGCTCTGTGATACTCGGGAACCGGTATCCCTGGCCATAAGACAACCGTAAGAAAGTACCCGGATAAAGCTTGAAATTAATACCTGCTCTTATGATGGGATTTAATG
>Ga0180432_10007304_pt1 | contig 14077 bp, 10 predicted proteins | sample SS_ome_10_FD_132414 | JGI IMG/M metagenome (GOLD analysis project Ga0180432, IMG submission 132414) | Hypersaline lake sediment archaeal communities from the Salton Sea, California, USA - SS_1_MS_2 metaG | ecosystem: Environmental > Aquatic > Non-marine Saline and Alkaline > Hypersaline >...
CGTCGAGGAGTTCCGCGATTACGCCCGGCGGGGCGGACAGGTTTTCATCTCGACCCATTCCCCCGATTTCCTCAACCACGCGGAACTGGACGAGATCTTCTGGCTCGCCAAATCCGACGGCTTTTCAGAGCCCCATCGCGCCTCCGAAAGCAAGCTCCTGCAAAACCTCGTAGCCGAAGGGGACCTGCCAGGGACGTTGTGGAAACAGGGACTCTTCGAGGGGGCGCGCCTCTCATGAAGCGAATCGTGTTCCTCCTCGAAGAACGGTCGATGAGAGTGCTCCTCGAGGGCATGCTGCCGAGAGTGTTTCCCGGCCTCGAGTTCCTGTGCATCCCCCACGAGGGGAAGCAGGACCTCGAGAAAAGCGTCCCTCGGAAGCTGCGCGCGTGGCGCGAACCAGGCGTCAGGTTCGTCGTCGTCCGGGACAACGACGCGGCCGACTGCGTGATGGTCAAGAATCGTCTCCTCGGCCTGTGCGACAAGGGGAGTAGGCCGGACACGCTCGTTCGGATCGCCTGCCAGGAACTGGAAGCCTGGTACTTCGGCGAACCCGGCGCGATCGCGACCGGATTCGGACGGCCCGAATTGCGCAATCTCGACGAAAGGGCCACTTATCGAGACGCGGATTCCATCGTGAATCCATCGGCTGAACTGAAGAGACTCGTGCCTGAATTCCAGAAGATATCGGGGGGGCGGCTCATGGCGTCGAGACTGTCTCCGGAAAACAACCGATCCAGTAGCTTCTTGAACTTCGTCTTGGGCGTAGACCGCATTTTCAAAGAAATGACTATGAATGAACCGGAAACGGACGCGCCGCCGTCAGAGGGAGGTCCGTGATGTCTCTCTCCAACCACGAACGCGTCGGCAAGAGCCTCGAACTCCTCAAGACCGGGCTCTTCCCCTTCGTCGAGCGGGAACTGACCCACCTCTTCAAGAAAAAGGCCCGGCAGGAGGCCGAACGCATCACCGGCGACGACCGGTTGCTCGCCGGCGTCGCCCTCAAGGACTGGGATGCAGCGGCCCTGTTGAAACTCATGTGGAACGGCTGGAACGAGATCTTCCGCAACGTCCTCGGCCACGCTGAAAGAAGCCTGGTGAGTGAAATTCGGGCCGTCAGGAACAGCTGGGCCCACCAGAAGGCCTTTTCCGGCGACGACACGTACAGGGCGCTCGATTCCATCGCACGCCTGCTCGCAGCCGTCTCCGCTCCCGAAGCAGGGGAAGTCGAGAAGATGAAGACGGAAGTCCTTCGCCTCCGCTACGACGAGCAGGTCAGGGCGGTCAAGCGCAAAAGCGCCGCCACGACGATCCGAGCCAAGACGACCGGAAAGGTCCGCCCCTGGCGTGAGGTCGTGAACCCGCACAAGGACGTGGCGGGCGGGCGCTACCAGCAGGCCGAGTTCGCGGCCGACCTGTGGCAGGTCCATCACGGCGGCGGGACATCCGAGTACAGGGATCCCGTGGAGTTCTACCGCCGCACCTTCATCACCGACAGCCTATCAAGCCTGCTCCTCAGCTCGATCCGGAGGCTCGTCGGAAGGGAGGGCGACCCCGTCGTCCAGTTGCAGACCAACTTCGGGGGCGGGAAGACGCATTCCCTTCTTGCGCTCTACCATCTTTTTTCCGGCGTCAAGCCGGGCGAACTCACCGGCATCGAACCGATCCTTCAGGCTGCTGAAGTGAAAACGCTGCCCGAGGCGAAGCGCGTCGTCCTCGTGGGGAACAAGATCTCGCCGGGAAATCCCGTCAAGAAGGAGGACGGGACGGTCGTCCGCACGCTCTGGGGTGAGATCGCCTGGCAGCTCGGGGGCAGGGAGGCCTTCGAACGCATCCGGGCCGACGACGAGAACGCCACGAGCCCGGGAGGCGTGCTGAAAGACCTCTTCGACGAACATTCGCCCTGCATGATCCTCATCGACGAGTGGGTGGCCTACGCGAGACAGCTGCACGACCAGAGCGACCTGCCCGCCGGGAGTTTCGAGACCCAGTTCACCTTCGCGCAGACCCTGACGGAATGCGCGAGGATTGCCAAGAACTGTCTCGTGGTCGTGAGCCTTCCGGCCTCGAAGAAGGGAAGCTCCCCCCACGCGCAGGCCGACGACACGGAGGTCGGCGGGGCGCGGGGGCGGGAAGCCCTGGACCGGCTTCGGAACGTGATCGGCCGCATGGAAACCCCCTGGCGTCCCGCGAGCGCCGACGAGGGCTTCGAGATCGTGAGGAGGCGCCTCTTCGAGCCCATGACGGAACAGGACCAGTTCGTCGGGCGCGACACCGCGGCAAGAGAGTTCTTCGACATCTACCGGACCCAGCACCAGGAGTTTCCGGCGGAATGCAGGAACGGGGAGTATGAGAGGCGCCTGAAAGCCGCCTACCCCATCCATCCCGAGGTCTTCGACCGCCTGTACGGCGACTGGTCTACCCTGCTCAAGTTCCAGCGGACGCGGGGCGTTCTGCGGCTCATGGCCGCGGTGATCCACTGTTTGTGGGAGCGGGGCGATCAGAACCCCATGATCATGCCGTCGAACCTGCCCATCGACGACCCCAGGGTACAATCGGAGCTGACGCGGTACCTCTCGGACAACTGGGTTCCTGTGATCGAGAAGGACGTGGACGGTCCGAATTCACTTCCCATCCGGATGGACGGGGAGATCCCCAACCTGGGCAAGTACTCCGCCTGCAGGCGCGTGTCCCGGACGATCTACCTCGGCTCCGCCCCGACCCCCACTGCCGCGAACCTTGGCATCGAGGACAGACGGGTCCGGTTGGGTTGCGTCATGCCGGGGGAATCGCCCTCCGTGTTCGGCGACGCCCTTCGCCGCCTTGCGGGATCGGCCACCTACCTGTACCAGGACGGTGTCCGGTACTGGTACTCGACCCAGCCAACTGTGACGAAGCTGGCCGAGGACCGGGCCGAGCAGTACAAGCGCGATCCGGACGCGGTCGCGAAAGAGATCGAGAAGCGGGTCAAGTCGGATCTGCGGAAGACGGGAGACTTCGAGAGAATACACGCGCTTCCCCAGTCCGGGCAGGACGTTCCGGACGACACGGACGCCCGACTGGTCGTGCTGGGGGTGGACCACCCCTGCACGAAGGAGACGGATTGCCAGGCGGTCCGGGAGGCGAAGCAGATACTCGAATTCCGCGGCAACACGCCCCGTCTATTCCGCAATACGCTCGTGTTCGCCGCGCTCGACAAGACGCGGTTGCAGGACCTGGACGAGGCCGTATGCCGGTATCTCGCCTGGGACTCCATCGTTAGGGAAAAGGAGGCCCTGAACCTCGACCCCCATCAAGGGAAGCAGGCGGAACAGCAGCTCGCCGGAGCGGACGCGACCGTGACGGCCCGCATGCCCGAGGCGTACCAGTGGCTGCTCGTTCCCGTCCAGAAGAGCGCCCAGGACCCCGTGGAGATCGAGAAGATCCGCATGAACGGCACCGAAGCACTGGCCGTCCGTGCGAGCAAGAAACTGAAGAACAAGGGCCATCTCATCACCACGTTTGGCCCGGCTGTCCTTCGACTGGAGATGGATCGGGTACCGCTCTGGCGCGGCGGCCACGTCCCCATCGCCCAGCTGGCCGAGGATTTCGCGAGGTATCCCTACCTCCCACGTCTCGCAGGGCCTGAGACGCTTCTCGATTGCATCAGAAGCGGCCTCGCCCTGTTGTCCTGGGACCAGGATTCCTTCGCCTATGCCGACAGTTTCGACGAGGAACGTGAACGCTACCAGGGCCTCCGCTTCGCCCAGAAGGTCACGATCAAGGACGTCAACGACCCCGGCCTCCTGGTCAAGCCGGACGTAGCCCGCGCCCAGCTCGACGCCGAAGTGCCGGCGGCGCCACCGCCGACAGGCACCGGGGTGAGTGAGACCGGCGATACGCGGGACGAAGACGAACCTGTTGAACCGAAACCTCCCATAAAGCCCGAACCGCCCAAAGCCAGGCGCTTCTACGGCACCGCCGCCCTCGATCCGGAACGCGTAGGCCGCGACGCCGGTCGGATCGCCGAAGAGGTCATCTCACACCTCTCCGGCCTCATCGGCGCAGACGTCAAGATCACCCTGGAGATCGAGGCCGACGTGCCGGGAGGAGTACCCGAAAACGTCATCCGAATCGTCACAGAGAACAGCCAGACGTTGAAGTTCAAGAGTCACGGGTTCGAAAATGAGTAAAGGAGGTCCTGATGCTTAAACCTTTGAAGCAGTGGATCTGCGATCGATGCGGAGAGATTATCCAGAAACCCGAAGATGGATGGGTAGAATGGATCAGAAATGAGGACCGAAGAATTAAGCAGATAAAGATTGTCCATTCCGTTCAATCGTCACCAGGAGGACCTCAAAAAAGTTGTTTATTTCATTTGAAGGCAAAAGGGGAACAGGATGCAGGACTAATCTCGTTTATTGGTTACGAAGGAATAACGAGAATGTTGAGTTTTATCGATCCCGGCCCATTCATTTCGAAAGTATACGGTGGGCCTGAGGTGCTGGATTTTCGAGAATATGTTGAAATTTTCCGGCGGCTTCACACGCCCTTCTACGAAGAAGCACGGCTATATTTTGACGAGGCAAGCGCTGCAGGTATCATTGACGGACATAACGAATTTGCCTTGTACGATGAGGCCCTCCTGCGAGATATTGCAGAGAGATTTGGTGGAAAGCACCAAAGCGAGTGAACCAAAACCACTACCTTTTGAAACAAATCTAGCCCTCTGAGATGTGGCTCGAAAGGGCGGTTTCGAGGCGTTCTACGCGGGATCCTCGGGCAACCCTTTTGAAACACCCGCCAGTACCCGGGAGACCTTGGCCGGCGATGTTCCCAGCCTCTCGGCGATCTTCCTGAGGCTCAAGCCTTGCTCCCTGAGGTCCGCAACGGCGGAGGGGTCGACCTCGGACATGGGCCTGCCGATCCTCTTCCCCCTCTCCTTGGCCCTCCGCATCCCGGCCATGACCCTCTCACGGATGATGTCGCGCTCCAGCTGGGCCATGGCTGCGATGATGGCGAACATGGCCTCCCCCAAACGCCTGCACCGGGCTTATCAGCTCCGCGTCGATTTCGAAGAGCTGTGGGAGATTCGCGACGAAGAAGAAGCGCGGGTTTTTCTCCGTCGCTGGACCCGCAGTGCCCTGCTCTCCCGTCTCGAACCGTTGCGGAAGTTCGCACGAACCGTTCGGGAGCACATGGACGGCATTCTCGGGTTCATGCGCTGGGACGGAATCACGAACGCCAATCTCGAAGGCATGGCAAACAAGATCAAACTCTGCATTCACAAGGCCTTCGGTTTTCACAGCGTTTCCGCCCTCATCGGGATGATTCATCTTTGCTGCAGCGGCATCAATCTCGAGTGATTCCAGAACCAGTACGATGCTCCATCAAATCCATCGGGGGGGGCCGGGGGGATCTTATCCCCCCGGCGGGGGTTCGGGGGCAGAGCCCCCGCGGGCTCTCAGCGAAAGCCCCCCATAGTACTCCCAGGGGGCTTTCGCCTCGTGAACCCCGACTAGTTGTACAAGCGAGCGCCAGCAGGGGCCGTGACGGCGCGAAGCGAAAGCGGAGAGCCGGCGCGACACCTGCAGGCGGCGGCAGAAGGCCCCCCGTCGTGACCAGGAGAAAGGATTCCAACCATCAAAACCCCCATCTTCTCTCTCTCTCTCTCTCTCTCTCTCTTCACCGGCGGGAATGGTCAGAAGAACCGGATTTTGGATATTGGATCGCGCGTAGGGGCGACCCCGTGTGGTCGCCCTTGCCCGTGCCCGGCAACGCTGCACGGGGCGCGGGCGTCTCGCCCGCAGCAATTCGGAACGGCGTTTTCAACACGCCATTTCTTGCAGAAGGCCTCGATCCGGCCTCTGTCCACGTCGATGCGGATCACGGTTCCTCCACGTTCTTTCGATCTGGCGCATACTACCATGTGCTCGCCCCTGCTTCGCGCCATCGAACCGGGCGCAGTCTCCGAGATCCTTCATCCGGTTGTCGAGATAAGAGCAGCCGGAAGAGAGAAGAAGCAGCAAGATGAGCAGGCGTGTTCCCCTTCTCCATTCGCGCATGGTTCCCCCTGATCCGCGTCGGCCACCTGCCCCGATCTCGAAGGGCGTCCGGCGATTGGACCCTTGTACCCGATCAAGCACCGCGCCGAGGTGCTGCGGGCGGGACGCCCGCGCTCCCGGCCGCCCGCGGGATGGATGCCTTGGCTTCAAACACGAAGGCGAGGGACGCCTTGTCCCCGTCGTTTCACGCCCCTATACTGGCGCCGGAGGGATGGCCGAGCGGCCGAAGGCGGCGGTCTTGAAAACCGCTATCCCGAAAGGGATCGTGGGTTCGAATCCCACTCCCTCCGCCATCCTGGTAGACCCGGGGACCCGCCCGCGTTTTTCGACGGAGGATGCCATGAAGAGACTCGCCTTGCCGGTTGCCGCCTTCCTGTTTCTCGTTTCCGCCGACTCCCTGGCCCGCGATCCCGCCTGGTGGGGTCTGGGCGCCGTGGCTGCGAGCCCCGACGGCGCGACCGTCGTCGCCGGCGGGCAGAGCCGCACCCTCTACGTCCTCGACGGCCGGACCCTCGACGTCACCCGGCGGATCTGGGTCGAGGCGCGCGTCGGCGAGCTCTGCTTCAACAAGGACGGCTCCCGCCTCGTCGTGGAGGACGAGACCGAAACCCTCTACTACTACGACACCCAGAGCTGGGACGTCGTCAAGAAGGTCGAGAAGGCCGGCTACATGAACTGCGTCCCCGCCGCCGACCTCCTCGCCGCCTACCGCTGGGACGGAGAGAGGAAGATCGTCTTCCTCTCCATGACCGACGGGTCCGAAAAGGGCGAGGCCGTCCTCCCCGACCGCATCCGCGCCTTCGGCCTCGACGCCGGCGCCAAGAGGCTCGCCGCCCTCACCGACGGGCCGGACGACAAGGAGAAGAAGATCCCCTACAACGAGATCCCCGAGGAACTCGAAGGGATCGACAAGGACACCTTCCGGCAGAAGAACGACGGCAGAATGTCCGTCTACACCGTCTTCGAGGTGCCCTCCGGGAAGCGGCTCTCCGGCGCGGAGACGTGGTTCTCGACGAGCTGGGAAAAATCGGAACTCATCCTGGGCGAGGAGAAGGCCTGGGTGCTCAACTACGACAACAAGAACGCCGTGATCCTCCCCTCGGGCGAGACCACCCTGTTCCGGTCCGGAAACTCGTTCAACTACGGCATCGGCGTCTCCCCGGACCGGAAACGGTTTCTCACCGGCGGCCTCCGCGACGGAAGCCTCGGAGACGTGGACTCCCTCGAGACCACCCCCTTCGAGATCGAACGCATGCGCGGCTGGCCGGAATACTTCGCCCGGTTCTCCTTCCAGGCCGACGGGACCGGCTGGGGAGTGACCTCGAACTTCCGACTCGTGAAGATCTCGAAGGAGGGCAAGGTGGAAAAGGTCGTTCCCGTCTACTAGGGCGAAAACAAATGACCTGGTAAAGAACCAGATTTCGCTGTTCCAACAAGAGGGCAGGATCAGGTGAATCCGTTCGTGGAGTCGCATGTCCGTGGAACGTGACGCGAAGGCGGAGACGGTGCGGCGGGCGCTCGACCGGCGACAGGAAGAAACCGGCCGGGGCTTCGTGGCGGTGCTGGGCAGCGCCCCGCGGGAAGGGGGACGAGGGCTGAAGCACGGAGTCGGGCGCTCCGCGATCGCCGACCGCGTCGCCGGGCGGATCGGGGCCGAACGCCTCTCCACCGGCAAGATCTTCCGCGACCTCGCCCGCGAGCGAGGCATGCCCATCGAGACCTTCCACCGGCTGATTCCCGAGCACCCCGAATGGGACGCCGATCTCGACCGGCGCGTGATCCGCCGGATCGAGGAGGCGAAGGAGACGGGGGAGGTCCTCATCCTCGACAGCAACCTCGCGGCCGTGCTCGGAAAGCCCGATCTGGCCCTGCAGATCGACGTCCCGGACGCGGTGCGCGCCGCGCGGGTGATGGAAGGAAGGCGCTACGGCGACCGCTCCTTCGACACGCCCGGGGAGGCGCTCGCCTTTCTGGACCGGCGCTCCGAGGAGGAGGCCGAGCGCTACGCGAACCACCCCGATCCCCTCTACCAGGGCGTCGATCTCGCCGACCCGGCCTTCTACCAGGGCACCGTGGTCAACGACGGCGCGCTCGACGAGGCCGCGGACCGGGTCCTGCGCTGGCTCCTGCAGGTCCTGGAAGAGGGAGGAGGCATCCAGGGGAAGTGAAAAGGGCTTTCGATCCAGGAATGTAGGGATTGAGGAAGTACGAATTCAGGGCAGAAAACGAATTCCTCACTTCCTGAATTCCATTCCCCTTTCCTATTTCCCCTCCCCCCCCGTCTCGAACAGCACGGTCCGCGACGGCGCGGATTTCCAGCGGGCGAGAAGGGAACGGAAACGCGCGAGGTCTCCGGCGCCCACGTCACCGCCGGGCGCCTCCACCGAACGGAACAGGAGCACGTCGCCCCCCTTGTGCCAGCCCAGCACGCTCATGCGGAAGGCCCCCCCGATCTCGCCCGAAACGGGCGCGGGCAAGGCCGCGGCCTTCCACCCCGCCGGGGGCTCGATCCAGAGCTCCACCGTCTCCGCGAAGGGGGAATCGAACCGATAGGGATGCGCGCGCGCCGGGGAGGGAAGAACCGGGGGATCCAGGAAGAACGTCCCTGGAAGCGCGAGGCGGGCGATCCCGCCTTCCGGCTTCACGGCCCCTTCGGCCTTGCAGGAGAGGGCCGCGATCGTCTTGTCGGGACCCGAACGGACCCAGACCCACGTCCCGATCTCGGCGCCCGGCAGGACCTTCCGGACCGCCTCGCGGATCGCGCCCTTCGAGGGCCCGCGCGTCCCGTTCACGAACCAGGGGTTGAGCGCGCCGTGCAGCTCCACCGTGAGGCTCGCGAGGACCGTTCCGCCGGGGCGGAGGACGATCGTTCCGCGCACCTCCGCCGACCGCGCGTTCGTTCCCTTGCGAACGGGTCCCGCCGGTCCCGACGCCCCTTCCCTGGAAGGCCGGACGTGCCAGGCGAGCGGGGGCGCCGAGAACCCCGTCTCCTTCGCCGGCCGGAGGGGGTCGATCCACCACGATCCGTCCTCGGAGCGGGCCCGGATCCGCAACGCCGGAAAGGACGAGGGGATCGCGAAGCGAGGCTTGTGGCGGGCGCGGGAGAACAGGGCGGGGTGTCCCTCCAGGCCCAGGCGTTCCAGGCAGGCGCGCCAGAGCGCGCCGAGATCCGCAGCGTGGGCGTAGCCTTCCCGCCAGGTCCGGGAGGCGGGGCGGAGCTCGCCCGTCTCGAAGTCGTAGGGCACCTTTCGCACGCGGCGGGAAAGGACCGTCTCCAGCGCGAGGATCCTCTCGACGTCCGTCCTCTTCTTCTTGCGGATTTCTTCGATCTCCTCTTCGAGGTCGCCGGGCAGCTTCCCGCCGGCGGCCTTCTCGAAACGGGCGAGGAAATCCCGTCCCCAGGCGTCCCAGGAGGGAAGCGTGCTGTAGGCCACGCCGGGGGCGAGCTCTTCCAGGGGGGGCGAGCACGGCTCCTCCGGGAAGGCGGGGACGTCCTCGAGCGTCCAGACGCCGGGCTTCTCGAAGGCGGTCCACTTCCCTTTCCCTCCCCGGATTCCAAGCATGTTCGATCGGAGCGCCTCCGGGTCCGGGACGTCCACCACCAGCGTCTTCTCCAGGACGGGAACCCGGTCGCCGAAGACCTCCACCCCCCACACGCCGCGCCGCCCCCCCTCCCTGTCGGCGATCTCGATCTCGATCTCCAGCAGCGCACCCGCCTCGATGCCCACGTGCGACACCACGGCCTCGCGCCGGGAAGCATAGGCCGGCGCCTGGACGCAGGCCCGGGGCGTGACGACGTTGATCCCCCGCGGAGGCGTCTCCACGATCGTGCCGTCCGGTACGAGGGTCCGCGCTGCCAGGACGCGGAAGGCCTGCCGGGCCTCGTCGAAAGGGAAACGGGGGTCGGCGAAGCGTTTGATCCCGAGCGGCGTGAACACCTTCACGACCCGGTGGAAGGTCTCCGTCCGCTTCCCCGTCTCGTCGAGCACGATCGTCCGCGTCTCCTTCAGCACCAGCGCGTCGGCGTCCGGATCGTCCCCGCGGTCCGGCGCCTCCGCCGCGAGGCGCCGGAGGTCCGCTTCGGCTCCGCGGGACGCGCCCGCCCCCAGCAAGACCAGCGCGGCTGTCAGCATCCCGAGTTTTCCGGACATGTCGACTCCCTCCAGGCCACAGTGCCAGATTCACGAATCCACGCCTTCCCATCCCCCATCCCTCTTGCGCTAGCGTTTCTCCATCCGGAACCAGCGCTCCGCCGCCTCCTTGACGGCCCCCATGACGTCGCGGAAATCCGCCTGGATCGTTGCCGGCGCCTGCTTGCGGCGGATCTCGAACCGTCCTCGAAGAACCAGCGTCCGTCCCGCCGCCCTCGGGTCCACCACGAAGCGCGCGTAGCAGACCCCGTCGCGGGACGCGGCCTTCTCCTGCGTCGCCCCTTCCTGCAGGCGCCAGGCGTATCCTTCGGGCGCCGCGATCTCCTCCCGGAAGACGACCCGGAGCGTGTTCCTCAGGTCGAAGGGATGGCTCCGTTTTCCGGGTTCCGCCGCCTCGAAGGGCGCCTCGAGAAGCGGGAGGCCGGCCAGCACGCGCAACGCGGGGCTGCGGGCGAACAGGGCGCCGTCGCCGGCGAGCAGGGCGCCGTCCGTCCGCCACGAGACGGCGACGCGCATGTCGCGGGAGAGGTCCCGTGGATCGGCGAGCTCGAGCTCCCTGAGCTCCGTGCCGGGCGCGACGGCGTCCAGGAGTTCCTCGAAGACCTCCGCGGCCCGGCCCGCCGGTTTCTTCCGGATCGCTCTCCGCAGGAACGTGTCCGGATACCCCGACGTCTCGAAGACGATCCGGCCGGACAGGGCCCCTCCCGTTCCGGGGGCGGGAACCTCGACGCGGGAGACGAGGTCGAGCCGGTTTGTTTCCGGCGGCGTCCGCGGGGCCCGTCCCCGCCGCTCCCCGTCCGGCGTGCCCACGACCACGTACTGCTCCTGTTCGAGGCTCGACCACAGCTCCCGGCTCGCCGGCGCCCAGGTGGGATCGAGCAGGAGGAAGGTCCCCCCCTCCCGCCACACGGCCGTCACCGCGTGGTTGAACTGGTCCGCGGCGATCTTCTCGACCCGCGACCCGACCTGCGTCATGGTGAGGAAGGCGTCGAATCCCGCCTCGCGAAGCATGGCGACCAGGAGCCCCGCCTTGTCCTTGCACACGCCGGCGCGCTCGCGGAAGGTCATCGTCGCGGGATGGGCGCTGTAGCCCTCGCCCTCGCCCATGGAAAGGCCGAGGTAGCGGATCTCTTCGGCGACCCAGTGGACCAGCGCCTCGATCTTCTCCGCCTCCGCCTCCTTGCCGGCCAGGATCTCGCGGACCTTCTTGCGAATGCCCTCGTCGACCTCGAAGCGCGGCTCGTTGACCTTCCAGAACCAGCGCGACTTCTCCGGCCAGTCGGGGACGGTCGCGAGCACGAGCTTGGGAGCCGCGTCCAGCCTCGAGACCATGCGGGGCTCGCCCTGGAAGGGTTCCAGGTTCTCGGCGGCGAAGGTGTAGATCGCGCGGTCCCCCTCGAAGTCGAGCGAGGTCCGAAGCGTCCCGTTGTAGACGGCGAAGCGGACCCGCTTGCTTCGTGGCGCGTCGAGGACGTAGCGTTTCTCGAGCACCGGCTTGTCCGTCCAGAAGCGGACCACGTCGTAGAAGTGGCCCCGCATGGGCGGGACGTACTTCTCGTCCTCCCCGCCCAGGTAGGCGATGTTGAAGCCCGTCTTCTCCGTGACGATCTCCAGGCCGTCGCCGGGCCCGAGGCCCGGCACGGGAAGGACGAGCCGTCGGCCGCCCCAGAAGATGATCCCCCCGGGCGAGGGCAGGTCGAGCGGCTCGAGCGGGACGTCGAGCGCCGTCCCGTCCTTCTTGAAGACGCGCACGCGCTTGAACGCGATCTTGTTGGTTCGGGGGTCGTAGCCGAGCGCGAGGACGGACCGCTCCCGCGCGCCCTCGGGCTTCAGGATCTTGGCCAGGACCTCGCGCGTGCGGGTGGTCCGTCCGTTCTCCTCGGCCGTGTTCCGGGTGCGGTCGTAGACGATCACCTGGGAGGCGCCGTCGTGCCGGTCCGCGTCGCCCGCCTGGTCCAGCAGGGCGCGGATTCCGGCCTCGTCGCCGGCGAGCAGCGTGGAGGCGGGGCTCTGGATCAGGAGGGCGGCCAGGAAGAGCCGGTGTACACAACGCATGGCGGATCCTCGAATGCGGTTTCCGGAGGTCGAGTATACACGCGCGGAGGGGGGAGAGGGGAGGGGGCATCGTGTAGGCGTGGATTTGGAATGGAGGGATTCCGAATTTCGAATGGAGGCATTGTGGATTTCCGATTTCAGCGGCGGCAACTTCCTGCTTACTCGGACACTCAACCACACAATCAACGCTGGAATCTGGAACTCATGAGCCCGGGAAGAGGGATTGTCCTCAGAATTCCTCTTCGACGCCGGAGCGTCTGTTTCGTTCGCGGAAGAATTCCGGGGACGGGTACGGGGCGCTTGGCAAGGTGGGCTGGGCCAGGAAGAGGAGGGCGAAGCAGGTGCGGCAAAGCGTGCCGGGGCCGCCCGGTTCTTCCCAGGCGCCGCTGGACTTCTGGTTGCTGAGGAGATGTCTCGCTCCGTCCCCGTACCAGTCGTGTCTCCCGACAAAGAGGGAGGAGGTTTCCCGGGCCGCGCGGTCGAGGAGGAACAGGTAGCAGGCATGCCAGGCGTTTCCGGGGCTGTCGGGGTTCGTCTCGACGTTCCAGTGTTGATCCATCCAGGCCATCCCGTCCCGGACCGCCTTCTCGGCCCTGGTTCTCGACGATTCCCGGGTGATGTTCCCCTGGCGGAGGGCGATGCGAAGCGAGAGGATCCCGGCGCAGGTCATGCTTCCGGTCGCGCTTCCCTTTTTCGCCGGACCCGACCGGTATCCCCATCCACGTGCGCGCAGGCGTTCGCCTTTCCCTTCGTGAAACGTATGGAAAGGGCTCGCGCCTTCGCTCCTGCATTCCCAGCGCGGGACCTCCGGGCCGTCCCGTTCCTGCACCTCGGGAAAATACGCCACGATCGCGTGCCAGGTCTTTTCCGGGACCTCCTTCCCCAGTTCGGAAGCGGCCTTCAGGCCCAAAACGGCGAAGGCGGTGTTCGAATGGTCGCCGTAGCAGGACGGGTATCCCCAGATTCGCCACGGCGCCATCTCCCCGCCGTTTGATTCCCGGATCCTCCCGGTCCTGTTTTCGAGAAGGAATTTTGTGCAGAGGTCGACGTGTCTCGAAGCCGAGGGGGATTCCGGAGGGCGGACCTTCCGATTTCCACGTCGATCGATCGTGCAACCCCTTTCCGCGTACGCCAGGAGGGCGACGGCCGCCTCGTAGACGGTTTGGGGAGGTTCGTTTTCGAGGACCCGGAATCCCTTCCCGACCGGGACCTCGAAACGGGAGACGCCGCACGCCATGAGGGCCGCCAGCGCCAGGGCCGTCTCGCCGGAGGCGAAGCGGTGGTGCCCGGGCAGGTTCGACCAGGTTTCCCGCCAGGCGCCGTCCGGGGCCTGGCGGTCCAGAAGATATCGAACGCCCCGCCGGATGGCTTCGTTCACGTTTCGCTTCAGTTCGTCGTCGAGGAATCCCGGCTTCACGCCCGAATCCGGCGGCTCCCCGCAGGAGGCCGTTTCCGCAGCGAGGAAGCAGAGCACGAGGGTGGCGATCCCAAGACCCAGGCCGGTACGGTGCCGGGTTTTCATGCTTCCAGGCATGACCTCAGCGTACCATGTTCCGGTTTTCACGCCCACGCCGCGGCTCTTTTCTCGCCAAGACGCAAAGGGCGCAGAGGACGCAGAGGGATGGCCTTCCGGGGTCGAGATCCTGTTCGTTTTTCGCGTTTCGGGGTTCTTTGACCGCGATCCTCAAGGCAAAGCGTACCGTTTGCGGGAGGCGTGTGTTCCGGGCCACGCGGACACCCGGCCCGGGACCACGGCGATCCGTCGGCGTTGGACCGCGGGCTTCCAGCCCGCAGCACCGCGGCGACGCGGTTCTGAACACCAAGGCACCA
>Ga0180432_10007305_pt1 | contig 14077 bp, 13 predicted proteins | sample SS_ome_10_FD_132414 | JGI IMG/M metagenome (GOLD analysis project Ga0180432, IMG submission 132414) | Hypersaline lake sediment archaeal communities from the Salton Sea, California, USA - SS_1_MS_2 metaG | ecosystem: Environmental > Aquatic > Non-marine Saline and Alkaline > Hypersaline >...
GAACATAGATATGATAAATAAAAAAAGACATGATCGCTGATAAAACAACGTTAACGAGGATATCGATCGTGCGAATATCCTGAAAACTGGCAAACAAATTACCAAACGTTTCCCCGAAATCCATGATTGAAGCACCTCACATTTAGATTTTCCTTAGTTTACCACGCACTCATGCAGTTATTTTTTAGGAAGAATGACCTGAAAAATCTTCTCGGAACCTTCAATTAGGTGACGAGGATCGCATTTCTTGCAGATCCGCCATTAATAATATTTACCTATCCGCATTAATGTTGACAATTTTCATAGGTTCCTCTGATGTTTTTCTAAAAGTGGATGCTTATCATATATCTAGAACCACAAGAAGATTAAGGAGATGAAACCAAATGAGCAAAATTATTGGAATTGACCTGGGAACAACCAACAGCGCAGTTGCAGTCATGGAAGGCGGCGACCCGACGGTGATCAGCACCGCGGAAGGTTCGCGCCTATGCCCGTCGGTAGTCGCGTTTAATAAAAACGGGGAACGGCTGGTCGGGCAGACAGCCAAACGGCAGGCTGTGGTTAACCCAGAAAATACGATTTATTCAATTAAGCGGTTTATGGGCCGCAATTACGATGAAGTAGGACAGGAAATGAAAATGGTCCCCTACCAGGTGGTAAAGGGATCAGCCGGTGATGCACGCGTGAAAGTGGCGCTGACCGGAAAGGTGTTCACCCCGCAGGAAATTTCCGGGATGATCCTTTTTAAATTAAAGAAGGACGCGGAAGCGTACTTAGGTGAACCGGTCAAAGATGCCGTGATCACGGTTCCGGCGTATTTCAATGACAGCCAGCGACAGGCAACCAAAGACGCCGGCAAGATCGCCGGGTTGAACGTGCTGCGTATTATCAACGAGCCGACTGCCTCCGCACTGGCGTATGGCCTTAACAAGAAAGAAAACGAAAAAATTCTGGTATTCGACCTGGGGGGCGGGACGTTTGATGTTTCAATTCTGGAGGTCGGCGACGGTGTGTTTGAAGTCAAATCCACCTCCGGCGATACGCATTTGGGCGGGGATGACTGGGACCAGGTAATCGTGACCTGGGCAGCGGATGAATTCCAGAAAAATGAAGGTGTGGACATCCGCCAGGACCGCCAGGCGCTACAGCGCCTGCGAGAGGCGGCCGAGAAAGCCAAGATTGAACTATCTTCAGTGATAGAAACGGAAATCAACCTTCCGTATATCACCGCGGATGCCAGCGGACCGAAACACCTGGTGAGCAAACTGACGCGCGCCAAATTTGAGCAGCTGAGCGAAGACTTGGTGGAACGCCTGCGGAAGCCGTTTGACGCGGCTTTGAAAGACGCGGGTTTATCCGCGCAGGACCTGCAGGAAGTTATCCTGGTTGGCGGCGCGACGCGCATGCCGATGGTGCAGGAACTGGTAAAGAATTTAACCGGCAAAGAAGGCAACAAAAGCGTCAACCCGGATGAAGTCGTGGCAGTTGGCGCGGCTATTCAGGGCGGTGTACTCTCCGGCGATGTGGATGATGTTCTGCTGCTGGATGTAACCCCGCTTTCGCTGGGTGTCGAGACGCTGGGCGGTGTGATGACCACGCTCATCCCGCGCAACACAACCGTGCCGGTGCAAAAGAGCGAAGTATTTTCAACAGCGGAAGACAACCAGAGCGCGGTCGATATCCACGTCCTGCAAGGCGAACGGCAGATGGCGGCGGATAATATGAGTCTGGGGCGATTCCGATTGGACGGCCTCCCGCCGGCACCACGCGGACTGCCGCAGGTGGAAGTAACATTTGATATTGACGCCAACGGAATATTGAACGTAACCGCCAGAGATAAGGCGACCAACAAGGAACAGCATGTGACAATCACGGCTTCAACAAACTTGAGCGAGAGCGATGTGGAAAGCATGGTGCAGGACGCTAAGCAGAACGAACAGGCGGACCGCGAACAGCGAGCGGTAATCGACGCGCGCAACCAGGCGGACAGCGCGATCTATCAGGTGGAAAAAACACTGAAAGAGCAGAATGTCAGCACTACACCCGCACTCGAAGAGACAATTAAGGCACTGCAGGAAGCGAAGCAGGGCAATGACCGTGCCAAGATGCAGTCACTGACGAACGAGCTACAACAGATTTACACATCGGTCGTTCAGCAATCTGCGCAAGGCAGCAATGCGTCGGGGGGACAGCCGAGTGATGACGGCGAAGATGTGGTAGAAGGTGAATTCCGCGAAGCATAATGCACTGGATTGAAGAAACCAAAGGCATGTACAAGCGTACGTGCCTTTTTTTCTGTTTTCCCGTACAATCTGCTTATGAACCAATCAGCCTATGATACATTCAGTGTGGATTATGACCAGTTTGTGAACTGGGAAGAACGATTAAAGACAGAACTTCCCTTTTTGGTGAACTTGTTCGTCAGGAACAAAAGCGGGCCACGCAAGGAGCAGCATATTCTGGATGCCGCCTGCGGCACCGGCCGGCACACCATCGCCCTGGCGGAAGCAGGTTTCCGGATGAGCGGGGCAGACGCCAGCGCAGGGATGATCAAGCGTGCGCGTGAAACAGCACAGAAGGCGGAGTCTGCGATTGATTTCCAGCCAGCAGCCTTTGGAAAATTGAGTGAAACATTCAAAAATAGGAAAACGTTTCCATTTAACGGCCTGATGTGCCTGGGGAATTCACTGCCGCACGCGCAAAGCAAAGCGGATTTCAGCAATACACTCAAAGATTTTGCTGCCTGCCTGCAGACAGATGGGATTCTGATCCTCCAACTGCTCAACTACGAAAAGATTATGCGCGAAAAACAGCGCTGGTTGGAGCCACAGTCTCATTTGAGTGAGTGCCGGGAGACGGTCTTCATGCGATTTTATGATTTCTTGCCGAGCGGGCTAATCGATTTCAATATCGTGATCCTGCGTCGCGCCAAGGGAGAGAAATGGACACAGCACCAGCTGAGCACCAGGTTGTATCCGATTCCAGTAAAGGAACTGCAGCACATGCTGGCGCAGGCAGGTTTCGCTGAAATTCGCACATACGCAGGCATGACAACGCAGCCGTTTGACCCCGTACAGGACAACACGCTAGTGATAAGCGCCTGGAAGGATAAATAAGATAATTTTTATCTAAATTTACCGATTAAATGATATAATGCCGACATGCGAAAACGATATATAATTCTCTTCGCGATGATTCTCATCGCGGCGCTCTTGTTCTATATCCTGATCCTGAATCCTACCATCCAGGAATCGATCGGATTTAAAATAAGTCAATGGATGGTGCGCCTGCGGATGGCTGTGCGCCCACCGGAAAACGTCGCGTTTTCCGATAACCAGCCAACACCTGAAGATGATGGCGCCCTGCCGCAGCCGCATACAGAAAGCGAAGCCACCAATCAAGATCCTGCCACTGCTCCTACAATGGACGAGCTGGCTACCCCGGCGCCAATTCCGAGCACATTCCAGATCGCACGGGGAGAATATTTTTCCCAGCATTATCGCTGGAATTACTGCGGTCCTGCCAATCTGGCCATGCTGCTTTCGATATGGGGCTGGGAGGGGACGCACGATGACATCGCACGCGCGGTGAAACCATACGATTTAGACAAGAGCGTGATGCCATACGAACTGGCGGAATATGCCAACCAACAGGAAGGGTTGGGGGCACTGGTGCGGGTGGGCGGAGATTTTGATACGCTCAAACGGCTGATCGCGGCAGGTTTCCCTGTCATGCTGGAAAAAGGGCCGCATTTCCGCGACATCCACTACCAAATGACATGGATGGGGCATTACCAGGTATTGAACGGGTACAACGATCGTGAAGGTTTCTTCATCGCGCAGGATTCCTACATCGAAGCGGACTACCAACAACCCTACAATCCGCTGTTGGAAGAATGGCGTTCGTTCAATTACACCTACATCGTAGCCTACCCGCAACAGATGGAAAACGATGTGCTCAATATCCTGGGCGACCAGGCGAACGTGGATGAAAATTACCGCCACGCACTGGCGAAAGCGCAGGAGGAAATCCACAGCCTGCGCGGCCTTGAGCAATTTTTTGCTTACTTTAATTACGGCACCAACCTGGTGTACCTGCGGGATTACAGCGGTGCAGCCAGGGCGTATGATGAAGCTTTCGCGCTGTATGACGAACTGCCGGAGGACATCACCATCCGCCCATACCGTATTTTATGGTACCAGACCGGACCATTTTTCGCGTACTATTACACAGGCCGCTATGCGGATGTGGTAGAAAAAACGACCAAGAATTCGATCGAGATGGTACGAGATGACGAACCCGCCCTGGAAGAAAGTTATTACTGGCGTGGCGTTTCCCAGATCGCGCTCGGAAAAAAGGAAGAAGGGTTGGCAGACCTGCAGACCTGCCTGGAACTGCATCCCGGTTTCATCCCATGCCTGACCGCGCTGGAAGAACAGGGTGTGCGCCCATAGCTTGCATGTGCAACCTCCCATTTATTCCCATACGGCTTAATCCCCGCTTCAGCTTTTCTTTTGCATATGCAGAAAACCAGTCGGGGAATTTAAAAGTACAATAAAGCCAATCGTATGAAATCAAAGCAAAGCATGTTTGCCATAGCGACCCTATTGCTGCTGGCCTGCCTGGTGCCGAGCGCTAGCGCGCAGGATGGCACCTACGTGGTGCTTTATGCTCCGGAACTGAACGAGTTTCCGAAAGTGACGCTGTATTTGGACGCGTATGACGCACAGGGGCAATTCATCCGAAGCCTGGATTTGAACAGCTTTACGATTTATGAGGACGGCCTCCCAAAAGCGACAAACGAAACATCGCTGCTCGAGCCAGGCCTGCATACGATTCTCGCTTTAAACTTGGGTGCGACACTGAGCAACCGCGCGGACACGACAGTTCCAACCAGATTTGAACGTGCAGTATTTGACCTGGCCAGCTGGCTGAACGAGCTGGACAGCGAAGCACCCAACCAGTACAGTATGGTAAGCAATGAAGGCATCCTGGTCGAAAAACTGCAGGGAAAAGACGATTTCACCTTCCAACTGCAAAACTACAAACCGAACCTGTTCAATTTTTCGCCCAGCCTGACGAGCCTCAACGCGGCAGTTTCTATCGCGGAAAAACCGAATCTAATTTCGCAAAGCAAACAATCCATCCTATATATCACCCCGCTCCCACTGGACGAGGATCTTGCTGGGTACACAGCAATCGAGGCGCGCGCCCGGGCTGCCACCACACCAATCCACGTATGGCTGATGGCCCCGGAGACGGCGCTGAATTCTCCGGCGGCGGTCGCCCTTACGCGGCTGGCGTCCAATACAGGAGGAAAGTTCTTCTTCTATATGGATGAAAGCGCTGCGCCCAACCCTGAAGAATACGTGGGCATCTTCCGATCCATCTACCAGCTGCGCTTTACATCAAGCATCAACCAGAGCGGCAGCCACACCCTGCGGGTGCAGTTAACATACGGCGATAACACCTATCAATCACAGGAAGTTCCATTTGATATCAATTTGAACCTGCCGACCATTGAATGGGTAGATATCCCCGCGACAATTGAACGGACTTTTGCGGGCGGCGCGAGTGCGCGCAATCTAGAACCGGATGTAGTGACATTACAGGCAAACGTAATCTTCCCCGATGGGTATGATCGCAAACTGCGCGCGACACGGCTGTACGTCGATGGCGAAGTGCTGGCGGAAAACACACAGGAGCCGTTTACATTCTTCGGATGGCCGCTGGAAGATTTCACAGTCAGTGGGAGCCATTTTGTTTCGGTGGAAGCAGAAGATATTTTGGGCTTCCGCAGCATCAGCGCGCCGCTCCCTGTACGAATCACGGTTGAATCACTGTACCCCAACTGGCTGGCAAATTTCTTTCAATTCTTCAACCGCGGCGGCTGGATCGCATTCGCGGTAGTCGGCCTGGGGGCGGTTGTCCTGGTGGGAAGGCGTATCAACACAATGATCCAAAATGGGGAAGCAAGCCCGCAGGGCCTTACCATCGGTGAAGAAGGAATGGACCCGCTGCTGCAGGAGGTGCCGGGGATTTCTGATGCATATGATACTGCTGGTAGCGCGGCATCTAATGCCGTACGGAAGCGCGCACAGGAAAACTCAGAAATGCAGCCTGTGTTAATCCCGATGGACGACCGCTTTCCGCTACCCTTTCAGAAAATTGTGGTGACAGAAGAACCGCTCACATTTGGCAGCGATTCAGCGCAGGTAGATGTGGTGCTCAAAGACGCGTCGATCGCGGAGGTGCACTGCCTGGTCCAGCGCAGCAGTACCGGATACGTGACCATCGCCGACCGCGGTTCCGCACACGGTACATGGGTCAACTACACGCCGGTCTCATCGGCGGGTGTAATATTAAACAATGGTGATTTGGTCGCCATCGGCGCGATAACCTTCCGGTTTGAGCTGGAAGCCCGCCCAAAAAAACAGCAGCGTTCAAAAGAATCAGAAACCAAACCATCCGCGAATATTCCATAACGGTTTCAAGTACGCGTTCGTGAAAGGGAAGCAATGACCCCTAGTGCAGAAAGTCACTACCGCACCAACTGCTTCAGCCACACCGGCTATGTCCGGGCAAAAAATGAGGACCGCTACAGCATCGCGGCGCTGCCCCCAAAACCTTCCCATCCTGAAGGTATGCTGATCGCTGTTCTGGCGGATGGGGTTGGGGGGCATCGGGATGGAGAAGTGGCGGCAGCACAGACTATTGCCAGTGTGCAGCACTATTTTGAAGAGTTGGACACACTGCAAGACCCGCAAGAAGCGCTGCGGGCAGCAGTCCTGCAAGCCAACCGGGCAGTCTGGCAAATAGCGCAGGCTGATGCACAGAACAAAGGGATGGCATGCACCTGCGTTTGCGCGCTGCTGAACGAAAAAAACCTCACGATTGCGAACGTAGGTGATTCCCGTATCTATTTATGGCGGGATAACGCAATCGTCCAATTGACACATGACCACACCTGGCTGGCAGAATTCCAGCATGAACAGCCGCTTGAGACGAGCATACTGGGCCGTTCCCATCCCTTCGCACACGTGCTGAGTCGATATATCGGCACAGCACACGCACCGGAGGTTGACCTGCGAATGCAGGCACCTGCCAGGCAGGGATTAGCGCTGCGGAGCGGCGATGGAATCCTGCTGTGCAGCGATGGCTTGACCGATATGGTCAGTAATCAAGAGATAGCGGGAGTGCTTGCCCAAACGCCGTTTGCGGAAGCGGCACAGGCGCTGGTGCAACACGCTCTGGACGCGGGCGGAAAAGACAACACGACCGTTGTACTGGTCCAGAAAAAATAGACGCGGCAGCAATGGAAAGCGGGTAGAGCAGATAGAGCAATGTTGGTTTGGTAGAAAATATGTTAAAATTTATCCGCTAATCCATCAATTGTTTAAGCTGGAGGGATGGCCGAGTGGCTTAAGGCGCCTGTCTTGAAAACAGGTGTGGGGCGAAAGCTTCACCGTGGGTTCGAATCCCTCTCCCTCCGCCTGAGATGGCAGCATGGGGAGGTGCCAGAGTGGCTGATTGGGACCGCCTGCTAAGCGGTTGTCGGGGTAAAACTCGACCGAGGGTTCGAATCCCTCCCTCCCCGCCTTATCCAAAAGAAAAATACGTGTGGCAAGCACGATGCGGAACACTTCCAACAATTTGACCAAAACGTTCCGTTATTTCTTATCCAACAAAACCAAGCGCAAGCCTGGCAGCCTGGCTGGCATCGGGGGCGAAGCCATCCGCGCCAATCTGCTGGGCGTACGCGTCAGTAACCGGCGCGCCGCCTATTAGGATTTTGACAGTATCGCGGATACCAGCCTGATTGAAAGCGTCAATGGTAGTCGGCATTTGGGTCATGGTGGTGGTGAGCAGGGCAGACATGCCAACGATGTTGGCGCCGGTCTGCTTCACCGCATTAACAAATTGGTCAGGAGTCACATCAGATCCGAGATCAGTGACCTCAAAACCTGCTCCCTGCAGCATCATGCCAACCAAATTCTTGCCGATATCGTGCAGGTCGCCTTTGACGGTGCCAATCACAGCCTTTCCAATTGGTTCAACGTCTTCCGCAACGAGCAATGGTTTCAGAATATCAAGGCCGCCCTGCATGGCGCGCGCGGCGATGAGCAATTCCGGCACAAAGTATTCGCCTTCTTCAAAGAGCCGTCCAACCTCAGCCATGGCGGTCATCATGCCCTGTTTGAGAATCGTTTCGGCCGTCTTTTTTTCTTCGAGGGCGGCGTTGACCCCTTCGACAACCAAGTCCTGGTCGCCTTCCATCACACCCTCATAGATTTTTTCTAAGACTGCATCCATTTTTTTCACCTCCGAATATTGATATTATATACCGAGTTGCGCTTGTATCAGAAACCGCGCTGCTGGCCGTTCCAGGGCGGGGGAGTTCCCTTTTTAAATTCCTCCACGCTGGGTCCCCGCAGGGCTTCCAATCGATTTTGCCCATAGATATAACTGATCACCAGCAGCAAGATGGTAGCCGGCCAGCCGCTGATGAGATTAAACAACCCCAGACTTTCCACACGGGCGGACATATACAACCAAGCCTGCACAAGTAACTTGCCGCCAAAAAAAACGATCCATATAGCGGTTACCGCACTATATGCGGGGCGGACTTTTTCATGCCAATACCATTGCAGAGGCCAGCGTCGGGTGAGAAAGCTAGTGAAGGCGACGGCAGGACGCTTGATGAGCACACTGACGAAGAGCGCCAATACGGTTATGCCGCCGTTAATGAGGGTTGGAAGAAAAAAAGCCTGCGCAGACCCAGACAGAAGCGCCAGGCCGGCTGCCAGACCTGCCGCAGCAATGCCACCCAGGGCGTACCAACCATTTTCTCGTCGCAGCAGGCGCAGCATCATGAAGATACCGCCCACAGCCAAAGCCATCCAGGCTGCAGGCTCCAGTGAGGAGAGGGCATTGGCGATGAGAAAGACAATAGGCGGGAGAGCCGCATCCAGAAAGGAGTTTTGTCCGGAAAGGACTGAACGTAATTCTTCAATTATCTCGTTTTTATCTGCCATAGTTTTTTAAAATAATTTCCTGTTTATTATCCGTTTACCATGGCTATTGCCATAGGCGTTTAATATCTTCCATGCGCATACATGCTAGATTTTCGATTACCAGATCGGCATCATTTAACTTGAGAGACGGATAGGTGGTGGTAACCGCGACGCATTTCATGCCGGCTGCTTTGGCAGCCTGCACACCGGCAACCGAATCTTCAATGACGATGCAATGCAAGGGCACCACACCCGCCTTGTGGGCGGCCAGAACGAAGACATCCGGAGCAGGTTTGCTGGGGAGCTGATCCCCGCTGACGATGGCATCAAAATAGCGGCGCGCCTGGAGGGAATCCAGGATGGTATCGATATTACCGGGGGAACCGGAAGAGGCAAGCACCTGGTACAGACCATTGCGTTGAAATATCTGCAACCAGCGCGGAACGCCGGGCAGGAATTGCGCCTGGGTACGGATGAGCTCCTGAAATATGGCATCTTTTTCTTTCGCCATGCGGTCCGCCTGCTTTTTAGGAATATCCTCATCCGTCAGGGATTGGATAACCTGGTCATTGGTCATGCCAAAGGCGCGCATCATCTCGCCTGGTTTTATTGTCTGACCGTAGGTTTGGAACATCCTTTTCCAGGATTCAAGATGCTGTTGGCTGGAATCCAGCAAAACACCATCCATATCCCATAATACTGCTTCGAGCGACATAAAATTAATCATGTGGTTTCCTCTTCCATCCGCAAGCCTGACAATATTTTTCAAAGGCCGCGGCTATATGCGCATCGATCAATTCCTGCGGTGTGCTGCGCAAACTACCCGTGATCACCTGGTCAAACTGATGCGGGAAAAACTGGTGCAGCGCCATAAGGAGGGCGGGGTATTCCTCAAAATTTTTGAATAAGCGCTGGCGCGCGCTCCGCACATCATCAACGCCCATAACACGATGGGTGCGGTCGATGAAGCTGAACTTACGCTGCAGGAGATGGTCGAAGCCGTTGCCAATATAGATATTTTTCCAGGGTGCGGGATCCTCCTGCATGGCTTTATCGATCTCACCGATCCAGTTGGACAGGTAGACACCCGGTCTGCCGACCATGGTGGTGTTTTCTATAATCGATAAAGCAACAAAGGCTTCACGCCGGGCGACATACAGCGCATCGGATAATTGAAAAAAGCGGAAACCACCCGCACGCATGGCCTGGACAGCGGATGGTGGTTGAAAATCAACCGCGCCGCCGCCCAGTGCAATGTTTGGGTGCTGTGCTGCCCATCGTGCCAGGTGGGCGGTTTTTCGCGGGGAGAAAACTTCCACTTGCTGGGAAGAATAATCCGTGCCCGCATGAACATCAACCGAGAGCAAACGGCTGGAAATCTCCGGTATCCCTGCAACCTCCGTTATCCGTTCAAAAAACCGCTGCGCTTGCTCTAACTGGCTGATCGATGGAAGCGCTTGTACGCCAGCTGGCTTGCCAGTCCCAACCCGTAAGCGATACACAGGCGGCAGACTGCCGGGTTGGCGCTGGTGGGTATGTTCCAATGCCCGCATAATACGCGCCAGCGGCTGTAAAGCGGATTCCTGTTCCGTTTTTCCGGTCGCGGATACTTCCCGCGGCAGAATAGCATCCAGCCGAAACACGCGGACACCCTGCTTAAAAAGGTCCACATAAATATTTTGGACGTCATCCAATGCCTGTTCGGCTGTGCTGGTCGCCCATTGGATGGAATTAGGAACTTCCACCTGAAAGATGAGCTGGTTGGTTGAATAGGCAGCCGCATGCGCATCCGCAAAGGCAGTGCGCAGGATTTGCAAAAAGGTTTTGCGCATCTCCACAGTGTCCGCAACCTGCGTATGCGTCGAATTGATGGCAATCACGAGAGGCATGCAGTATTCCGCTGCTACCCGCATGCAAACACGGTAAATATCTGAATCGGAACAGCTTACCGCGATGAGCCCCTGCTGGCCTGAAAATGATGTGGTTGATTGGATGTGCTGCAGTCCGGATTGCGAAAATCTTTTTTTCTCGTTCATACAAGATACCAATTGTATCGGATTTTTGCCCGCCCAGCGGGCATGTTACAATGACATCAGTCATTTTAAATAAGGGAATTATGTTTATATTTCTATCAAAACTCCTGCCATTGTTCATTTATCCACTCGGGATGACGTGTTTGCTGATATTGATCGCGCTGGTAGCGGGAAGGCGTTCCAAATTGCGAACCGCGTGCATGCTGATGGCGCTGCTTGTGCTGTGGCTTTCGAGCACAACGGGGTTCTCAACCCTGCTGGCGCGGCCGCTGGAATGGAAATACCTCCCGCCAGAGGAAATCCCTGGTGGAGAGGTGATCGTTGTGCTGGGAGGCGGTACGGAATCCCCGGAGATGCCACGCCCGATCACGGAATTGAACGGCGCCGGAGACCGTGTGGTGTACGCCGCAAGGCTGTACCAGCAGCAGGCTGCGCCAACCATTCTGGCAAGCGGGGGCAGCATCAGCTTTATGCCCGGGAGCACATCCACCCCAGCCGAAGAGATCAGGGACCTGCTGAAAATAATGGGCATCCCGCCGGAAGCGATCTGGCTGGAAAAAGAATCGAAAAACACCTACGAGAACGCGGTTATGTGCGCTGAATTTCTGAAAGATAAAGACATTGAACAGGTTCTGCTGATCACTTCAGCCTTGCATATGCCGCGGTCAGTAGCGGTATTCGAAGCGCAGGACCTGGAAGTGATCCCGCTGCCGGTTGATTATTCCATCACACAATCCACCCCCGGGAATGATGCCGAAAGCGCGTTCCAGGCAAAGGTGCTGGATATCATGCCGCGCTTGAGCAACCTTTCGCTGACCACCAACGCAATGAAAGAATATATCGGTTTCGCTGTGTACAAACTGCAGGGCTGGATTTAATTGCAGAAAAGCAGTACAAGCGATGCTTCCATCACCAAAGCCGCGCAGGTGATCTGGGAGTTTATGCTGCTGCGCCATCCCTTACAAAAAGGGGAAGTGGTGATCGCGATGGGCAGCCATGACCTGCGGACAGCAACCCACGCGGCGAAATTGGTGCTGGATGGGTGGGGAGAAACACTGTTGTGTTCAGGAGGGTGTGGGCGGCTGACGCGCGGAATATGGCAGGAAAACGAGGCGGAACGATTCGCCCAGGCGGCTGTGACCATGGGGGTTCCCCGCGAAACAATTCTGATCGAGGACCAATCCAGCAATACAGGTGAAAACATTGCGTTCTCACTGGATCTGCTGTCATCCCATTCGATGCAGGTATCCTCGCTGATCCTGGTGCATAAACCGTATATGGAACGCAGGGTGTACGCTACAGCAAAGAAAATCTGGCCGATGATGCAGTTCGCGGTCTCTTCTCCGCCGATCCCGTTCGAGGATTACCCGACCCAGGCGATCCCGCGGGAAGATGTGATTGCGATCATGGTTGGCGATTTTCAACGCTTGATGGTATATCCGGAGAAAGGATACGCCATCCCGCAGGAGATCCCCCCGCCAGTAATGGAAGCCTACCAGCGCCTGGTCGCGGCTGGTTTTCGATCCCATCTGATCAAGAATGGCTGAGACAGGATGGTTTTTTTTTAGAGGATTTGTTAAACTATATATATTCTTTTAATACAAAATAAGGAAAATAATTTATGCAACAACCAAGTGATCAAGTGGGAAATCGGCGCATTGCAGTTCTAATTGACGGCGATAACGCGCAGCATTCGCTGATCGGCAAGATTCTGGCAGAAGCCAGCAAATACGGCACCGTTACAGTGCGGCGAAATTTTGGGGATTGGACCACAACCAATATGGGCGGCTGGAAAGACACACTCAACACCTACGCCGTGCAGCCCATTCAGCAATTCCGCTACACAGTCGGAAAAAACGCGACGGACAGCGCGATGATTATTGACGCGATGGACCTGCTCTACAGCGGAACGGTGGATGCTTTCTGCCTGGTTTCCAGTGACAGCGACTACACCCGGCTGGCGACCCGCATTCGGGAAAAAGGATTTTTCGTGATGGGGATTGGCGAAAAGAAAACGCCTCGCGCTTTTGTGAACGCCTGCGATGTGTTTGTGTATACGGAAAACTTAGTACCAAAACGGCCATCGCGCAGCCGAAATGGAAAAAAGAAAGAAACAACCACGACCAAGGAAAGCAAAACCCCCAATCCAATTCCCTTGCTAAAAGAAGCGTTCGAGAACGCGGTTGGGGAAGATGGATGGGCGTTTTTAGGCACGCTGGGACACCAGCTGCGCCAATTGGACCCGGGCTTTGACGCGCGCACATACGGACACAACCGCCTTTCCGCGCTGATCAACGCTTACCCGAAGATTTTCAAAATGCGGGAAGTTCCGATGCAAGACGGAAACGCATCGATCTATGTACAATTGATCTCTAAGCGATAAGAAGAGGAAAAAATGGCAGATATATTGGACACGATCTACAAACGGCGCAGCGTGCGCATGTATGACCGCCGCAGCGTTGACCAAGACACACTGACGAAATTGCTGAAAGCAGGCATGGCGGCTCCTTCCGCGAGCAATGGTAAGCCATGGGAATTCATTGCGATTACGGATAAAGACACCCTGAACAAGCTGCAAACCAAGATCAAATATGGAAAATACAACGCGCCAGCAGCAATTGTGGTTTGCGCGAACCTGGAACTCGCGGCCAACGAATCGTCCTACCGTTTCTGGGTGCAGGACTGCAGCGCCGCTACCGAGAACATCATGATCGCCGCGGCGGGGATGGGCTTGGGTTCGGTATGGATTGGATCCTATCCCAAAGATGATGTGATGCAGAACCTGCGCGATATCCTGGGCATCCCGGAAAACGTGCATCCGCTCAGCCTGATTTATATCGGATATCCGGCTGAAGAAGTGACGCCGCGCACGCAATACGACCAGACCCGCGTACATATCAATCAATATTGAGGGTGTGGAAAAAATAGATAAAATTTGAAATCAAACCATCCAAAGCGAGGGTTTTTAGGGTTAGTGATCCTGTTTCGATCTATCCCTTGCGCTTATCTGACTGTCCAAATCCTTTTCTC
>Ga0180432_10007306_pt1 | contig 14075 bp, 14 predicted proteins | sample SS_ome_10_FD_132414 | JGI IMG/M metagenome (GOLD analysis project Ga0180432, IMG submission 132414) | Hypersaline lake sediment archaeal communities from the Salton Sea, California, USA - SS_1_MS_2 metaG | ecosystem: Environmental > Aquatic > Non-marine Saline and Alkaline > Hypersaline >...
GGAGTCGTTCGCCCTCCCGGCTCGAAGAGCTACACCAACCGCGCTCTCGTTGCCGCCGCCCTCGCCCGCGGCCGCTCCCGTCTTCATAACTCTGCATTCTGCGACGACAGCATTGTCATGATCGAAGCCTTTCGCTCCCTCGGCCTCACCGTCCGGGACATCCCGCGGGAATCTCTCATAGAAGTCGAAGGCATCGGCGGCCCTGCGACTGCCCGCAAAGCCACCATCCACATCCAAAACGCGGGCACCGCCATGCGCTTTATGACCGCCTACCTTACGCTCGGAAAAGGCGAGTTCGTCGTCGACGGCACCCCCAGGATGCGCCGCCGCCCGATCGGCGAGCTCGTCGCCTCCCTCCAGAGCCTCGGCGTCGACATCGAAAGCACCGGCGGATTCCCTCCCGTGCGCATACTTGCAGATGGACTTCCCGGAGGTCGCGCCGAAATCGACGCATCGCGAAGCAGCCAGTTCCTCTCGGCGATCCTCCTCTCCGCCCCCTACGCGCGTAAAACCGTCGAACTACGGCTCACCTCCGAGCCCGTATCACGTCCGTATATCGACATGACATTGGCCCTCGTGGAGGATTTCGGCGTCTCGGTCGAGCGAGATGGCTACCGCGCCTTTCGCATCCCCTCCGGCCGGACATACGAGCCCCGCGACTACACCGTCGAGTCAGACGCCTCCGGTGCCTCATACTTCCTCGCCGCCGCCGCAATCACCGGCGGCTCCATACGTGTCGAAGGCGTCGGTCGAGACTCACTCCAGGCCGATGTGCGTTTCGCCGACATTCTCGCCCAAATGGGTTGCCGCGTGACCTGGCACCCTCGCGCCGTCGAGTTGGCGGGCGCGACTCTCAAGGGAATCTCCATCGATCTCTCCGATGCCCCCGACCTCGTTCCTTCACTCGCCGTCACCGCCGTATTCGCAAAGAGTCCCACCCGAATTTCCAACGTCGCCAACCTGCGAATCAAGGAATCCGACAGGCTCAGCGCCCTCGCAACCGAACTCGCCAAAGCCGGCATCCACGTAAAGGAGCATCCCGAGGGAATGGAGATCAGCCCCGGAACGCCATCAGGTGGGGTCTTCGAAACCTACAACGACCATCGCATCGCCATGAGCATCTCGCTATTGGGTTTGCGTACAAAAGGGGTTAGAATACACAATCCCGGGTGCGTCGCCAAAACGTACCCCACATTCTTCCAAGATATTGAAAGCGTTTCCATAAGATAGGGACGAGGAATATCAATGGGCGTTAGAGTCGCCGTCGTCGGGGCTACGGGTGCGGTGGGCACAGAGATGCTCAACGTCCTGCAGAAGAGGAACTTCCCTGTGGACCACCTCAGGCTCCTCGCCTCCAGCCGGTCCGTCGGAAAGAAGCTCCCCTTCAAGGGCGGCGAAGTCGTCGTCGAGGAGCTCAAAGAGGACAGCTTCGGCAGCATTGACGTAGCCCTCTTCAGCATTCCCGCCAGCCAGAGCAAACACTACGTCCCCTACGCGGCGAAGGCCGGTGCCGTCGTGATAGACAACAGCTCCGCATTCAGGATGGACGACGACGTCCCCCTCGTCGTGCCCGAGGTCAACCCTCAAGGCATAGCCAAGCACAAAGGAATCATCGCCAATCCCAATTGCTCCACAATAGTCATGGTGGTTCCCGTCTACCCGATCCATCAGAAGTCGCGAGTCAAGCGCATCGTCGCCTCGACCTACCAAGCCGTCTCCGGCACCGGAAGAGCAGCCATGACCGAGCTGAGAACCCAAACGGAGCATATACTCGCCGGGAAAGACATCCAGCCCCAGGTCTATCCGCACCAGATCGCCTTCAATCTCCTCCCTCACATAGGCAGCTTTACCGATAACGCCTACACGACCGAGGAGATGAAGATGCACAACGAAACACGCAAGATGTTCAACGACCGCGAGATCCGCGTCGTCGCCACGACCATCCGCGTTCCCGTATTTCGGGCGCATTCCGAAGCCCTCAACTTGGAACTCGAACGCGCTCTCACTCCTGACGAGGTAAGAACCATCCTCAGCTCGGCTCCCGGAGTCAAAGTCGTCGACGACCCGGCGCGAAATCTCTATCCCCTTCCCATTGACGCCTCCGGACAGGACGACGTACTCGTGGGAAGGATAAGGGTGGATTATTCCGTCCCTTGCGGTATCTCCATGTGGATTTCCGGCGATCAGCTACTCAAGGGCGCGGCCCTCAACGCAGTCCAGATCGCCGAACATCTCATCTGATCAACGGAGTCATCTCCCTGGGCAACGATGTCGGATGCGCAACATCAAAATGACTCTAGAGTACGACGGCACCGATTATTCAGGCTGGCAGCGCCAGCCTAACGCCAGAAGCGTGCAGGAAACCTTGGAGAGCGCCATAGCCGCAGTCACCGGAGAGTCCGTGCGGGTTACGGGGGCCGGCAGAACCGATGCCGGAGTCCACGCCCTCGCACAGGTCGCCTCCTTTGGGACCTCCTCGCACCTCACCGCCGGCGAACTCAAGGCCGCCATCAACGCGAATCTGCCGGACGACGCTTCCGTCCTGGACCTCGAGGAGGCCCCTGCCGAGTTCGACGCCCAGCGCAGCGCCCGCGGCAAGACTTACGCCTATTCCATACTTAACCGCATGGAACGCTCCCCACTCCTCCGCCGAACCGCCCTCTTAGTCAACCAACAGCTCGACATCGGTGCCATGAGGCGCGCCGCGCGGTTCATCCGCGGAGAGCACGATTTCGCTTGCTTCCGCTCCGCGGGAAGCTCCGCCAAGACCTCCGTCAGGCGCGTGACTCATCTCGACATCGAAGAGAGAGACGGCCTCTTGTTCATTACGGTCTCCGCCGACGGATTCCTTTACAATATGGTGCGAGCCATCGTAGGTACGCTCATCGAGGTAGGAAGAGGGAAGATGTCGCCCGAAGACCTCCCGGATATCATATCATCCAGAGACCGCGCGCGGGCAGGGCCCACCGCTCCCCCTCACGGCCTGTGTCTCATGGCCGTCGACTACTGACCGCCGCCGACAGGAGGACTCAAGGTGAATAAGAGGATCGTCACAGACAAGGCCCCTCCCGCCATAGGACCGTATAGCCAGGCCATGGGATGCGGCGACCTCGTCTTCTGCTCCGGCCAGATTCCTCTCGACGAAACGGGCCAAATGCTCGAAGGCGGCATCGCAGAACAGACCCGCCAGGCGCTGGCAAACATCTCCGCCGTGCTTCAAGCCGCAAGCCTCTCCATGCGCGATGTGGTCAAGACGACCGTCTTCATGACAGACCTCGCTCAGTTCGCCGAAATGAACGCCGTCTACCAGGAGTTCTTCCCCGTCGAACCTCCGGCACGAAGCGCCGTCCAGGTCGCCGCCCTGCCCAGGGATGCCTTGGTCGAGATCGAGGCCGTCGCCTTTCGCCCAACGTCCGAAAGGAAAGTCTGAAATGCCCGAAAGGATCGCCGTCTCCGTCGACTTGGGAGGTACCTTCATTAAGGCGGGTGCCATCGACGAGAGGGGCAAGATCCTCCACGAAATCCGAGCCGAAACCCGGGCTTCCGAAGGGGTCGATGCAGTCCTCTGGAAAATCGCCACCGTAGCCGAATCGGTAATGAAACACCTCGTGATTGCTCCCGAAGACGTAGTCGGGCTCGGAATCGGTTGTCCAGGCCTCACCAACACGGACACCGGCACCGTCCACTTCGCTCCCAACATGCCCGGCTGGAATGAAATCGAACTCGGACCACGGCTGTCGGACAAGCTTCGAATGCCCATCGTCGTCGAGAACGACGCCAACGCCGCCGCCTGGGGCGAGTACTGGATGGGCTCCGGGAAAGGCGCTTCTTCCGTAGTACTCTTCACTCTTGGCACCGGAATAGGCGGAGGCATAGTCCTCAACGGCGAGATCTGGCACGGCTTCACCGACACCGCCGCCGAGCTCGGACACATGATCGTCGAAGCCGACGGCGAACCGTGCGGCTGCGGCAACCGCGGATGTCTCGAAGCTTACTCCTCCGTCACCGGCATCCGCCGAAGAGCCGCAACGGCCATCGACGAAGGCGAGCAGTCCGTGCTCGAAACCTACCTCCGAAACGGCGAACTGTCCGGCGAACAAGTCTACACCTGCGCGCTTTCCGGCGACCTCCTCGCCGCAAGGCTCATGCGCGAGGCCGGATACTACCTGGGGGTCGCCGCCGTCAGCATAATACACATCCTCAATCCCCAAAGAGTCCTATTCGCCGGCGGCCTCGCCGCCGCGAGCGACATGATAATGAGCCCCATACTGGAAGTGACAAGGACGCGAACACTCCCCGTACCTCGAGCCAAAGCATCGGTCGCACTCGCCTCTCTTGGCGAAAAGGCCGGCCTTATCGGAGCCGCCGGATGCGTGTTCCACAAGTACGCAACTTCTGCATAATCGCTCACATAGACCACGGCAAGTCAACCCTCGCCGACAGGATTCTCGAGGTCACGGGCGCTGTCGCCGTCGGCAAACACGCCGAGCAGCTCCTCGACGCCATGGACCTCGAACGCGAGAAAGGGATCACCATAAAGGCCAGCGTCATCACTCTGCACTTCCGCCACGCGGGCGAAACGTACACGCTCAACCTCATAGATACCCCCGGCCACGTTGACTTCAGCTACGAGGTCTCCCGCAGCCTCGCCGCTTGCGAGGGCGCGCTTCTTCTCGTCGACGCCGCTCAGGGCGTCGAGGCCCAAACCGTAGCCAATGCCTATCTCGCCGCCGAGCACGACCTCGCCATAATCCCCGTCATCAACAAGATCGATCTCGCGCAAGCCCGCACCGAAGAGGTCGCAGAGGAGATGATGTCCACTCTCGGCATCAACTCCGACGAAATCCTCCTCGTCAGCGCCAAGCAGGGACTCGGAATCGACGCGGTCCTCGATGCCGTGGTCGGCCGCATTCCCCCGCCGGAGCATCACGAGGGCGAGCGCCTCAAGGCCCTCATCTTCGACGCCGAGTATAACGAGTATCGCGGCGTCATCGTCTACCTCCGGGTCTTCGAGGGGGAGATCAAATGCAAAATGAAAGTCCTTCTCTGCGGCACCAAGACCACCCACGAGGTGACCGAGGTGGGCATCCTCGCCCCTGAGATGAAGCCCTGCTCGCGTCTGGGCCCCGGGGAGGTGGGCTACATGATCGCCGGCATCCGCTCACTCGACGACGTCGGCGTTGGGGACACCGTCACCGACGCCGACAGCCCTTCCGCCCCCCTTCCGGGCTATCGCCAGCCCCAGCCGATGGTCTATTGCGGCCTTTACCCCAGCGGCGACACCGAGTTTCGCTTTCTCAGAGAAGCTCTCGGCAGGCTCCGCCTCAACGACTCATCCCTGGTCTACGAGCCCGAGCAATCAGACGCTCTCGGTCCTGGATTCCGTTGCGGCTTCCTCGGCATGCTTCACATGGACATAGTGCAGGAGCGTCTCGAACGCGAGAGCCAGCTCGAGCTTGTCAAGACCGCGCCGAATGTCACCTACCAGGTCGTCCTCAAAGACGGCTCTTCCCGCCTCGTTCACGGGCCCGACGAGTTCCCCTCGCCGGATACAATCATCGAGGTCCGCGAGCCCATCGTTCGCGCCGACTTCGTCTCGCCGTCCGAATACATCGGCAACATAATGAGGCTCTGCGAGGAACGCCGCGGTCGGCACGACCGTACCGATTACCTCACCCCCACCAGGGCCATACTCGTCTACGACCTGCCTCTTGCCGAGGTGATATTCGACTTCTATGATAAGCTCAAGTCCGCCACACGCGGATTCGGAACCATGGATTACGAGTTTCTCAGATTCGAGCAGGCGGACATCGTAAAGGTCGATATTCTGATCAACGCTAAGCGTGTCGACGCACTTTCCACGATGGCCCACCGCAGCAAGGCTGTCCGCCGCGGGCGCGCCCTCGTACAGAGGCTCAGGCGCGAAATCGAAAGACACCTCTTCGAAATTCCCATCCAAGCCGCGATCGGGGGCAGGATAATCGCCCGCGAAACCATAAAGCCCCTCGCAAAAAACGTCACCGCCAAGTGTTACGGCGGCGACGTCACGCGAAAGCGCAAGCTTCTGGAAAAGCAAAAGGAAGGCAAGCGCCGAATGAAGCAGGTAGGCGACGTTCGCATTCCTCAGGAGGCGTTCCTTTCCGTCCTGACAGTGGAAGACGACAAATGAACCCAGCCCATACGCGCCACCATCCCTTTGCCCGATTCGTTTCCGAGAACATCGTTCCCGCCGTCGGCGCTATCGTTCTCGCGGTCGTCATCCGCAGCTTCGCCCTTCAACCTTTCACCATCCCCACGGGCTCCATGGAACCCACCCTCCACGGCGACTACGCCAGGGGTGATAAAATCCTCGCCGATAAGGCCTCTCTCGCATTCTCCGAACCCGAGCGCCTCTCCGTGATCGTCTTCAAATTCCCCGAAGACGTAGGCAAGAAGCGGGACTTCATCAAGCGGGTGGTCGGGATGCCGGGCGAGACGTTCGAAATCCACGAAGGCGACGCATACATCAACGGCGAAATCCTTCGCAAGCCTCTCAAAAAGCAGCGAGGCATCTGGTCCGAGGTCGCTTCCCTTCACGCCTCCCAGTCACCTCTCCCCGGAGAATGGACCACGCAGGGCGATGCGGCATTGCAGAAAGGGGCCCTGGTCCTCGATGGCCGTCAGCGCCCCGCCTCCTTCTCGTACAACACTCTCGTGACTGACTCGGTCTCTTCCTCCCTCAGAGACTCCGCAAATCTCGTCGGCGACCTGATGGTCAAGGTGCGCCTGGCCGTCAGCGATAACGCAACGGGCGAGTTGCAGATCACGCTCCGCGACCTTCAGGGCAAAGCCACGCCCCGGCGCTTCTCCTCGCCCCAGGTCTTCTGGAGGCAGCGCGGAAGGTCGGTCTTATCCGCTTCTTTCAAACCTGAAGGAATCACCTGGTCGCTTCAACGAAACGGATCCACACTCAACAGCGTCCGAACTCCCAACTGGCCCCCCGGCCAACTCCATTCCGTCGAGTTCTCCAGCTACGACGGCACCGCACACCTTATGCTCGACGGCAACCTTCTCATGTCCGAGCAGTTCGATCCGTCTCTCGCCGCAAATGAGCTGCTTGCCGGCCTCCCGCCGCCGCTCGCTGTTACAGCCGAGGACTCCTCGCTGACGATACGCTCGGTTCGTCTCTACCGAGACCTGTACTGGACCAACATGGGCCCCTGGGCCTCCGACCACCAAGTGCTCCGCATACCCGAAGGCCACTACATCGTTCTGGGAGACAACAGCCCCAGCAGCGAAGACAGCCGCAGGTGGGGCAACTCGCCTTTCGTGCCGCGAGAAAACCTCGTCGCGCAGGCATCCGTCATCTTCTGGCCGCCGCAACGCTGGCGCATTTTGCCTTAAGGGATACTAAGTGGAACACCAACACCCCGATTCCGCTCAGCAACTTCTAGCGGCCCAGGGCCTCACGAAAGCCTTCAGCCGCCGCAAGGTCGTCAAAGACGTCGACTTCTCCGTCGGAGAGGGGGAGATCGTCGGCCTACTCGGCCCCAACGGCGCTGGAAAGACCACCACCTTCAGGATGGTCGTCGGCATAATACGGCCCGACAGCGGACGAATATCTTTCCGCGGACAAGATGTCACCACCCTCCCCATGTACAAGCGCGCTCGTCTCGGAATGGGCTACCTCGCTCAGGAGCCTTCCGTCTTCCAGGGGCTCACCGTCCAAGAGAATATCCTCGCCATCCTCGAAGCGATTGGCATCAGTCGACGAGACCGCCTCAAGCGTGCCGGCGACTACCTGCGGGAGTTCGGCCTCGCGCACCTCGCCTCCCAGAAGGCATACACTCTCTCCGGCGGTGAACGCCGCAGACTCGAAATCTGCCGCGCCATGGTCACCAATCCATTCCTCATCCTACTCGACGAGCCCTTCTCAGGCGTGGACCCCATAGCCGTGGACGACCTCCAAGCCGTCATACTCCGCCTCAAGGCCAGGGGTATCGGGATTCTTCTCACCGACCACAACGTGCGAGAAACCCTCTCCGTCACCGACAGATCGTACATGATCCACGAGGGAGTCATTTGGAGGCACGGGAACGCCGAGGAACTCGTGAACGACGACGAAGTGAAACGCGCCTACCTTGGCGAGGACTTCTCCCTGTAGGAGCTAGAGCACCGACCCCAGCGCCCATAGCAGCACGCGCACCGAAACGTTCGCGTACACCCCCGCCGCCACATCGTCCATCGCTATCCCCCATCCCCCTTCCAGCCTCTCCAATCGCCTCACCGGAAAAGGCTTCAGCACGTCGTAGAGCCGGAACAGCAAGAACCCGAGCACCGCTCCGTGCCAGATCGGCACGGTGGCAATCCCGATGAGCGACACCAGCACGCCGCATCCCTCGTCAACGACGCACGGCCTCGGGTCCTTCTCGTCGTAGTAGCTCTCCGCAAGGCGACCTCCCCACACGGCCGCCGCGAACAAAATCGCAGCGCACACCGGCACGACCAATCCCGCCCCGGGAAATTGCTGCGCGACCAGATAGATTAGAAGCCCCCCCAGACTTCCCGCCGTACCCGGCAGCACCGGGTTGTACCCGAGATAGAGAAAGCTCCAAAGCGCCCTAGACAATGCCCCGCCGCCTCAGCAGCGTTTCCACCCTCACTAGATACACCGCTGCCGTTGCAAGACTCACGAATACAGCAACCCAAATCGCCCCCTCCGCCGCCGCCAGCGCCAACTCACTGCCCGAAAAATGCGACAGCACCAGCACCACAATGCATACCGACAGGAACTGCACCACAAACTTGCTCTTTCCAAACACCGTCGAGCCTATCGGCGTATTCTGAGCCTCCGCATAGCTCCGAAGCCCGCTTACTACCAGCTCCCTTCCCATCACCAACAACGGTGCCCACGGCGATATCGCCCAACTGCCGCCGCTCGTCTCGAATCCGCTGGCGAAGAACAGATAAGCTCCCGATATCAACACCTTGTCCACGACGGGGTCCGCAACCTGCCCGAACAGCGTCATCTGGTTCGCCCTTCTCGCGACTACCCCGTCGAGAACATCCGTCACTCCCGCGGCAATCAGCAGGGCCAACCCTATGTCGAGCCACAGCGTCCCTCCGATCGTCAGCGTCACGAAGAACGCCAGCGTCATCACAAGCCGCGCAACGGTCAGCCTGTTCGGAACGTTCATCCACCCACTCCCTTCTCACATGCTTCTTTGCTGCGCCCTCTGCCGCTCTTCCCACTCATCCAGCGATATAATCACCTCCCGCGCCTTGCTTCCCTTGTATCCCCCCACAACCCCGTCCTCGGCCATCATGTCAACCAGGCGGGCCGCCCTCGTGTATCCTATCTCCAGCTTCCGCTGCAAGAGCGACACCGAGCCCCTCCCCGTCTGAAGGATCACCCTCACCGCGTCCTCGTAAAGAGGGTCCCGGCTCGAAGGCTCCAAATCCGCAGCCGTCGGCAGCTCGTGTATGCCGTCCGACCTCGAGACTTGTTGTGAGTCAAAACCAACGTCGTACGACACCGTCGCCGACGCCTCCGTAACGGCGTCCACCACGCGCTTCATTTCCGCGTCGCTGGTGTACGTCCCCTGCGCCCGCACCAGCTTCGACGTCCCAGCTCCCAGGAACAGCATGTCCCCGCAGCCCAACAAACGCTCCGCGCCGTTTTGGTCCAAAATGATGCGCGAATCCGTCTTCGCCGACACCTGGAACGCTATCCTCCCCGGCATGTTCGCCTTTATCAGCCCCGTGATAACATCCACCGACGGCCGCTGCGTCGCCACGATCAGGTGTATGCCCACCGCACGCGACTTCTGGGACAACCGTGTTATCGAGTACTCGATCTCCTTCGGGGACGCCATCATCAGATCCGCCAACTCGTCCACTATTATGATCACGTACGGCAGATGCATCGGAACGTCGTCCAGTTCCGCTCCGTCCTCGATGTCCGCCGCCAGCCGCGCCCTTATCCCCTCCACGCCCAGCTTGTTGTATTGCCTTATGTCCCTCGCGCCCACCAGCGCCAGCAGATCGTAACGCCGGTCCATCTCTTTCGTCGCCCAGCTCAGCGCCAGAGTAGCCTGCTTCAGGTCCGTCACGATCGGCATCAGCAGATGCGGAATGCCCTGGAACCCTGTCATCTCGACCATCTTCGGATCGACCAGAAGGATTTTCACGTCCCTCGGCGACCTCGTCATCAGCAACGTCACGATGATCCCATTGAGGCACACCGATTTACCCGACCCCGTCGTCCCCGCGATTAGCAGGTGCGGCATTTGCGCCAGGTCAGCCACAAGCGCATCTCCCGATATGTCCTTACCCAAAAGCAGCGGAATGGAGTACCGGTCCACCTTCTCCCGGCATCGCTCGATCAGGTCACGCAGTCCCACCATGTCCTTGTGCGTGTTCGGGACCTCCACGCCGATCGTCGACTTTCCCGGGATCGGCGCCACCACTCTCACAGCCGCCGCTCGCAAAGCTATCGCAAGATCGTCCGCCAGCGATATGACGCGATTCACCTTTATCCCGGGGGCCAGTTCCAGCTCGAACAGCGTCACCACCGGTCCCCGCTCGATCCGCACCACCCGCGCATCTATCCCGAAGTGCTTCAACGTCCTTTCCAGTATTGCCGCGCTCTGTTGCGCCATCCCTTCCGTGTCGCCGCCCCGCTCCGACTCGATCTCGTCGAGTATGTCGATCGAAGGAAGCTCGTAGCCGTCAATGTCGGCAATTGTCTCAAAGAGCGGCGTTGCCCTCTTCAGAGGCTCTGAAGGCTGGACAATGACCGGCTCGCGCCTTGGCTCTTTTTCCTCGACCTCCGGCAGCCCTTCAGGCTCGGGCGACATCCTCGCCTCCGGCTCTGGTTCCGGCTCTCTCACCTGCGGTGCGGGTGTAGCACGAGCGGACTTCCTCCTTCTCCCCGCCGGCCCGGAGCGCCTGGACCCGATGAATCCCGCCAGCCGCTTCCCCCCCGCAACCACCACTTCGTACAGCATCAAGTCCGTCGCCAGAATCGCAGAGAGCACCGCCAACGCCGCCAGGAGAATCCCCGCCCCCTGCACGGCAAAGAAGTGCTTCATCAACGTCGCGCCCGCCAAGCCAATCGCACCTCCCGCGCTCGGGGCATACCCGTACCTCAGCGCCGATTCCGGCATCGACAGCGCCGTCGCAACCGTCAGCGCGAATATCACCACTCCCGCCAGCCGCGTCAGCGGATTCGTCACTCCGCCACGCACCAACCACACCATCCCCCACGCAAACCCCATCCCCACCAGCGCGTAAGACGCCAGCCCAAACCAAAACAGCATCTCCTTCGCCAAGTACGCGCCTACAATCCCGCTCCAGTTGTGCACGGGTCGGTTCGGCACGGCACTGAAAAACCCCACATCGTCAGGATCGAACGTCACAAGGGACAGAAACGAGAGCAGCGCGAACGCTATCACCACAACGGCGATGATCGGTCTCAGGATGCTGCCTTCTTTTGCCATCTTCCGCCTCACTGATGATGCAGTCCCGTGTGACCGAACCCTCCCTCGCTTCGCTCCGTATCCGGCAGTTCCTCGTTCGGGATCAACTCAGCCCTCGTCACCTCGCACACGACAAGCTGCGCGATCCTCATTCCCCGCGTGATGGTGAACGTCTCTCGCCCCATGTTCCCCAGGATTATCCGCACCTCGCCCCGGTAGTCGCTGTCAATCGTTCCCGGCGCGTTCACCAGTGTTATCCCGTGTTTCGCCGCAAGCCCGCTCCTCGGCCTTACCTGCCCTTCGTAACCCTTGGGAATGGCCATCCGAATCCCCGTTGATATCATCTTTATCTCGCCCGGCTCCAACACTTCGTCCGACTCCACCGCCGCACACAAGTCCATCCCGCTCGCCCCCTCGCTCATGTACTTCGGCAGTGGGACGTCCTCACAGCCCGGTTCCCTCTTTATGTACACCTCCACCTGCTTCATCGACTTGCCACCTTCGCCTTCACGACTTTTACCAGCTCCGCCACCGACGGCAAACGCCCCTTGCCGCGCGCCCCGCAGCTCAACCACCCTTCCTCCGGCTCCAGGACCTCCATCCCAAGCTCACGCAGCTTCGCCACGTTCGCTTGCAGCACCTTGTTCTTGTACATCCGTTCGTTCATCGCGGGCGCTACCACTATCGGTGCCGTCACCGCCATAGCCGTGCAGCTCACCACGTCGTCCGCAAGTCCCCCCGCCAGCTTCCCGATCATGTTCGCCGTCGCGGGCGCGATTACCATTACGTCCGCCCACTCCGCCAGCGATATGTGAAGCGGATTGAATTCCTTGATCTCCTCGAACATGTCCGTCACCACCGGATTGCCGCTCAAGCTGAAGAACGTCCACTTCCCGACGAACTTCTCCGCAGCCTTCGTCATCAACACCCGCACGTCGAAGCCGCCCTTCCGCAGAGACGAAACGAGCTCCGCCGCCTTGTACGCGGCAACGCTGCCCGTCACTCCCACCAGCACTTTCTTCCCCTTACTTCTCAAGGTCCACCTTCCCGCTCTCGACGTCCGCCGCCGCGGCATCTATCATCTCTTTCGCCCGCGACTTGGGCCCGCCGAAGCTGAACTTCACCATCTCCCTCACCCGCTTCAGCAACATCGACGTCGTCCTGAACTTCTCTCCGGTCTCATTTGCCATCTCTGAAGGCTTGACTCCATCCATGACTATTTCCCGCTCTCCTTCACTATGATCTCTTTGATCCGATCGACCGTATCTCTCAGCCTGTCGTTGACCACTACGTAATCGAAGTCGCCTATCCGGCTCATCTCTTCACATGCTCGCTCGAGACGCTTTCGGACCTGCTCCGGCGACTCGGTACCTCGAACCCCAAGCCGCTCTGAAAGCGCCTCCTCGCTCGGCGGCATCAGGAAAATCAACGCCGCATCCGGGTAAAGCTTCTTAACCTGCTCGGCACCCTGAACGTCTATGTCCAGCAGTATCGGTTCGCCCTCGGCAAGCGCGTCTTCCACGTTCTTCCGTGGCGTCCCGTACAGATTACCAAGGTACTCCGCGTGCTCCAGGTACTCGCCGCGCGCTACGCCATCGAGAAATTCCTCCCGCGAGACAAAATGATAATCGTTCCCCCCTATCTCGCCCGGCCTCCGGCTGCGCGTGCTCGACGATACGGAACGCCTGATCCCCAGCTCTCTGACTACTAGGTCCGAAACCGTTGTCTTTCCGCATCCCGAAGGGCCGGAGATCACAAATACCAGCGCAGACCCCTCTCGCGTCAGTCTCGCCTCCTGGTTTCCTCGCATCTTCGGCTCGACCCGTCTCCCCCAAAGCAGCCCCGCCCCCTACCCCCTGTCCGCGCTTCGCGGGCGGCTCAGGGCACAACGCTCCCCAGTTCTATTCGACATTTCCAACCTGTTCCTTTATACGCTCGACCTCGGCTCGGAGGCTCACCGATATCTGCGAAAGCGTCGCATCATTGGCCTTTGCCGCCAGAGTGTTGGCCTCTCGCAGCATCTCCTGCGCCATGAATTCCAGCCTCCTACCCTCCGCTCCCTCCGACCCAAGCGCCTCCCTGAACATGCTTATGTGCGACTCCAGCCGGCACAGCTCTTCCGTTATGTCCGACCGATCTGCGAAAACCACGATCTCACGCATGACGTCTTGCTCCGTCAGCGGCAGTTCCTCGCCCTCGGTCAGGCCCCTCAGCCTCGCCAGCAGCCGCTCCTTGTAGCCCTCAACCACACCAGCCGCCTTCTCCTCCGCCTCCTCCACGAATGCCTCCAACCTCAAACAGATTTCCGACAGCTCCTTCGCCAGCGCCTCTCCCTCGACCCTCCTCATCGCCACCGCTTTCCCCGCTGCATCTTTCACCGCCTGCACTGCCGCCTTCCACAACTCGTCCGTCGCCTCGAGCTCCACCCCACGCATCACGCCCGGAAGATTGACAACCGTACTCACATCCACTGCCCCTGCCAGACCCAGATCAGACTGCAACTTCCTCAACTCCTCCGCGTATGCTCTCGCCACTTCGCCATCGATGACCACGCTTTCCGCCGCGGCTTCGCTGACTATATGAAGCCACACGTCGATCGTGCCTCTTCTGAAGTAC
>Ga0180432_10007307_pt1 | contig 14075 bp, 7 predicted proteins | sample SS_ome_10_FD_132414 | JGI IMG/M metagenome (GOLD analysis project Ga0180432, IMG submission 132414) | Hypersaline lake sediment archaeal communities from the Salton Sea, California, USA - SS_1_MS_2 metaG | ecosystem: Environmental > Aquatic > Non-marine Saline and Alkaline > Hypersaline >...
CGGTTGATGACCGAGCCGTGCCTTGAAAACTACCCCTTGCCGCACGCGTGGATTAACGTGGTCCGCACGGCCAGGCAGCGGACCGAACGGACCGAGGCCCTGATAGCCGCATTGTCCGAGGGCCGGCGCGAATCGATATTGGAGCTGTTCGACGCCCGGGTGATCCGGCACGGCGCCGAGTGGTTCGCGCCTTACCAGTCGCTCCTGACCGACTGGACCCGATGGGAAGTGCTCCCGGCGGAGGCGATGGGGCTTCGTCGGGCGGTAGCCAGGGCAAGCGTGCTCCTGGTCGACAAGGCGACGGGGACATACCGCATACGTTGGACCTGGCCGCAACAACGATTCACCGACGAGTGCATCCTGGCGATTTGCCCGGCCGAACCCTTCCCCGACGAAGATCCCCGCGATCTGGCCGTCCACTATCGCGAGCCGATCGATCGGCAGAGTTGGGAAAGCGGCGGGGGCAGCCGGTTGATCCACACGCAGCCCGAATGGGCCGGCGGCCACGTGGTGGTTTGGGCAATGATCGACCTGGGCTTCTGCATCCTCCACAGCGAGCCGCTGGTGCTGGGGCGTCTTGAAGAGCCTCCCAAGCGATGGGGGCTCGGATGGAAAGGGCTTAACCTGTTTTCGTCGCGGCCCAAAGACGCTTCAACCCCAAAACCCGACCAGGTCGAAACGCCCGGGCCGATCCGGGAAGAGGGTGACCCCGAATGAGTGTCATCCATCAAATCTACTGTACGCACTGCACCCACGGCAGCTCCGCCCTGGAGCAACACCGGGGCGAGCTTGCCCACCGAATGCTCGGCTACAGTGCCCGGGCCGGCTCGTTGGAAGGCGGGCAGCTACGCGCGGTTTACCGCCAGATCGAGCGCTACATCTACTACTACTTGCCGCGAGATACGCCGGGTGAAGAAAAACTGCGACTCGCCGCGTCGTCGGCTCCCCGGCGGATGATTTATCTGCCTTCGACGGCCAGGCTGCAAATGGCCGCCCAGGTCTGCTATCGCCAGACCGACACCGAAGGCCGTCCCGGCTCCTATTTCGCTCACGTCCTCTTCCGCAGTGAGACAAACGACCGGCGACAGTGGTCGGGGCTCGATTGCCTCAAGCTTTGGCAGGCGCGCGGCTGGGTCCAGGACGACTCGCCCGACATCCCGTTCCTGCTCCCGCCGTTGGGGTCGCTCGCCGAGATGCTGGGCACGGTCCGTCCGGCCATTGACGACCAGGTATTGCTGAGTTTTCTCCGCGCGCCGGCAGGAGGTCCGTTCGACGATCCCGGCGGCGTGATCCCACAGCGTTGGCGCAACACGGATCCCGCCCGGCGCTCCGAGCTGCTTGCCGACTCGCTTGGCAGGTTGCTGGAAATCGACCCCGGCCGCCGGGAGTCGCTGCTGTTGGTGGTCGAGCCGAGCATGTCAGCATTGCTGTTCTACGGGGTTTTGCGCCTCCTCCCCCGCAACGGGATCGGCGCGACAATCAGCTTCTCTACCTTTGAACCGAATGCCGATCGTCTCTCGACCACGCTGGCCGCCACACACTTCCACGACTCCGAAACAACCGACTTGCGACCGGAACACTACCGCTCGCGCGGCCAGGCAGTCAACACTTATCTGGACCGCCGGTCTGATCGACGCCGTCCCGGAGCACTCTACGCTTCGACAATGGTTCAAAGACTCTTACAGGAAGGCCCGCAAGCGGTAGATAGAGTGCTCCAGGACATGCTGTCGGCCGGGGCACGTACCTTCGACGACCTGGAACGACTGGCGCGGGTCGAGCGCCTGGTGCCGGTTCTGTTCGATCCACACCAGGCCGCGACCCGGCGGCAGTTGCGCGACGGGCCGATGAGGACCGATTATTTGCGGCGGACCCTGGCCAGGGAATTTTCCATCATGGGAGATCCGACCGGGCGACTGCACCCGTTGCTGGGCACCCCAAACCACCTGGCAATCCTGGAACTGTTGGCCACCGAGCCGGAGATCCCCGCAGCGCGGGCCGCGGTCGACTACCTGATTGAAAACCTCCCGGACGGCAAGATCCCGGAACTCGTCGGCCTGGCCACGGTGGCCCCCGAACACAAGGTGGCAGTCCTGGCACGCCACGTTGCTGTCCGGGGCACGTTGCCCTCCGGCTGCGAAGACCTGTGGAGCGAGTCGGCCCGGGGTATCCATCCGCTCTTGCCTCCCCTGCTGGCCCGGCTCGATCTGAAAACCCTTGAGGAGTTCTACGGGAACGTCGCCGGCAGCCACGGGGACGCATTCGTGATGGCCCTGCTCGAAAGCGGCCGCCGGGACGGACCGGGGCAAAGTGCACCCGCGCGGATCGTCTCGCTAATGGATGAGCCGGCCTTGCTTTCAGTTGCCGGCCGCTACGGCGATGCGTTTTTCAAACGCTATCCCAGCGATGAGCCGGCCCTGGGCAAAATGCTCCAAGAGATGCTCCGTACACTGCCCGAGCACGTCGCGCAGTTCAACCAGCGACTGGACACCGTTTTGATGGGCCGGGCCTTGCTGCCGGAAGACGTCGACCAGAACGCGGCCACCGCGTGGAGCAACTGTCGCCGGGCAATGCAGGATATCGGTCGCTTGCAGGGCGGGAAGTCGGGCGTTCTGCGGCAGCGGCCCCTTGCGGAACTGGAAGACGCTACCAGGCAAATGGCCGAGGCGATTGCGTCGTCCCTGGCAGGCGACGCATTTGAAGACGACCGCCGTGGCACCCGTAAACAGAAGTGCCTGCGGCAGATCGGACGGCAAGTGCTTTCGGGTCAACCGCTGTTGGCCGGCGGCGCCTGGCAAGACGAGGCCCTCTGGCAGAAGATCACCTGGTATTTCGAGAAGGGGAAGTGGCCGGAAGCCGCGCTGGCTAAAATGCGGCGCAAGTCTTCCGACCGTTTCCGCGGCTGGCTCATTCCAGGCGGCATCGCGGCGGTCGTTCTCGCCGTGGCACTGTTTTTCCTTTGGCGCTCGTCGATAGCTCCCGAGCCGGAGTTGCCTCCGGAGGACGACACCCAGGCGGAGTTAGACCTCAAGAAAGACATGGCGATGCGTGGCGTGGCAAGAGACGCGGCCGCCGCCCGGCAAGCCGCGGCCAAGGCCGCGGAAGCAAACAAACGACGAAAGGCCGCCCAAAAGCTGAAAGCCGAAGAAGCCGCTCGCGAGCGCCGCAAGGCCGAAGAAGAGGCTATCCGCCTGGCCGAAGAAGAGGCCATGCAAAAAGCCGCGGAAGAAGAATCCCGCCGCCTCGCCCGGCAGCAAGCCGCACGACGAGCCCAAGAGGAAAAGGAACAAGCCGAAAGACTCGCCCGCCAAAAAGCAAAAATGAAAGCCGAACAGAGGGCCCGGCAAGAACAGCAATGGCTGGCCTGGGCCGAGAAGTTCGCCCGAGAACACCGCGGACGTTTCCTCAACGGGGAGCCCCTGGTCGGCGTCGTCGTTAAGGTTACCGATGACTCCTTCCAGGTTGTCCTCGATGAAACGGAGCTGTTTCTGGGCGCCGGAAGGCTCCATTTTGATTCCGGCACGTATGTCTTCGGCGAGGGTTTCGAGCATGAGCCGCCGGTGAAACGGCACGAAATCCCCAAGCTGGCCGCCGTGTTCGGCCTGAAATCCGTATTTGTCGAGTTGCGAACGCAGTCCAGCGGTGTGTTTTTGATGCTCGGTGCGGAGGCCAACACTTCCCCGGCCGACCTGACCGCCCAGAAACAGGCGAAACTCGATCCCCTACAGAGACAGCTTAATATGCTGGGGGCCCAACTGAGACGCTACAACAAGCGAGGTGCCTCCGACGATGAGAAGGACGAAGCGTTTCAATCGCTCAGGCAACTGCTGGGTATCGAGATCCCACCTGTGCCGGAGAAGCCCAGACGCGACGACGCGAAATTCGCCAACAAGCCGGAACTGTACGCGGCTGCCAAGAAAAAATACGACGCAATCGTCGTCGCACACAACCAGGCCCACGCCAGGGTCGTGCCCTCGGCAAAGGTCAAAGCGGCGAAGCTCGACGAGGAAATCAAGCGGATCGAGACCGAATACCGGCAGCAGAAGAGCCGGGTGCGCCGGGAGGAGAACGAAGCGGTTGCCCGATTGAAGCAGCAGTGCCGCCAGATAACGGCGATCGTGTACCAGGATGTGACGCCCCGGGAAATCGCAAAAGACCGGCCCCCTGAGAGCACCGCTCGCCCGCCGCCCTCCGAGCCGGCAGAGTCGCTGCCGCGGGTCCGGGGAGAGTTCACGGTGGACCCCGAGCCGGCTTCCCGACTGCACAGCCCGGCCATCGCCCGAGTCAGACCGCTGGTTATCAGTAGCGGGGGCAAGCCGCTACCGGCGTGGTTCAAAAAGAGTGTTGTGATCGGGTGTGTCATCGCACGACAGAACCGGGACGGTGGACTTAAACCGATAAACGTTCCGAATATCGATACGGAGAAGACACAAGACATTCTCCCGGACACGGTGAAGGTGCGAATTCGTTTCATCTTCCACCGTCGTTCCGACGCTCCCATTGATCCCCAGCACAAGGCGATTGCCCGATCCGAGTGGCGCGTGATCGAGTCGATCAAACAGGGGCAGCAGTACACCGTCAAGTTGGAACTGCCCAAAGAAGAACTTGAGAAACTGCGGAGATAGTAGGGCCGGCTGTGCCGGCCGGATTGCGGCCCGGTCGCACAAGACTATCGGCCGGCACAGCCGGCCCTATGCTGAACGGGAAGATGAAACGAATTCTGATCTTGATTCTGGGCTGCATACCCCTGTCGATTCTGACGGTGTGGAGCTTCGTCGAGTTGGGTTCTATCGATAGGCAACTTGATGTGAACGGCAACCCGGCCCAGCCGCCGCCCGGGGCCGAACGTATCAAACTGGCCCGTGAACAGGTCGCCGCCGACAAGCCGCCGCTGGAAGCGCTGGCCGAATCAGACCTGCTGGCCGGGGAGGCGATTAGGGCGTTGCGGGGTCTGCCTGATGAGAGCACCTTCAAGCCCCTCGACAAGACCTGGCCGCAATGGACCGAGGCCCTGGCCTTGGCGACCGGGTTCCTCGAAGCGTGGGATTCACCCACCGACAACCTGGACCAACTCGTCGACACGGTCAACACCCTGAAAGCGCTCGAGGCAAAACACGCGTCCGACCCTCCGCAGGGAAGTAAACGCATGTTGAGGGTCCTCAATCGGCGGATCGCCGCACTCGAGGCGAAGATCAAAGAAATCACATTAGCCAAGGAAGCGTCGGAGCGGCGAGCCGCGGTCGAGGCTGCCTTCGGATCGAAAGACTACGAGAAATGCGCCGCCTTGTGTCGCGAGTGGCTCTCCGAGTACCGCGGAGTGATCGACGATTCGGCGGTCAAGCAGGTGGAGAGTCTCGAAATCCGCTCCCGGTTTTGGCGCGACGCCGCACGGTCGTCTAAAGACCTGCGGGCTGCCACAACCCCTGCCGAGAAGCAACTGGTGCTGAAGACTTTCCTCGACACTTACAAGGGCTCGGCCGGCTTGACCACCGCGGAGGAAGGCGTGCTTACGGGATGCACCCGCGAGCTCGAGCGGCTGATCGACCAGGCAAGAGAAGCCCGGCAGGACAAGGATGGGGAAGTGGCAATAGGCCGCCTGCTCGAAGCTTCGTCGCTTACGTTCGGCGATCGGGTGAGGCAGGCCGCGGACATTGCCGAGCGATTCCCCACACCCAAGGTCCGAACCAAGTTGCGATTGCAGGTCCGGGAGTGGCTGGCCGAAGCGATTTCCCGCAAGCAGCTTCGAGAAGACGAGCGGCTCGAGGAAGTGGAATCGCGGGAGTTCGGCGTCCTGCGCGGCTTCTTTCTCGAGGTATGGGAGAACAACAAGCTGACCGGCTACAAGTGTTACCGAACCTGGAAACAGCGCGTGGACAAGGGGCAAGCGGGTTTTCACCCGGTCGACAGTCTCTTGGGGGCACCCGCCAAATCGGTGCCACGACGATGCGTCGACCAATACAACGAGGCGCGAGCCGAACTACTGGAAAACCCGGCACGCCGCGACGCCTGGACAAAGCTGTCCGCCCGATGCGAGGCCAATAAATCCGACCTGCGCGCATATCGAAAGAAGCCGGGCAGCAGCAACGAGCAAGTATCTTTCGACGCCGAAGCACGATTCGTGCAAGAAGTCATGAAGAGCCGCGTAAGGCAAGACATCGAGAAGCTGTTTGGGCCTTGAGGTTGCCTTGTCGCGTGGACCGATAACGGATACAAAGGAGTAACTTGGAATTGTGTAACACTTCACCCAACTGGTAGAACGCTCTGTACGACGGCCCTCCGAGCCCGTCGCCGACGAATCCAGGTCCTCGACGGGCTCGGAGGCCCGTCGTACTTCAGATGGCTGAAGTGTTACGGAATTGTGAACACCTGGCAGGGAGTCCGGCATGTCGCGAGTTCTTTATTCGCAGGAAATCAGCCGACAGAACAAGGCGTGCTTCCTGTTTCTATTGGACCAGTCGTTTTCGATGGAGGAGCAGCTTGGCAATTCGTCCAACAGGAAGTGCAACGAGTTGGTCACGGCGATCAACGGGTGGTTGCAGAACATGGCCATTCGGGCCAGCGGCGACGAGGGCATCAAGGATTGGATGGACGTGGGTGTGTTCGGATACCGGACCGACCGCAGCGCCAATCCTATCATCGAGTCGGCGCTGCAAGGTCCCCTGGCCGGGCGGACGCTCGTTTCCATCACCGAAATCGGCGCCAACCCGGCCCGAATCGATAACCGCACCCAGTTCATCCCCGACGAAGAGACCGGCGAGATGATCGAGGTGCCCTGCGAGGTGCCGGTCTGGGTCGACCCGGTGACCGAAGGGGGCACGCCGATGTGCCACATGTTTTACCGCGCTCACGAGATCCTTTCGGAGTGGATCGGCCGGCACCCACGGAGCTTCCCGCCCATCGTGGTCCATATCACCGACGGAGAATCGCAAGACGGCGACCCAATCCCATATGCCGACGCCGTCAAAAAGCTGGCTACCGAGGACGGCACCGTGTTGTTGTTCAATTGTCACCTTTCCATGACGGCAGCCGATCCGTTCATGTTTCCCGCCAGCGAGCAGGGCCTGCCCGACGAGCTGGCACGGGTTCTCTTCCGAATGTCGAGCCCGCTTCCCGACCCCTTCACCAGACATGCCGCCCTGGAAGGTCTCCAGTTGCAGCCGGGTGCACGGGGTATGGCGTTCAATGCGGATATGGTCTGCCTGATCCAGTTCCTCAACATGGGGACCCAGGCCGCGCCGGGACTTCGCTAGGCGAATCGATCGAAAACCACCATGTCGGATACGCTTGATCTTCACGCCAGTACTTCTTCCCCGACCGGGCACGCCGGCAGCGACCGCGCCGTGGTTTTCCTGATCGACGAATCGGGCGGCATGAACGCCCGCGTCGCCCAGGGTACCAAGTCGAAAGCCCAGAGTATCGCCACGGCCCTGAACTCGCTGCTAAACCAATTGACCCTGCTGCCGGAAATCGACGTGGCCGTTGTAGGGTATCGCCGCGATGCCCGGGGGCAAGACGACGTCGGGTGCCGCTGGGGCGGACCGCTGGCCGGATCGCAATTTGTGTCGACTGCCCGGTTGGCAGCATCCCCGCTGACGGTCGAAAACCGCGTGCGCAAGATCCCCGGGCCCGGCGGCCTCGGAGTTGCCCGGGAGGAAACGGTCCGCTTCCCCGTCTGGTACGTGCCTACGCTCGGCGACAAAAGCTCGCGCACCGCGGCATTGGAATACTGCCGCGAGCTGTTTTCGAGCTGGCTTTCGGCCCCAGGTGATAAGGCGGCCCCTCCGCTGGTTGTGGACCTGCTGGGCGAACTCTCGGAAAGCGTCGTTACCGACGAGGCAGTCGCCAAGTTGCAGACCTTCGAGACCACGGCGGGCGGGCCGCAACTGTGGCACGTGCACCTGGCCACGTTGGCAGGCATTCCGCCGACACTCTACCCCTCCAGCGACGTCCATCTTCCGCCCGGGCCGATCTGCGACTTGTTCCACAGATCGAGTGTGCTGCCGGAACCGCTGGTCGTCGCGCTTCGGGAAGCTGAAGTTGCCGTCAATACGGGTGCTCGCGGATTGGCCTGCAACGCGACGATGGCCGACCTGATCAAGTTGTTTTCGCTGGTACGAGCGTTTGCCAACTATCGGTCCCCGGAACCCGCCGCAACGCCAACGAGCGTCGGCGGTGCTTCGCCGGCGGCCGACCAGTCTCCCGCCCTGCCCCCGGCGGAAGCAGACACGGCCGCCGTCGAGGCGTTTCTGGTTGTGCTGCTTCTGGATCGCTCCAATCCGCCGGCCGGGACGGAAAGCAACGTCTGGGGCCGCCTGCAAGAACATGCCAACGAGTTGTTGGCCCAAATCGCCAAACGCGACGAGAAAGAGATCCACGTGGCCGCCGTTTCGTACGGCGGTGACGCCTCGGGCAAGACCGAAGTGCAAAGCGCGTTTGCCGGACCGCTGGCCGGCCGCGAGTTCGTCTGCCTGTCGGACCTGGCCGACGGTCCGCTACGAGTGGACGAGGTGACCGAGCAAGTGTCGAACGGCATTGGAGGGCTGGTGTCGATCACCCGAAAGAAACCGGTCTTCGTCGACCTGCAGCCGGCCGAGGCCGCCTCACCCGGCCCGGCGTTTGAAACGGCCCGGCGGTTCGTGGCCAATTGGTCGGCCGGACATGCCGGCACCCGCGCCGCCACGGTCGTCGTGCACCTGACGCGTGGCCGGCACGATCCGGTCGAGATGCAGCAGGCGGCCGGCCAATTGCAGGCGACCGGCGACGACGTGCGACCCGTCCTGCTCTATCACCTCGTGGTCACCGAGTCGCCACATCGCGCGCTGGCCTACCCGGACAGCGCAGAACAAATCGACGACCCGGAGCTACGAAAGCTTTGGGAGTTGAGCAGCCCCTTGTTGGGCCGACGGCAGCCGGCCGCGCGAAAACCGACCGTCACCGAACAGTCGCGGGGTATCGCGATTAACTGCAAGTTCGACTTGCTGTTGGAAGGCATTGAAGAGACCCTGGCCGGTTCGTCCTCACACCCGGCCGATCCACCGGACCGATAAAAAGGGCGGAAAAACCGATGCTATTCGAGTCGCGGGTTTTCAAGCTGGCCAAAGATCCCGAACATCCCGAAGAGGACCAGGATGCCTACCGGATCGACGCCCGGCGGGGTATCGCGGCGATTGCCGACGGCGTGACCTCGGGCATTTTCTCGGGGAGGTGGGCCGAGATCCTCACGGAAGCCGCTGTGGACGAACCGCCGAATCCCGGCGACAAACGGGCGTTTGCCCAATGGCTGGCCGCACGTCGCGAGTCCTGGCACCAAAAGATCGACACGTCCGACCTGGCCTGGTTTCAACGGGCCAAACTCCGCCAGGGGGCGTTTTCCACCCTCTTGTGGATCGAACTCAACCAGATCGAAAAGACCAAAGAACAATCGATCGGCAGTTGCCGGCTGCGCGCAACGGCCGTCGGCGATAGCTGCCTGTTCCACGTCCGAGACGGCCGGATCCTGCAAAACTTCCCCATCGAAACGGCCGCCGAGTTCGAGTCCGATCCCGTGGTGATCGGCAGCATCGACCTCAAGCGCGACGAGCTCTTGGAATTCAAGTCGCTCGAAATCCGGTGCCGGCCGGGCGATCTGCTCGTGTTGTGCACCGACGCCGTGGCCGCCTGGGCACTCGAACAACACGAGCAGGGACAGCCGCCCGCCTGGGACGACTACTGGCAAATGAGCCCGGAGACCTGGGAACAAGAAATCCGCGCGCTGCGTCACGAGCGGCATATGCGCTACGACGACGCCACGCTAGTGCTGTTGCGCTTTGCAGAACAACCGGCCGATACACAACCGGCCGAAGCAGAACCGGCCGCGGCACAACCGGCTGGTGATGCGGAGGAATCTCCCATCGTCGCCGAGGTCGTTGAAGAACACCGGCCGCCTCCTCCACACGGCGGTCTGATACAGGAAGAATGGATCGAAAAGTTCAAGGTCTTTTCCAAGCAGTTCGAAGACCAGTTTTCCGAACAGGTAGCCCGCGGACTCGATAAAATCAAGGAAGTCGCGGAGTCGGCTGAGGACACGGTCCGCAAGTATCGCGACAAGCACCAATCGGACGACAAGCGGAAATGAGCAGCTTCTCGGGCAATACCGGCGCGGGGCGCAAACCGGATAGCAACGGGATCAACCCCTTGCGGCTCCTGGTCGACGTGGGCGTCGCCGTGGCCCTGGTGGCCGCGCTGGCCGTTGTGTTCGCCTTGGACCGGGGGACCACCTCGTCCGACGCACCGGACCGGGTCGAAGAGGTGGTCGTCGCCAACGGAGATGACGATCTTGTGCCCCTCGACTACCAGCCGTTGCGCTTGGCGGTTACGCCGCCCGAATACGACGACATGGGCAAGCTCCTCGACACGCTCGGCGAGGGCTACCGCTACACGATCATCGACTATAACGACCTGTTGGTCGCCGACCGGCTGGGCCGGTACGACGTGGTTTTTCTCACGTGCAGCGGTGTGCCCCGCCAGTGGCTCAGCCGGCGTGTGCGCGAGAGCGAGCGGGGCGGTGGAGGCGTGTTCCGGCCACGCCGGGACGTGATGCAGATGGTTCGCACCAGCCTTCGCACGTTTGTCGCCCAGGGGGGCACGCTCTATGTTTCCGACTTCCACTTCAGTCTTTTGGCCAACTGTTTCCGGGAGTTTGTCGACCGGTCGAAAGTCGGGCGGGGCGCGGAGCAGACCGTCACCGCCGACGTGGTCGATTCCGGCTTGAAGCGGCGGCTTGGCCCCACGATCGAGCTGCGATTCGACAAGCCCTCGTGGCGGCCCGCCGCGTTTGAGGGCCCCAAAGTTACCGAATATCTCCGCGGAACCTACAAGACGACCAAAGACGACGAGGTCACGGCACCGCTGTTGGTCAAGATCCCCTTCGGAAGAGGCACGATTATCTTCACCTCGTTCCACAACGAAGCCCAAAACAGCGAAATGGAGCTGGAACTGCTCCACTACCTGGTGTTCGCCAGCGTGACGGCCGACCTCGAAGCCGACGTGAAACGAACCATGACCAGCGGCGGCTTCTCACCCGTCCATGGCAACCTGCTCAGCGCGTCGGCCGCCGACCAGTCTCTCACTGAGACCTATCACTGCGACGGCCGGCGAGATTTGCAGTTTGTCCTCGGGTTTAAGCGGCAAGGGGCCCGGCTGCGCCTTGTCGTGGTCGGCCCGGAAGGCCGCCGGCTGGAGAAGGCCGGCACATCAACGATCACGCTCGACGTACCCGATGCGGCCGCCGGCGATTGGCGTTACACCGTCACTCCGCTTGAAGTGCCGTATGAAAACTTCCCCTACACGCTGACCGTGGGCGAGAAGCGGTGAGTTCACGGGGATTTGACCGGGACGTCTTCCTTCGGCCGGATCGACTCGAAATAGCGGCGGATCATGCGGCGATGCTCCAATGGCAACGGCTCGCCTTGGAGGACTGCCCGGGACTTCTTCCCGCGCATCGAGGCCTCTGCTCGCTCCGGTCTGGTCGCTTCACTATCTTCTACCGGTTCGTCGACCTGAGACGTAATCTCTTTGAGCGTGCCCTTTCCCAACAGGGCGATTCGGCTGGCACGAACCTTGGCGCCGGGAGCGACGCGCCACTGGAACTTCGCCCGAAGTGCTGCCGAGGGTGCGGCCCGTTCTTTCGGGCTTTGCACCTCGGGCCGTTTCTTGTCGGCGGCGACGTCCAGAACCGGCTCGCCGGGCTGTTTCAGCAGGAACACCCCGGCTGCAACCACCGCAACGATCAACAGTGTCCAGCCCGCCAGGCGAGCCAGCGCGTGCTTCTGCGTCCGCTTGCCGATCGGTTCCCGCATCGTCATGTCCTCCGCACCATCACAATTCTCCGCAAACCCAGGTCGATCATGAAGACAAGCAGGGCACCGGTCAACAGATACGACCAAAGGGCCGTTGTCTGGGGGACGGTTTGCTCGGGCGTTGGGAAGACGTCGGCCGGCTCGGGGTTGTACCGGCCGCCGGTCGTTTTTGCGATTGCTTGCAGGAGGTTATTGTCTCTCGCCCGCAGCCGCAGCTCGTCGGGATACCCGATCACCAGCCCGCGGCGACCGACGTACACGTCGCGCCCCTTATTCCTGACGCAAAGCTCCAGGTAATACGCACCGGGCGAGGGCGTGGCAAACTCCGCCTCGTATCGGCCCGGGGCAACCTGGGACACGGCAACTTTGCGGCCGGCTTGCTTCGGGTCGATGACGGTCAGTTCTGCCAGGGCGCCGTTTAGAAACCGGCCGTCCGGATCGACCGCTTCGAGTCGGACCGTTGCGCGCCGCCGGCGCTCGTCGACGCTGAGCGTGAAGTCCTGGGCCTGGTCCTTGCGCATGGCGTGTCTGGCAAGCTGTGCCCAGAACGGTCCGAAGCCGGGCCATCGCAGCCAGGCGGCGGCCCAGCGGCTCTGGACGTCGGAAGTGAACGCCACGGCCACCCCCAACCCGTAACGCCACCATATCAAAACCGGATCGCCCTCCCGAGAGGCCAGGATCGGCCGGCTGGTAGGCTTGGGTCGGGTTTCCACGTAACCGAGAAGCGACGGTGCGTGCTCGAAGTCGAGATCGGCCAGGACCGGCGAGCTGTTGACCACTTGTGCAAAGAACGGCTGCTCGCTTATGCCCACTTTGCCCGCGCTGGCCGTATCGAGCGCAAAAATCTTCGGTATGGCCGCCGGCTTATCGCAGTAGTAGTAATGACCTTTGCCCATTCGAGCGATATCCTCCAGCAGCGGCGCGGCGACTTCCGGGCCGACGCCCACCGTCGAGACCGTGACGCCCGAGGAGGCGATCCGCTCGGCGAGTGCCGTGAAATCGTCGGGATGGGATACACCGTCGGTGAGAACGATCATGTGCTTCAGATCGGCGAACGCCTCGCGCAACGCCAGGTAGGCTTTTTCGATCGCCGGGTACATGTCGGTCCCCACGCCCACTTCGATCGTGTCGATGGCCTCGAGCACGTGGTCTTTGTCGGAGCACGGGTGGATTTCGCTGACCCAATGATTTGTATCCTCGAATGCAATCACGCCGACCTGGTCGCGGGGGCTGAGCATGCCGACCGCGCGGCGAGTCGCCTCCTTGGCCAGCTCGAGCGCGCCGCCGGTACGCATGGAAACGGAGCGGTCCAACACTAGCACCATGGCCAGACTCGGCTTCTGCTTCTCTTCTTTGGCCACGCACCAGACGGGCAGGATTTCTTCGAGGATGGTCTTGCGGTAGCCGCCGGGGGTGAAGGCCTGGTCGCCGCCGACCACGATCAACCCGCCGCCAAAGTCGCGCACGTAGCTTTGCATCAGCTCCATCTGCCGGGTGCCCAGGACCGCGGCCGGAACGTTCGAGAGGATCAAAAGCTCGTAGTCTTGCAGGTCGGCCAGCGATTTCGGGATTTCTGCCGGCGGGCAGACCTCGACGTCGATGTCCTCGTTCTTCAGCGCCTCGGTCAGGTGGCGAGCCAGCGTCGGCCGGCTCTCGACCAACAACACCCGGGGCCTGGCCGTGACAAAAACCACGGCGCCGGCCGCATTGTTCTCGGCCAGTGTATCCTGGAATCCGTCGATCCGCGCGGTGAAGGTCGCCATAGGGCGTCCGACGATCGACTCGCGCAGGCGGAACCGGTTTTCGCCGGGGCCGACCCGAATCTGACGCTTGAGAGGCTTTGTGCCCCGGCAGGTCAGTTCCAGGGTGCCTTTGTCCTCCTGGCTTGCGTGGATCACGACCTCCACGTAAAACGGTTTGCCCTCCTGGACTTGTCCCTCGGCCCGAACGGCCGACACATAGACCTCCGGCGCGGCCTTCGCTTCAAGCGGTACGACCCAGATCGGCACGCCCGCCGCCTTGGCGGCACGCAGGACGTCGCCGTCGGTCTGTAGGCCGTCGGAGAGCAACACGATTCGGGGAATACGGTCAGGCGGGAGTGCGGCCCGGGCCAGCTTGACGGCCGCGGCCAGATTGGTGCCCAGGGGGTTTGGAGGTTCAATTTCGCCGCCCGGCCCAGTTTGGAGCTTGCCCGGCTCGGCCGCAAACGGCAGCAGCTCTATGCGATTGTCGCCGGCATGA
>Ga0180432_10007308_pt1 | contig 14074 bp, 10 predicted proteins | sample SS_ome_10_FD_132414 | JGI IMG/M metagenome (GOLD analysis project Ga0180432, IMG submission 132414) | Hypersaline lake sediment archaeal communities from the Salton Sea, California, USA - SS_1_MS_2 metaG | ecosystem: Environmental > Aquatic > Non-marine Saline and Alkaline > Hypersaline >...
ACTCGCTGGCAACATAGGACAGGGGTTGCGCTCGTTGCGGGACTTAACCCAACATCTCACGACACGAGCTGACGACAGCCATGCACCACCTGTGACACTGCTCTTGCGAGGGGACTTGTTTCCAAGTCTTACAGTGACATGTCAAGCCCAGGTAAGGTTCTTCGCGTTGCGTCGAATTAAACCACATGCTCCGCTGCTTGTGCGGGCCCCCGTCAATTCCTTTGAGTTTTAGCCTTGCGGCCGTACTCCCCAGGCGGGGCACTTAATGCGTTAGCTACGTCACGGGCGGAGTCGACACCGCCCACAACTAGTGCCCATCGTTTACGGCGTGGACTACCAGGGTATCTAATCCTGTTTGCTCCCCACGCTTTCGCGTCTCAGCGTCAGTACCGTTCCAGAAAGCCGCCTTCGCCACCGGTGTTCTTCCCAATATCTGCGCATTTCACCGCTACACTGGGAATTCCGCTTTCCTCTCCCGGACTCGAGCGAGGCAGTATCCAGCGCAGGCTTGGGGTTGAGCCCCAAGATTTCACGCCAGACTTACCAAGCCGCCTACACGCGCTTTACGCCCAATGATTCCGGACAACGCTTGCCCCCTACGTATTACCGCGGCTGCTGGCACGTAGTTAGCCGGGGCTTCTTCTGTAGGTACCGTCACCCCGTAGGCTGTTAACCCCGGAAGCTTCGTCCCTACTGAAAGAGGTTTACAACCCGAAGGCCTTCTTCCCCCACGCGGCGTTGCTGCGTCAGGCTTTCGCCCATTGCGCAAGATTCCCCACTGCTGCCTCCCGTAGGAGTCTGGGCCGTGTCTCAGTCCCAGTGTGGCTGATCGTCCTCTCAGACCAGCTACGGATCGTCGCCTTGGTGGGCCGTTACCCCAACCAACTAGCTAATCCGGCGCGGGCCCATCCCAGAGCGGAGGCCGAAGCTACCTTTTGGCGGCTCCGCTTGAGCGGAGACGCATCATGCGGTATTAGCCCGGGTTTCCCCGGGTTGTCCCGCTCTCTGGGGCAGGTTGCCCACGTGTTACTCACCCGTTCGCCACTGTACTTACCCCGAAGGGTGTTCTCGTTCGACTTGCATGTGTTAAGCACGCCGCCAGCGTTCGTCCTGAGCCAGGATCAAACTCTCCATGACAGTAACTGCGTGGAGGGTCCCGCCATCACGGGGATGGGCGGGATCCTGGTCTCGCGATCCGCATCGGCATCACGCCGAGCGAACCGTTTGACGGGTCCGTATTCCTTTCCTTGGCCATCTCCTCCACGCGTCATGAGACGCGGGAAGATGATGCGCGCTGTTCAGTTTTCAAGGATCGGGCCCCGGACGGGGCTCTCCTTCACGCATGGTCGCTGCGCAGCGACGCCGGCCGGCTGGCCGTCACGTACGACGCTGGTGGGCGAAACCATGGGGTTGTGAAGGATCTCGGGCACACGTGCCCGCCGGCTTTCGCCGGGCTCCGCAGTATTGCACGAACGGAGCCTCGGCACAAGGCCGTGGCCCGAGGTACTGCGGCGCCGAAACGCCCCTCGAGCCGGACGGGGATAATGGCGATCACGGGCCCGGCGCACAAGGGCGAACGTGCAATGGGCACACCGCTATTTGCGGGAATACTGCGGGGTGGACGGTTAAGCACCCTCAGCCCGGGACACGGATGCGGGCGAAGCGCTTCTTCCCGGCCCGCAGGACCCGTCCGTCCAAGGCGGATGCGTCCACGTCGAGGTCGGTGAGCACCTCGCCGTCGACGCTGACGCCGCCCTGCTGCACCATCCTGCGGGCCTCGCTCCTGGAGCCCACTCCCAGGGCATCCACCAGGAGGGCGGGAAGGTGCACCGCCCCCGTGGGCACCGCGACCTCGGGCACCTCGTCCGGCGCCCGGCGGTCCTTGAACAGCCGGTCGAAGTGCGCCTCGGCCGCCTGCCCCGCCCCGCTGCCGTGGAACGCATCCGCGACCAGGCGACCCAGGCGCCGCTTGTCGTCGTTGGGGTGGCCGCTCGGCCCCGGCTCCCGTGGGAACAGCAGCGAGTAGAACTCCTTCATCTGGGCATCCGGGATGCTCATCACCTTGCCGAACTGCTCCTCGGCCGGCTCGGCGACCCCGATGTAGTTGCCGGTGGACTTGCTCATCCGCCGCACGCCATCGGTGCCGGGCAGGATGGGCAGGGTCATGGCCACCTGCGGCCGGGCGCCATACGCCTGCTGCACCTCCCGGCCGAGCATGAGGTTGAACAACTGATCGGTGCCGCCCAGCTCCACGTCGGCGTCGAGCATCACCGAGTCGTACGCCTGCATCAGCGGGTACAGGAGCTCCAGAACCGAGATGGGGCGGTCGTCGTCCATGCGCTCCGCGAAGTCCCGGCGCCGCAGCAGCTGGTTCACCGTGGCGCTGGCGGCCAACCGGAAAAGGGGCTCCAGGCCCATTTCCGCGAACCACTCGCCGTTGCGGCGCACCTCCGTGCGCTCCGGGTCGAGGATGGTGAAGGCCTGCTCCTGGTACGTCACCCCGTTGGCGTCGATCTCCTCGGCCGAGAGCATCGGCCGGGTGGACGAGCGCCCCGACGGGTCGCCCACGCGGGCGGTCCAGTCGCCGATCACCAGCACCGCGGTGTGGCCGGCGTCCTGGAACTCGCGGAGCTTGCCCAGCACCACGGCATGCCCCAGGTGGATGTCCGGGGCCGTGGGATCCACCCCCAGCTTCACCCGGAGGGGACGGCCCTCGTCCAGGCGCTGGCGCAGCTCGCCGGGCGGCTGCACGTCCACGGCGCGCGCGAGGAGGTCGTCTGTGCTCATCCGGGGATGCTCCTGGGGATCGGGCGTGACAGGTAGCGGGACCCGCGCGCCACCATACGCCACGGCAGGTCGGTTGCCCGGGAGATACCGATGCGCGGCACCCGCGCGACGTCGGGCTCACCACGGCGGCGCCCCACCTGGAGCCCCGCCGCGCGCAGCGACATGCCGTCGACGGCCCCGGTGATGCCCAGCGCCTGTGTCAGTCGGCCCGGTCCGGCGCACAGCAGGCGGTCGTCATCCACGCCCCGCCGGGCGCGCATCTCGTCGACTCCGTGCGTGGGCTCGATGGCCCTGATGAGCACGGCCGCGCCGGTGCCCCGGGGCTCGGTGACCAGGTTCAGGCACCAGTGCAGGCCATACAGCAGGTACACGTACACCGTGGCCGGGGGGCCGAACATCGACCGGCAACGCGGGGTCTCGCCGCGGAACGAGTGCGAGGCGGGATCCCGCTGGCCGTAGGCCTCGGCCTCCACCACCACGCCCCCGCAGCCCCCGTAGGAGATCTCGCACCCGATGAGCTGCTCGGCCACCACCTCGGGTGCCCGGTCGAAGAACGCCCGGCCCACGGGGCGGGCGCCCGGGCTCACCAGCCGGCCACCCGCTGCCCGAGGGCCTCCAGTTGGTCCATCACCCGGGAGCGGGCGGTGCCCCCCGGCACGTCCTTCGACTCCACCGACGCCTCCGCGCTGAGGTCGGGGAGCATCACGTCGGCCAGGCCCGCGGCCGCCAGGTCGTCGTCGGTGGCGTCGGCAAGGCCCACGCCGCGGGCGGAGCAGGCGCGTACCAGGGCCCCCACGGCCTCGTGCGCGCGCCGGAAGGGCCAGCCCTCGCGCACCAGGTGATCCGCCAGGTCGGTGGCCGCCAGGAACCCCGCGCCCGCGGCCGCGTTCATCGCGGTGGCATCGAACTCCGCGGTCTCCACCATCCCCGTCATCGCCGGCAGGAGCAGGTCGATGGTGTCGGCCGCGTCGAACACGTAGTGCTTGTCGTCCTGCAGGTCCTTGTTGTACGCCAGGGGCAGGCCCGACATGGCTCCGAGCAGGCCGGAGAGGTCGGCCGTCAGGCGCGCCGCGCGGGCCCGGGCCAGTTCGGCGGCATCGGGATTCCTCTTCTGGGGGAGCATGGACGAGCCCGAGGCGAAGGCATCGTCCACCGTGACGAACCCCACCTCCTCGGACGCCCACCACACGAACTCCGCGCCGAGGCGCGACAGGTGCACGCCCAGTTGGGCGGCGAACGCCAGGTAGTCGAGCAGTGCATCGCGGCTGCCTACCGCGTCCATGCTGTTGGCCGTGATGGACTCGAAGCCCATCTCCTGCGCGGTGGCCTGGCGGTCGATCGGGAACCCGCTGCCTGCCAGCGCGCCGCTTCCGAGCGGGCTCGCCGACGCGGCGTCCAACGCGAACCGCAACCGCACGTGATCCCGGTCGAGCATCCAGGCATAGGCGAGCAGGTGATGGGCGAGGCGCACCGGCTGCGCGCGCTGCAGGTGCGTGTAGCCGGGGACCAGCGTGTCCACGTGCCTGCGTGCCTGCGCGATGAGCGCCAGCGCGAGGGCCTTCAGCGCCGCGCCCTGTTCCTCGCCCCGGTCGCGGAGCCACAGGAGCGTGTCGGTGATCACCTGGTCATTCCGGCTGCGTCCGGTGTGCAGCCGCCGCCCGGCGTCGCCGGCGATCTCCGTGAGGCGTCGCTCCACGGCCGTGTGGATGTCCTCGTCACCGGGCGCGAACGTGAAGCGGCCGTCCTGCATCTCGGCCTCCACCTGCACGAGGCCGGCGTCGATGGCCGCGGCGTCCTCAGCGGTGATGATGCCCTGCGCGCCGAGCATGCGGGCGTGCGCCCGCGAGCCACGGATGTCCTCGCGCCACATCCGCTGGTCGACGGGCAACGAGGCATTGAGGGCGTCGAATGCCTCCGCGGACGAGCCGGTGAAGCGGCCACCCCACAACCGCGCCGTGGGATCGCTCACGTCGCCCCCGCGCCCACGGGCCCCGGGGCCCCCGCCCGCTCCGCCCGGATGGCACGGTCGAGGGCGGAGCAGACGCGGTCCACCTGCTCCTCGGTGAGCTCGCAGAAGAACGGCAGGGCGATCGTGGACGCGCTGATGGCCTCGGTCACGGGCAGCTCGCCCGGACCATGCCCGTGTGCCTGCTGGTAGTAGGGCTGGAGGTGGATGCAGGGCAGGTACGGCTTGGCCGCGATCCCCTCGGCCTCGAGTCGCCCGATCACGCGATCGCGATCGAGGTCGGCATCAAGCCGCGGCGCGTACACGAACCACGAGCGCCTCTGCGGCCCGTCGTACATAGGGGTGACGCCCTCGATCCCGGCCACGCGCTGCTGGTACCACCCGGCCACCTCCGCCCGTGCCTCCTGCATCCAGTCAAGGCGCTCGATCTGCGCCACGCCGATGGCCGCATGCACGTCGGAAAGCCGGTAGTTGAACCCCAGGCGGGAATGCACCAACCACGCGCCGTCGTCGGAGCGCCCCTGGTTGGTGAGGCTCTTGAGCTCGCGGTAAAGCGATGCGTCGTCCGTGAGGATGACCCCGCCCTCCGCGGTGGTCAGTTGCTTGTTGGCGTAGAAGCCGTACACCGCCGGGTGCCCGAACGTGCCGAGCTTCCGGCCGTCGTAGTCGCCGTCGATCGACTGGCAGGCGTCCTCCACGATGGCCAGGCCATGGCGCTGGGCGATGTCCACGAGGGCCGGGAGCTCGGCCGGGTACCCGAAGATGTCCACCACGAGGATCGCCTTCGTGCGCGGGGTGATCGCCGCCTCCACCGCGGCCGGGTCCATGTTGAACGTGAGCGGATCCACCTCGGCGAACACCGGGGTGGCGCCGGTGTAGAGGATGACGTTGGCCGACGCCACGAACGAGAACGAGGAGGTGATGACCTCGTCGCCCGGGCCCACGCCCGCGGCGTGGAGGCAGCAGTGCAGGCCGGCGGTGCCCGACGAGCAGGCCACGGCATGCCGGGTACCGATGCGATCGGCCCACATCTGCTCGAACCGGGTGACCATGGGCCCGAGGGACAGCTGCCGCGACACCAGCACCTGGTCCACCAGTTCGCGCTCGCGCTGGCCGATGACCGGGCGCGCGAGCGGGATCACCTCGTCGGCGCTCACGCCTCCCGCGCCCCGGCGGTGCTGGGGACCGCCGCCCGGCGCACGCCGTAGTCGAGGCCGTCCACCAGGGCATCCCACGATGCGGCGATCACGTTCTGGTTCACCCCCATGGTGGACCAGGTGGAGCTGCCGTCGGTGGAGTCGATGAGCACGCGCGTGGTGGCGTCGGTGCCCTGCCCCTCATCCAGTATCCGCACCTTGAAGTTGACCAGCGAGATGGCGTCCAGGCCCGGAATGCGGCCGGCAAGCGCCTGGCGCAGCGCGGTGTCGAGGGCGTTGACCGGACCGTTGCCCTCGGCCGTGGCCACCAGGCGCTCGCCGTCGTGGTGCACCCTCACGGTGGCCTCGGTCACCACGTGCCCGGTCTCGTCGCGCTCGGTGATGACCCGGAACGACTCGAGGGTGAACACCGGCTCATGGACGCCCGCCTCGCGCTCGAGCAGGATCGCGAACGACGCGTCCGCCACCTCGAAGTGGTAGCCCTGGTGCTCGAGTTCCTTGATGCGGGCCAGGATGCGCGGCGCGAGATCCGGATCGGCGTCCACGTCGATGCCGGCCTCGCGGGCGCGCTCGAGCACCACGTGCCGGCCGGAGAGCTCGCTGACCTTCATGCCGCGCTCGTTGCCCACCAGCGACGGGTCGATGTGCTCGAAGGTGCGCGGGTCGCTGACCATGCCGGCCACGTGCATGCCGCCCTTGTGGGCGAAGGCGTTGGCGCCCACGTACGGGGCCCACTGATCGGGCGGCAGGTTGGCGGTCTCGGCGGCCCAGTGCGACAGTCGGGTGAGTTCCTCGAGCCCGCCCGGGCGCAGGACCTCGAAGCCCATCTTCAAGGCCAGCGACGGCGCGATGGAGATGAGGTTGGCGTTGCCGCACCGCTCGCCCCAGCCATTGATGGTGCCCTGCACCTGGCGGGCGCCCTGCTGCACGGCCGCCAGGGAGTTGGCCACCGCGCACTCGGCGTCGTTGTGCGTGTGGATGCCGATGCGGGCATCCGGGAGGGCGGCCACGACCTCGCCGGTGATGCGCTCCACGTCCATGGGCAGCGTCGCCCCGTTGGTGTCGCAGAGCACCAGCCACGACGCGCCGTTGCCGTGCGCGGCGCGCAGGCATTCGAGCGCGTAGTCGGGGTGCTCCCGGTAGGCGTCGAAGAAGTGCTCGGCGTCGTAGAACACGTCCTTGCCCTGCGACAGCAGGAACGCCACCGACTCGCCGATCATGCGCAGGTTCTCCTCGCGGGACACCTTGGTGACCTTCTGCAGGTGGAGGTCCCACGTCTTGCCGACGATGGTGGCCACGGGCGCGAAGCACTCCACCATGATCCGCAGGCCGGGGTCGTCGGCCGGGTCGGTGTCCCGGCGGCGCGTCATGCCGAACGCGGCGATGCGGGTGTGCCCCAGGTCCTCGCGCTCCAGCAGGTCGAACAGCTGGGAGTCCTTGGGGTTCGACGACGGGAAGCCCGCCTCCACCACGTCCATCCCGACGTCGGCAAGCCTCAGTGCCACGTGCAGCTGCTCGCCCACCGACAGGCTCATGCCCTCCCGCTGCATGCCGTCGCGGAGCGTGGTGTCGTAGAGGAGGATGCGCTCCATCAGCCCGCGGGGGTCGCCGCCGTGACGTAGTCGAGCCAGTGCGCCCAGCGGGGGTCACGGCCGTGGATGACGTCCGCGAACACCTGCTGCAGCCGACGCGTGATCGGGCCGGGAGGGCCGATGACATGGTCGTCCACGGAGCGAATGGGGCACACCTCGGCGGCCGTGCCGGTGACGAACACCTCGTCTGCGTCGTAGAGCTCCGCGCGCGAGATATCGCGCTCTACCACCTCATAGCCCTCGGCCCGGGCGATCTCCATGATCGAGTCGCGCGTGATGCCCTTCAGGATGGCGGCCGAGACGGGCGGCGTGGTGATGAGGCCGTCCTTCACCACGAAGATGTTCTCGCCGGAGCCATCGGCCACCATCCCCTGCTCGTTGAGCATGATGGCCTCCGCGTAGCCCCCCTTGTGGGTCTCGATCTTGGCGAGGATGGAGTTGAGGTACTGGCCGCCGGCCTTCGCGGTGGGCGGGATGGTGTTGTTGCCGATGCGCCGCCACGAGGCGATCTTGGCGTCGATGCCGTTCTTCAGGCCGTCCTCGCCCAGGTACGCGCCCCAGAACCACGCCGCGATCGACACGTCGACCGGGGCATCAAGGGGGAACAGGCCCATCACGCCGTAGCCGCGCAGGACGATGGGCCGGATATAGCAGGCCCCGAGCCCATTTGAGGAGATGACCGAGTGCACGGCCTGGCGCATGTCCTCCACCCCATAGGGGATCTCCATGAAGTACTGGGCCGCCGAGCGCTCGAGGCGCCTCAGGTGGTCCTCCAGCCGGAAGACGGCCGTGCCCTGCTCGGCGTCGTACGCGCGGATGCCCTCGAAGACCGATGACCCGTAGTGCAGGCCGTGGGACAGCACGTGGACCTTGGCGTCGTGCCAGTCCACGAGCGACCCGTTCATCCAGATCTTCTCGGCTTCCTGCATGCGTGCGTGCCCTTCGGGTTGGAGGCGGTGCCGGCCGGTCGGCGTCCCGGGCAGTCTAGCCCGCGGCGGAGATCAGCAGCTCGCCCATTTCGTGGGTGGAGCAGGTGCCCCCCAGGTCGCGGGTGCTATGGCCGGTGCCGAGCACGGCGTCCACGGCGTCCTCGATGGCCTGGGCGGCGTGCGGCGCATCCAGCGAATAGCGCAGCATCATGGCGGCCGACAGGCACGTGGCGATGGGGTTCGCGATGCCCATGTCGGCGATGTCGGGGGCCGATCCGTGCACGGGCTCGTACAGGCCCGGTCCGTGCCCGCCCAGGCTTGCGGACGGCAGCAGGCCGATGGACCCGCTGATCATCGCCGCCTCGTCGGACAGGATGTCGCCGAACATGTTCTCGGTCACGATGACGTCGAAGTCGGCGGGTCGACTGACCAGTTGCATGGCGGCGTTGTCCACCAGCATGTGCTCCAGCTCCACGTCGGGGTGCTCCGCCGCGACCCGGTTGACCTCGTCGCGCCACAGGCGCGAGCTCTCGAGCACGTTGGCCTTGTCCACCGAGGTCACCTTGCCCCTGCGCGCGATGGCCGACTCGAACGCCACCTCGGCGACGCGACGCACCTCGTCGCGGCTGTAGGCGCAGGTGTCGAAGGCACTGTCGCCCTCGCGGCCGCTGTCGCCGAAGTAGATGCCCCCCGTCAGCTCGCGCACCACCAGAAGGTCGGTGCCCTCGATGCGCTCGGTGCGCAGCGGGCTGCTCTCGTAGAGGGACGGGATGGGCTTGACCGGCCGCAGGTTGGCGAACAACCCGAGGCCCGCACGCAGCGCGAGCAGGGCCTGCTCGGGGCGGGGATCGTCGGGGTTCGTGGTGTCCCACTTGGGGCCACCGACCGCGCCCAGCAGGACGGCGTCGGACGCCTGGCAGGCCTCCATCACGCCATCGGGCAGGGGCTGCCCGTGCACGTCGATGGCACAGCCACCCACGGCGTGCGACTCCCACTCCACCTCGATGCCGTCACGCGGCGCCACGTGGTCCACCAGCCGGCGGGCCTCGCCGATGACCTCGGGGCCGATGCCGTCGCCGGGCAGCAGTACGACCTTCACCTCGCGCATTGGCATTCCCTCGTTCGTCGTGTCGGGCGGACTACAGCAGCACCGTGGTGACTGGGCCCTGGCGCTCGCGGCTCGCCTCGTAGGCGTCGATGTCCTCGGACTTCAGCATGGTCAGCCCGATGTCGTCCCACCCATTCAGCAGGCGATCGCGCACGCTGTCCTCGATGTGGAACTCCACGGTCCGCCCGTCCGGGAACGCCACCACGCACTCCTCGAGGTCCACGGTCATCTCCACGCCGGGCTGGTCGATGGCCTCCTGCAAGATGGTGCGCACGTCATCCTCGGGCAGAACCACCGGCAGCATGCCGATCTTCGTGCAGTTGGTGCGGAAGATGTCGGCGAACGAGGGTGCGATGACCACGTCGAAGCCGTAGTCCTGGATGGCCCAGGGCGCGTGCTCGCGCGACGAGCCGCAGCCGAAGTTGCGACCGGCCACCAGGATGCGCGCGCCGGCGTATTCCGGCCGGTCGAGCAGGTAGAAGTCCTCGTGCCTCCAGTCGAAGAACAGGAACTCCCCGAACCCCGTGCGCTCGACGCGCTTGAGGAACTGCTTCGGGATGATCTGGTCGGTGTCGACGTCGGCCCGGTCGAGCGGGGCCACCTTCGACTTCACGATCGTGATCGGGTCCACGGGATCCTCCCCTATGCGCCCGCGAGGGCGGCGTCGAAGGTGCGCACGTCCACCAGGTGGCCGGTGATGGCCGCGGCGGCGGCCATCGCGGGGCTCACCAGGTGGGTGCGCCCGCCCTTGCCCTGGCGGCCCTCGAAGTTGCGGTTGCTGGTGCTGGCCGCGCGCTCGCCCGGCTGAAGGATGTCGGGGTTCATCCCCAGGCACATCGAGCACCCGGCGTCGCGCCACTCGAAGCCGGCGGAGCGGAACACCTCGTCCAGCCCCTCCTCCTCGGCCCGGGCCTTCACGGCCATGGAGCCCGGTACCACCATGGCACGGATGCCGTCCTTCACCGCGTGGCCGCGCAGCACCTCGGCGGCGGCGCGCAGGTCCTCGATGCGGCCGTTGGTGCAGGAGCCCAGGAACACGGTGTCGATGGCGATGTCCTCCATGGCCTCGCCGCCCGTGAGGCCCATGTACTCGAGCGACCGGCGCACGGCCTCCTGGTCCACGGGGTCGTCGTACTGCTCGGGCGTCGGCACGCGCCCCGTGATGGGCGCCACCATGCCGGGGGTCGTGCCCCACGTCACCTGCGGGGCCAGCGACGGCACGTCCACGTGCATCTCGCGGTCGAACTCCGCGTCCGGATCGCTCGGCAGCGCGCGCCAGTCGTCCACGGCCGCCGCGAAGTCCCCGGGCGCCGCCATGCGGCCTTCCACGTAGGCGAACGTGGTGTCGTCCGGCGCCACCATGCCCGCGCGCGCGCCCCCCTCGATGGACATGTTGCACACGGTCATGCGGCCCTCCATGGTGAGGCCGCGGATTGCCGACCCCGCGTACTCCACCACGTGGCCCTGCGCGCCCGACACGCCCATCTGGCCGATGGCGCCGAGGATGAGGTCCTTGGCCACCACGCCGCGCGGCATCTCACCCTCGAAGTTGATGCGCATGGTGCGGGGCATCCCCTGCGGCAGGGTCTGGGTGGCGAGCACGTGCTCCACCTCGCTCGTGCCGATGCCGAAGGCCAGCGCGCCGAAGGCCCCGTGCGTCGACGTGTGGCTATCGCCGCACACGATCGTCATGCCCGGCTGGGTGAACCCCAGCTCGGGCCCGATCACGTGCACGATGCCCTGGCGCGGGCTGGTGAGCGAGAAGACCGGGATCCCGAACTCCTTCGCGTTGCGCTCGAGGGCCTCCACCTGCACGCGCGAGAGCTCGTCCTCGATGCCCTTGTCGCGGCCGATGGTGGGCACGTTGTGGTCGACCGTGGCCAGCGTCCGGTCCGGCCGGCGCACGGTGCGCCCTGCCATGCGCAGGCCATCGAAGGCCTGCGGGGACGTCACCTCGTGCACGAGGTGCAGGTCGATGTAGAGGATCGCCGGGCCGCCCGGGCCCTCGGGCACCACCTCATGCAGGTCCCACACCTTCCGGAACAGGGTCTTCCCCACTGCGTACTCCTCCGTGGTCTCCGGCCGGCGGCTACACGCCGCTCCCGGCCATCCTCTCGGTCGCATCTGCGTTCCTGCTGGCCGTCACGGCCCGAAGGTACGCGATGGCGCTGGCCTCGAGCACGTCCGGGGACACGCCCTGCCCGGTGAACTGCCTGCCGTTCAGCTGGCAGAGCACGCGTGCCTCGCCCAGGGCGTCGGGCCCGTCGGTGACGGCCGACACCGAGTACTCCAGCAGCGTCCCGGCCGATCCCACCGCCGCGTCGATGGCGCCGATGATGGCGGCTACCGGTCCATCACCCGTGCCCTCGCCGGTGAACTCCGCGCCGTCCGCCCCGCGCACCACCACGCGAGCGCCCGCCTTGTCGCCCGACTCCCCCGAGAAGGCGATCTCACGCAGCTCGAGCGAGTGCTCGTGGTCCACGCGCATCTCGTCCTCCATGAGGGCCTCGAGGTCCATGGCGGTGAGCTCGCCCTTGCGGTCGGCCACCTCCTTGAAGCGCCGGAATGCCTCGTTCAGGGCGTCCCTGTCGAGCTCGTACCCCAGGTCGGTCAGGGCCTGGCGCAGGGCGTGGCGGCCCGAGTGCTTGCCCAGCACGAGCTCGCTCTGCGTGAGCCCCACGCTCTGGGCGTCCATGATCTCGTAGGTGAGCGGGTTCGCCAGGACGCCGTGCTGGTGGATGCCCGCCTCGTGGGCGAACGCATTGCGGCCCACGATCGCCTTGTTGGGCTGGATCTCGTACCCGGTGAGGCGGCTCACCATCCGGCTCGCACGGGTGATCTCGGTGGTGTCGATGCCCGACCAGAGGCCGCCCAGGTCCTCGGCGCGCGTGCGCAGGATCATCGCCATCTCCTCCAGGCTGGCATTGCCGGCCCGCTCCCCGATGCCGTTGACGCACACCTCCACCTGCCGGGCACCCACCTCGAGGCCGGCCAGCGAGTTGGCCACGGCCAGGCCGAGGTCGTTGTGGCAGTGCACCGAGAGCGTCACGCCCTCCAGTGACGGCGTGCGCTCGTAGAGCTCGAGCAGGAAGCGCTGGAACTCGGTGGGCATGGTGTAGCCCACGGTGTCCGGGATGTTGATGGTGCCCGCGCCCTCCGCGATGGCGGCGCCGATGACCTCGGCCACGAATGCCGGGTCCGACCGCGTGGCGTCCTCGCACGAGAACTCCACGTCGGGGCTCAGGCTCGCGGCCTGGCGCACGGCGTCGACGGCCGTTGCCAGCACCTCGGCGCGTTCCATGCGCAGCTTATGCGCCATGTGGATGTCGGAGGTGGCGATGAAGGTGTGGATGCGCGGCTTCGCGGCATCGCGCACGCCCTCCCATGCCACCGCGATGTCCTTCTCGTTCGCGCGGGCGAGCCCGGCGATGGTGGGCCCCTCCACCTCGCGCGCCACGGCCTGCACGCCCTCGAGGTCACCCGGGGACGAGATGGGGAAGCCGGCCTCGATGACGTCCACGCCGAGCCGGGCGAGCTGCTGCGCGATCTCCACCTTCTCGCGCAGGTTCAGGTGGATGCGCGGCGACTGCTCGCCGTCGCGAAGGGTCGTATCGAAGAACGTGACGCGCGTGGCGTCGTCTCGGCTGGCGTCGTCGGCCGGCACGGGGGCTTCCTCCTGGCTCGTGTGGACTGATCCTGTACCCGGCGCATCCGGGCGTGGGTGTCGGTTCGCTCCCCCTACCGGGGGAGGAGCAGAAGGGCGCCCAGCGTGCCGCGACCGGCCAGGAGGTTCGTGTTCGCGGTGGCGCTCATCGCCGGGGAGCGTAGCGCACTGCCGTCGGGGGTTCCATCAGCCCCCGGCGAAAAAGCGCGGGGGCGGGAGGCCCTCCGGGCCTGCCGCACCGCTGTGGTATTCGCCGGGGGCCGATGGAACCCCCGACGCGTGGACATCACATCTCGAGGTCGACGAACCATACGTCGGCATCGCAACCCCGTGCGATGGCCGCCTGGGCATCCGGCGGCACCGGGGAGTCAACGGTGACGCCCATGGTGGCCTGGCCCTCGGACGAACGACCCACCGCCATCGAGGCGATGTTGATGCCCTCCCCCGCCATCGTGGTGCCGACGGTACCGATCTTGCCGGGCTCATCCCGGTAGCGCAGGATTCCCACGTGCGGCGCGAGCTCAAGCTCGATCCCCTGGCCCAGCACCTCCACGAGGCGCGGGCGCGAGGTGCTGCCCACCGTCGTCCCCGCCACCGACACGTCGCCGATCGCCACCTTCAGGCGGCTGGTGTAGTCGCGCGCCACCGTGGTGGCGGAGTCGCTCCACTCGATTCCCCGCTCGCGCGCCCGCTCAGCCGCATTGACCATGTTGACCATCTCGACCGTGTGCCCCGACAGGGCCCCCGCCAGCACCGCGGTCACCAGCAGGCGGGTGTCGTGCTCGGCGATCTCGCCCTCGCAGGTGACGGCGATCGACCCATCGATGCCGCCGGCAATGCCCGCAGCCAGGCGCCCGAGGTGGCCCGCCAG